>Ga0210059_1012009_pt1 | contig 13164 bp, 10 predicted proteins | sample Ectturendosymbi2_FD_188042 | JGI IMG/M metagenome (GOLD analysis project Ga0210059, IMG submission 188042) | Ecteinascidia turbinata endosymbiont from Florida, USA - Sample 2 (SPAdes) (version 2) | ecosystem: Host-associated > Tunicates > Ascidians > Unclassified | place: Key West, Florida...
ATAGGCCATGGCCTAGGGCCCCGCGTTTTTGAGCCCCGCTCAACTCCTTCCTATGACGACTCATTATTTACTTAAAGTTTGCGGAACTGCGCAGAGGCATAACTTCACAATCTACTTTGAAACGAGCGAAAATGCAAACGTGTCTATACTCTTATCAGCACAGTAACAACACGGTAATATTGTTTTCAACGTAATGTAAGAATGGCAATGCTGCTTTTGATCGCAATTATACAGCGTCTGGCGGTCTATATTTTGTATTGCTTGGAAAATAACAACTTAAAAAAGGCATAAATAAACCCTGTGTCCACTGACTGGATTGTGCTTGTTTGATCCATAAAATGTGTGGTTACTATATGAAAGGAGTTTACGTGCAGCTAATCAGATCGACAACTAGACGATAGTTTCGAGGACGGCAACACGGTCCCGTATGAAATGTATATGACCGAAAAATAAACCTACAAAAAACGCCGGAAATCACGGAAATTTAACGAAGAGAACTGCTGAACTACACGAAAAAGCTATCAATTCCAAGCAAACATCGCATTGCCATTTGTTCTTGAGAAGAATGTAGGAAAGGCTTTAATTTTTGTTGAAGATCTATCACCAAAATCAGCACCACAAAAGATAGATTTTTTATGGGGTACTACACACAAGAGGGGCATACTTTCACGCTTTTCAGACAAACGGTCAAATAGGTCACACTTGTGTCGGGTCCCAAAAACCAAGATGGCCTAGGGCCTTACGCTCCGTCACTGACCGTGGGCTCTGATGACGGTAAATACTGTAGATAAAACGCTTTTCAGCAAGCTAAATTGTAAGTTGTTGAGGAACTTACGAACTTATTACACGTTTACGTTAATGCATCTTGTGCATGTGTCAACCCTACATTCATGCTATGTGAAAGTTGCTGTGGCCGTAGTAGCAATATATCCACGCGCGTTTCTGTTTCAGTGGCTTCTATTTTTCGATATAGCGTACTTGCATTAGCAATTCATTGAGTATTTATTTATAGCAATTCTGTAACATGTATACGGGAAGTGTGGATTGCACTGACGATTTTTTGGTCGCAAGTTAAGAATAAGCTTTTAGTACTCTGCATTTTATGGAAAAGGGAAAATGAAATCTTGTAAGCAAAGCTTGATCAGTGCAGCTGAGCATCAATCATAGTGAGCACTGTCACTGTTTGGAGGCCTACAGTGCAGGTGATTTATAAAGCCTGTATACTTTGTGATGTAATCACTCCGTTCTTTTATGTGTTTTTATTTAAAAATTTACATAGCAATATTGCACGCCTTGCACGTCATTTCATTTTTCAAAAGATTTCCGAAATATGCAGCATCGTGATTTTAAACTGGAAATTCGCGCAATTTCCATCAATTCAAGTGAAATGCATTTATATTGCCGAACGTACAGGCAGGGTAACTCATTGTAGCATAAATTAAACTAATACGTCTTCCACTACCTGTCACCTGACGCGGTGAAATCAATAGGGGCTCGAGAATGCGAGGTGTCCCTGGGCCCAAAATTTCTTCCAACGCCCTGCTTGTAGCTCGCAGCTGCAAACCGATCGAGGGTAGGCTATGCTGAAAACCCGTTCGTGAAAACTACACAACGCCAATGCGTTTGCAAATATCAAGGTCTTGTTTTGCAGGTTCTCAAATTGAACAAACCTATCCGCGGTACTACTGAAAAACCGATTCGTGTGAAAGCAAATGGTGACAGCACACGCAGTTGCTGAAGTCCAACGTTCACGGTGTCTATGAAGTAAACGCTGTTTACCGGTAACTAAATCCTAGTCAAGCAGTGTTTTGACTGCTGCTCAAACTTTATTATCAGAGTCGTTGTTTTGAAATATTTTTGAAATGTTTTTTGAGGGATCTGGCTACACGCCTTTTTGTCAAAAAAAATCGTAAACATCTTGCTTAGTGCTAAATATTCCTTGAAAAGATAGAAGTTAAAATTTTGATCCTTGGTATATGCTACGGCCAGGAAGAAAGCCGCAAAGGGTAGCCCTTGAAGGTTCTGTAGCAAGCCTGGAAAGCTGCGTGTTGGTTGCAAACTCTTCTATTGAAAACCTGAAGGATTTCACGTTTCCTTCCGGCATCGAGATCAGCCAGGGTTTTCCATTTTGTATTGTCGGGCATTCGATACTACCAGGTCGTAAAGACTTAGCAGGTTTCTCTAGACGTATTTTGCAGCAACAAGATTGTGACGAGTCGATGTTTATGCCCCCCCCCCTTTTTCGCAAACGTCCACCACAGGGGCAAACGGATCAGTTGAAACGACGCGACGCTAAAATTTAGTCAGTGGCCATTGTCCACGAGAAACTTTGTACCATGCGTTCTTTTGGAAATCTTTGCTTGAAGGAAAGCCAATAGAACCAAATGTGTTATTGTAAAACAACAGCACAAAATGTCTGTTTCCAGTTAGTTTAGCATCAACACATGGAGAAATCAAAAATTTCTATATAGCAGTTTTTCAGCGATTTATTTTTTAACAAAAAGGTATATCCTTTAACTTTAACCAGTGTTGGGGGTACACAGCCCAACGTTGTCTCTCACCTGTTTCGAAAGTAGAAGGGCGTTTCCTTACTTCATTATCTCGCGCGTTAGTATTGGCGCCTTTCTCGTCGTTTTTGTGAAATTTCCAGCAGAAAAAGTGCTGAACTACGTAAGTTGTAACTAGGAACATTTTCTTTGCAAAAGACCGTTATCCTATTCTTTAGCATTTACATCCCTGGATTTAACACTTCCAGCAGCAGCACCGAGTTCTCTGATAACTCGGAGAACTGTAAGATTGAATGTGTGACGCAGGATCACAGATATGCGTTTTTCTCTACCTTCAGCATGCATTTCAGCACACACGCTTTTACGAAGTGATGATGCAAATTTGCGCATTTGGTTCAACCCTTAGTTGTTTAGTTACGTGAGCCATTAAAGCTCGCCATCGGTGACCTTTCTCCTTCTTGCTGCGTCTGATGGACGCAATGCCAGTTTCACTTCCCGTGAAACGAAAGCTCGTTTTTTAGAACCTTGAAACCAGACCTATACGCCAGTGGCTAATATATACACGCACTGTCTGCGAGCGAAGTTCTTTTTTGTTTCGACCACAATTAGATTAGTTGTTACTGAAGACCACAGGTGAAGTCACATTGGTGAAGCATACAAGTGGTAAGACATATATGGCAGATGCGGTGTTTTAATTTAATTCATACCGAGTAATTTTCCGTCAAATTTCTATTTATCTGTTTTTCTTTACTTGAAACATCGTTTGAAGTTTGACAAGGAAGTGATCAGATTTTGAGGCAACCATTGTTAGTCAGGTAGCAGCAACTTTGTTTGAAGATTTGTTTACATGCAGCACATAGCATCCACGTAAGTGGATCTCAAACTGTGGCACGCGAAGGTTTTTCAGGTGGTACGCGAGCAGCTTCCGGTTGCATGGGCAATTTAGTGTCAAATAAATTAACGGACTCTATTATTACAACTGTCGCAAACCACACGTGTCGTGGCAATATCGAATCACCCTATAAATAAATGTTACCCACAGTTACATACATTGAACAGTTGCAACCTCACTTTAAATCGCTTTTCATGAATTCACTTGCTTGTTTTAGTGATCAGAAAGCACATTCGAGTTAATTAGGTTTTTCTAGAACAGGTGCTACGCAGCAACAGCGAAAAACACCAGGTGCTACACAATCTGCGAAAGGTTGAGAACCACTGATTGTACGCTTTGTGGCCATTAGGTTGTGAAAGATATCCAGTTACTTTTCTTGTCGCAACTGGTAACGATGCGCCTACTTGACGGCATAAGTAACTTCATGAACTTTACACTGGGATGAAAAAGATTTAAAGGCTCTTATAATGTAATTTTTATGTTCATCCCGACATTGACTGGCAGCAGTTTCACTGCTATAGAACATCCCCATTTTTGGGGCAAGCGAAACAAAACGAACGTGAATCCGACGAATTACTTTCGCAAGTACAGTAAACTATAAAAAGTCTGGAAGCACTTACGAATAATTCTCAGAATCGATGTGCAGCGCTTGGTGGATGCTACGTTTGTTGGCATCGAAAAAATGAATGCGATTTTTGATGTGCAAACAAAGTGTCTGAGCCGTCGGTAAGAAATTCTGCGTTCGAACTCTGCCCAAACCCAAAAGTCTAAACTAAACAAAAATTGACTGAAAATTCAACGGCTGAAAAAAATGACAACGGTTGCAACAATAACGCTTAATCAAAAGGACCACAACAGGAACATCATTCTTTCTGGTGGCTTACTTTCGTCACGTGACCCATCAGCAAACCATCTGCGCACAGTTCCAGAAACCAAACCAAATTTAAGCTGGGCGTTCTTTCCTATGTCCGCATCAGTTGCTTTGATTTGCATGACCTTTTCTGTGAGATAAAATAAAACAATGAGAGTGCTTACTTTTCGTATTGATGAGACGCGTTTCTCCAAGTTCGGTTTTGACTGACCAGCTGACAAAAGCACTAGATTTATTTCAATGAAGTATTCCACAAGCCATGATATCACTTTGTGCCAAAGCTCGTGTAGCTTACACGGATCTTGCAGTTTGATCACTCTACACAAGGGGTCGGCAATTTTTATTTAACAAAAGAGACATTCTGCTTCATTTCCAGCCGATATGAGTGGTAAGGAGCCACATAAAGCGTGGATACCGTTTTATTTTTCATGCGACTTCATATGGACATAAGTTAAATTGTACTCAACTTACTTTTAATAGCAATCATAATAATCAAATGCAAATTTAAATTCCAAGTTTTGTCAGATCCAGAGAGGGCCACTTCAGAGGCGCTAAAAATCAACACGTGGCTCCAGAGCCGCAGGTTGCCGACCCCTGCTCTACACTTACAGTGTACATGATGATGGGGCGGTCTAGACGCAACAAACGACAGATAGTTTAACTAACGTTTGAAGGGACAGTAACCGAAGCCCAGCGTGCATTTGCGTTTTATTGATAACGCCACCAAGATTGTGAATATAGGAACAAAATATACACTATTATCTGTTTGAAATAGAAAAATAAGCTTAATGCCTCTACAAAGTGGAATTATTCGAACTACTTTGCTGTATTTTGTCTTTTGTTTGACGAGTTTTTTAGCCTGGAATAGATGAGCCATTATGCTTAAAGAAATTTGAATTTTATCTGAGTTGCAGCACATAAATTGGTTTATGCGGTGACGTAATAACTTGTGAATATTGTATTTCTTTGTCATGAAAACATTCACTCTCCATACTAGCATTACATTTATCCATTTCAATATCGTGTTATGAATTTTTAATTTAACGTGCATGTTTCGTTACGTGATAATGTCCTGATTTAAAGTCTCTTGAAGAAAAAGATATATTGGTTAGAATAACATTCTTCAGCGAAAAATTACCGAAAAGTTTCAACATATTTTGACATAAAAACTTTAATGTAGAAATGTTTGCTTTGACAGCAGTGTCGTACAGTATGCCAAACAAAAAATATGTGCTAAAATGAAATGTTAACAACCTGATTGTGAGCTATGTATGATTATTAAATGTTCTTATATGATACACTGATTAAATTTGCTATAATTCTTTGTTTATTTAAAAATACACAACAGCGAAACGTCTTGAAGTAAGTCTGATAGGTTGTTTTTTTTCATTTGCTGATGTCGTTGGATGCCCTTTATCACAACTGTCTGAAATAGTCTCCGTACATGTTGCGTTTTGATGCATCCTACTACACAGCTTTGCTTATCTATGTACTTGTTCATTTTACAACGTCATGCATTTGTACTTTCTGTGTAATGACGTTAAACGAGTTATTGTGTTTTAAGCCATTAGTCGCCAACCTTTTTGTAGCCATGGACCGGTCAGCGCTGGGCAATTTTACTGCAGCCTGGGAGTACTCTATGATGGTTGTTATATATCTCACTCTATGCACGCAACAGTGCTTCCATGGGAATTTAAGAATCAACCGATCACATGCCCAGGCACCGAGTGGTGTTACCACCAGTATACATTATGTAATTTCGCCGTCCGGTAGCAAATGATCTTTGGCCCAGGTGTTGGGATCACTGTCTTAAAGCACATACTTTTGATGTCTAAGAATGGCAACATTCTGCTAACACGAACTCAAGTAAATCCATGCTATACGAACCTAACGCAGACGTATTTGCAGTGATGTTGGCTGTCAGAGAGGAAGCAACGAACACAGGAGTGTTGTCGTTGATGTCGGTGACTTCAATATGAAAATGTTTGTCTGGTTCACTCTAAACAAAACCATACATTCTGGTGATGCACTGTTTAAACGTTTGGCGGCCATATGTCAGACTTTGGAAAGACATGTACTTTTTCAGGATGAAATATAAAAGCCTCCCAACAGTGCGGTAGATTTAATGGGAGGGTAGCGAGGCACTTGCCTCGGTCCCCCTTTTAGGGGCCCCCTCGTGGTGTTTCGCGCCTAAATTTTCCTCTAATTTGGTGAAAAACTTATTATGCCCTCATATAATATACTCCGAAGCCGATTATAAGTACTATGCTTTCAAAGGGGTCCCCAACAGCAATTGCAATGCGTATGTACTCTGCTTTCAAAGTGGACCCCAGTACCACTTGTCATATGTAAGTACCTTGCTTTAAAGGGTCCAGTCATGCCGTAGTCCTAGGAACGTGTCATTGCGTGGCCCGCATATTCCCTTCCTAAGTTTAATCAAAAGGTCCCCTTTTCAGCCTTGCCTCGGGTCCCCAAACCCTAGTCCACCACTGCCTCTGAAGACGCTAGTCCACCACTGCCTCTGAAGACGCTACCAAAGGCCTCTTCTTATCTGTTGTAGGTTTAATCTACAACAGTGATTTTCAACCTGGGGATCGTTTGCCTTTTTTCTAGCGGTCGCGAGAGCTTCTGATGAAACTATTCATAATTTCTTCTATAGTTATATATCGTGTATGGATCCATTTTTGGTTGTAGCCAAAATAATAGGATCACCTGGCAAAAATTATAGCCTACATTTTTATTAAAAATTGTTTTAGGTGTTATTATAGCAATACAAATTTTTAAGTGTGATTATGACCAATGCAGTACAGTTGCCTTTGGCAACGCACGAATAACTTTGTGACGTAAGAATGTGCTGTGTTTGAAAATTAGATATCTGAATGCCGTAGCTAACTTAAGAGTTATTCTAGTTTTCAATAAGCTGTGATGTGGAGTGATTTGCATACGCCACGGGTCTCTCACTGATGTTGCCATGTGCATGAATTTAATAAATGAGTCTTTGTTTAACATAGTGATATCGTAAGTTATTTTCAGTCATTGTGATTTTCTATTGTGCAAAAAAACTGCATTACATATGCCTGACTAGAAAATTCGAAAGGGGGTCGTTATGTTAAATTGGGCTGCAAAATGGATCGCTGCATGAAAAAGGTTAGAAACTTCTGGCCTACAAGCTAAGGGCAGGTGTAATGTATATTCATGTAGCGTGATTTTGAGTAGCTTACATTCTAGGACAAGCTGTATTCAACAAATTATAATAGTAGTGGGCTGATTAGAGCGCCTTGTTGACTAGTTTTTGTGGGCGTATTTTGGCTTTGTGATGATGTAAATAGTGTTTTGGATACCATTCAACAAGCATTTTCCAAAAATATGTGCTAGCGAGCGGTTGCCGTCGAAAGGCGACTTCCTTTTGCCTGATGAAAGTACGGCAAACCTATTTCAACGTCCATCCTTTCCGCCAAATTGAATTTGCCTCACTAGCGCATGCGATTGAAAAGGCTGAAAAGAATCTCAGCAATAAAACGGAGAAATATAAGATTACACGTGACCGTGTGCGAAGATAACTCGATGCAAAGCAGTGCGAGCGTGAAGCAACCGTTGATGAAAACTTTTGATGCAAACACTGGCAATTTCCAATTACTTGATCACAAAGACGGCATAGAAAGCGTGATACTGACGTTTGGTTTTCGCATCACTTATCTGCTGAAACAGTTTTTCGATCAGTGTTTGAGAAATTTCTGCTGTGACAGCAAGATAGGAATAAAAGATGAACTTGAAAGTATAATGTGTGCTGCATGCGCATGTGCAGCGCTCCACTGTTTGTGGATGGTCGTTTATGAGCATGTTGTATCGGCTCCAATCAAGGAGGCAACTCGATACATCACATCCTTCCCTAGATATTGACAAATCGTGGAGACTACTTCCTGAGGGAGTTTTGCGTTAAGTCCGCATTGATCAAGTCGGATGTCGTCTGTTCAAACTGTTTTGATATTTACCGGTCACAAGCAAATTCTATCAGCATTCGATATGATATTTTTTCCTGAAAATTTTTGAAGAAAGCAATGTTTTTTGCCGAAACGAATCAATATGTTTTGAAAAGACTCGTCAGCATCAAAAGCGTTTATGTTTGTGTTTTGAACGCAACGCCGCAGTATCGTCAGAGTAAAAGCAAACCGTGAGATCTGGTTTTACCGGGCGAAAACACTTGTTTTGGCCAATTAATGATATACTCTTTGACTACATTACACTTGCGAGATGGTCGTAGTCAGATCAATTGCAGATCAACAGCGTTTTGAAAGATTATATATAGGGAAACCAATTTTTTGACCTACAAACTTGAAATTTTGACTTTATAATTTACCTATAAATTTTCTGCGTTTGCAACTGCAAAATAATTCACTGTTGAGGTTATCCAGAAGCATATTTATGCACTCTGCTTCAAAATAAAAAAAAAATTGGCTGTTTAAATTTGGGGATGACATATTGATAAGTACATTAATAACTACAGTAGAGTCAAACCTGAGAACATCATAAATCTGAAACACTGTATGCATAACGGATTGAGCATTTACCAAAACAAGTAGTGTAAGACCACATTTCTCGCCTACCACGCTTATCCTACATAATATTCAAGCGTCCAGTAGTGGGCAAAACAACATTATTACGTCAGAAATCGCAAAGAGTCCATTATTATTACAGAATTGCAACTAAACTTGCAAAAGCATATCAATATCTGTTGTTGCAGTTTCAATAAAATATCGATAAAGAAAAAACAACTGTGCTGCAAGAAAATTTCGACCTAACGATAAATTTTGACCTAATGATAAACTTCGACTTTTTTTACCTAATGACTTGGGATTCCCTCATGGTATGAGCGTGAAATTTGGTTTGTGGACGTTTCATAAACTTTAGAAACGGCAGAAAAATTTTGACTTTATTGACGTTTGGTTGCCCTAGTTATATATCAGAATCCGGAATCTAAATATTCTAAAAGTTTGCGACTGCGCAGCAAAGTAGTTTTTATAATCAGCAACATCCAAACCGAAAGACGCCTTAGTGGAAAATCCAAAAGTAAAACTAATTAATATTTCAAGGTTTAACTTACGACCAGGTGTCAGTAACACAAGACAACACTCCATTTAAAAGGCAGATCGGGCGTTTCTTGAAAAGATAAATTATCCTGCACTCATTCGTTAGTAAAATTTCCGTATGCGACAGCGTTCTCTTGCAACTTTGCGAGTCGGGGAAAAGTATAAGGTTGAATAAAAAGTCAAGCTGTGCTTAAGTCTTTTGGTGGCGTCATGAGGATTCGCATCACCTGGGTACACTTTATGCCAGGGGTGGCCAAACCGCGACTCTTTGGATTTGCGTAAGTAGCTTTTACCACAACGTTCAATGCACTCAAAGCTGTTTTCGGGTGTGTTATGTCTTGTTTTCATTCCAACTGACTTGGATCATCGTTCTGGAGCAGGAATCACCAAATTACAGCCCGAGAGATTAGTTCTTCCGGCCAGCCGCGCTTTGCAACAAATAAGATAAAATAGAATTTTGCAATTAATTAAGGGTTATCGCACTCTAGAAAACCGAAAGTTTTGAAAGACGGACTGGTTCCCTGTCCAGTAAAAAGAATCGCTCTGAACGCCGGCTATTGTTTTATTTTCTCCATTCAGTTTGAATGACTTTACTGTTTTGAACATCTGGGTTGCGGAGTCGGAGGTAAAATAGCCGACTCGAACTCAGATTCCGACCTTTCCAAAATTTCCGTCTGTGGATATGTTTTGTTGTGATAGTAGGGTTTGCACAGTCATCAAATGATGTGCACATGAAGCGGACGTGAATATTTGCTTATCGGATTAAAACCCGGTTTGCATTTCCACCACACGGTTAGTTACAGGTTGAAGCAATGGTGTGGCCAGTTTGGATCAATGTATCGCTCATGTAGCATTTGAACTTTGAAATGTTTTGTACTTTTGTATAAAAGCAACGCCACGAAATTTCGTGGTTCGTATATTTTGACCAAATGAAGAATTCTCGCGGGTTAATTGCTGTTACTGAAATCTTGCAAAAGGGAAGTGAATGCTTGCTGCAACTTTGCGCGAATATTTGCTTATCGGATTAAAATGTGGCATGCCCTGGCGCGTCTTGGCCTTCGACAACTAGTGACGGGTTAGAGAAAAAAATATCAAAAACAGGAAAAAACATTGAAAAACACGAAAAATATCAGAAACACGAAAAAACATCAAAGTAATCAAAATTATGAAAATATTACCATGACGCAAATATATGAAAAAACATAAAAAATATTGAAAATATAGCTCGAGGGGCAGGGAGGTTGGTCGGGGTAGGGGAAGACCCCGACTCGCTACCTGAACCTGAACACCTGAAACACGTTTGGACGTGCCGTTTTGCAACACAGTCTGTTACAAGTTGGGGCACAGGTGGTGTATTTCTTTAAAACGTGGTATTCCTTTACACCACAGTTGGAGTGGTGTGGTGACCAAAGAAAAGTTGCAAGCTATCTTTAAAATATGAAATTAATAATCAAAATAACTTTGCAGTGGTTGCTACCTTTGGACAAGAAGTCGTAACGAAGTGTTATCGCTGACGCAAAAAGGCAGACAAATTTTGTTAAAAACGCTGCTCTGCAAAAATGGTACGGTTATATTAATTTTATTACAGAGCGGGGTGACGCTGACTAACTGACCTTTTCACCATGCTAGGGTTAGCATGAAAAAAAATTAAGGTTAGCATGAAGAAAATTAAATTTAGCCTGAAAAAATTAGGGTTAGCATGAAGAAAATTAAGGTTAACATGAAAATTAGGGTTAGCATGGAAAGTTAGGGTTAGCATGAAAAATTTGATGCTGAATAAATTTTGCCACAAACTCGTTTTTTCGCAGCTGGTTGGTCCTGCAGCAACGCACGTGAACGGGTGCTGGAAACGCTCGTCCATCTTTCTTTAAACTAAACGCACATCAACGCAGATCAAGGGTTTTATGCAAATTGACTTTTTTCGTTTCGCACGACCATGCATCAAAGTGAAGCGTGAGACCGCAGTGAGAAGACAGCACTTGGTAGATTGTGTACTGCAACGGAGATGGGCAAAATGTGGCTGGTGCGGGGTAAAAATTCTGTTGCATCATCTTCTGTGTTCACGCTTGTTTTACTTTTCGATCTCTTTTTTCTGTTGCATAATAACGAGCCTATGATGAAACCGCAATCAACAACGCAGGATGTAATCGGGAGGCGCGGCCGGACTTGCCCTCGCAATGAACCGCTGCATATATTGTGACGTGAACGTAAAGTGTTACACCATCCTCTGTCACGTGACGTGACCGACGAATGTCGGTCGGCGCCAGTTACGTACATGTTTGTTTATAAGATTGAAAACTGACACATTTGGGCATGCCCTTCTGCAACACAGTCCGTTACAAGTTGGGGCACAGGGGGTGTATTTCTTTAAAACGTGGTATTCCTTTTCACCACAGTTGGAACGGTGTGGTGGCCAAAGAAAAGTTGCAAGCTATCTTTAAAATATGAAATTAATAATGCAAATAACTTTGCAGTGGTTGCTACCTTTGGTAGAAAAAGTCGTAAGGAAGTGTTATCGCTGACGTAAAAAGGTAGACAAATTTTGTTAAAAACGCTGCTCTGCAAAAATGATACGGTTATATTAATTTTGTTGCAGAGCGGGGTGAAACTGACTAACTGTAAAGTGTTTCGTGCTTTCCATTAAAGCAACCGTGATGAGTAATCTCCTGTTTGATTTTGTTAAAACACGATAAACGTTCAAAGGCGAATGCTACGCAAAGGAGACTGATGAAGTTAGCAGGTTGTCGATGAGAGTTTTGCTTTGATACTAACATCCACGTGGTTATGGAATGATGTTCAAGTGAAGTAATCTTGGTCGGATGCCTGAATATTTGCTTATCGGATTAAAACGTGGCATGCCCTGACACGCCTCGGTCTTCGACAATCAGTGACAGGTTAGAGCATGAAGTGACCGGCTTAGACAAAACCTCAAAGAAACAAGTTAACTAAAAATCTGAAATTAAAAATTGAAAAAACGTAACGTGAAAATGAAAAAAAATTGTCATAACGCAAAAAATAATGAAAAATTTCAAAAATAGGAAAACTATCGGTCGGGGAAAGGAGGTTTGGAAAAAACCCACGACATCGCATACCCCAGGGGAAACCCCAGCTCCACTGGCTGATCTTGCTGATCTGGCCCCAACCCCCGTACAAGTCCAGACCCTGGCCCTCTCCCTTTACTACTCCTGCGAATTTTTATTCACTATAGCCTTGCAAATGGATGATCTGGAGACTCATTATCGCCTTAAAGCGATATTGTTTCATTGGTTTGGAATAAAGGCACGCAGTTTCGCAAAAAGGGCAACCGCATTTTGGCTCTCATTTAAGCAGGGCGCTCTATGCAGCCCAGTCGTTTTATTCACCCTTTGTTTGATAATAATGATCGCTTTACTGCGTTTGCCAATACCACACTAGTCCCAAATCGAAAGTTATTTCTTCAAGTATAGAAATCAATGGGCTTGTACAGAAGACGGAGTTGACAAATCTGAAAGATTAACCGCAGATGGCGCGCTTAAATTGCTGCCGCTTCAGCTGCAGTTGCCCTATCGGTCATCACAACAAATTTGTAACGTTTCAAGTTTATTTTTTTGGTCAGTGAAGCCGGTTTCGCTATGCCGTTCATATAAAACTGACCGCACGAACTGCAGCCATTCAAGAAAGGTAAGTTATTTTTTTAAGAAAGTGCTTCAGAGACAGTGAAATATATGATCGAGGGCTGCGATTCGAGAAGCACAGCATCATGGCCCAAACTACTGATTCTTAACCACCTAAATGATATAATTGGTTGAGCACGTGCCACCCAAGCTG
>Ga0210059_1012010_pt1 | contig 13163 bp, 6 predicted proteins | sample Ectturendosymbi2_FD_188042 | JGI IMG/M metagenome (GOLD analysis project Ga0210059, IMG submission 188042) | Ecteinascidia turbinata endosymbiont from Florida, USA - Sample 2 (SPAdes) (version 2) | ecosystem: Host-associated > Tunicates > Ascidians > Unclassified | place: Key West, Florida...
ACGAAAATGGCAAAGACTTGTACGCCAAGATTGGCTCGTTTCGCGCTATACAATTCGCCTGCGTGGCTAATGTGGCGTGGTGATTACGCCACATATAACGTTGAAGTGGTTACAGCGATAGCTGAGGGAATCTGGTCGAGTTGAATTCCAATTGCTTTTATACCTCCCTCTTTAGTTGGCTCAGGGCGCTGCAGCAATGTGGCTGTGACACCAAAGACTAGTTCCAAAAAGAAAATTGAGGGCCAAATTCTACAGAGCCTAAGACCATAGCTTTAGTAGCCTAAAAATCCGGCATTGGTTGTATCTTCCGTGAGTGGTCATCCCATTGTCAAACACGCAGAGCTTGACACATGCAACTGTGGGCCGTGGACCAATCTGGTTATGTGCATTTGGCCCGGCAGTGCTGCATGCGTTGCTCATCCCTGCCCTAAACAACAGAGCTGGCTGAATGTCGTAAGATGACCACTGTGGCCAGGGCTCTCATTCTGTCATTTCTAAAAAAAACAGATTGTTCATGAAAAAAAATCGTTTCGTCTACCAAGAAAAACATAAATGTAAAAAAACATATGAATGCAAACATGACGTAAAACGGTGATTAAAATACAGATTTTCTTATAGTTCCTCTTCTAAATTTTTGTCTACAGCGTTAACATCAATATTCAGATCACTTTCTCTGTTTTTCAAGACATTTTATAAAACGAATAATGCTCATTACATAGGCTACTCCGTTATTGAGATCTCTCACTTTTCAGGCTTAGATGTACAGTAGTCGTTTTGCTGCAGGCTTCTTAACAAGGCTTGTTTTGCTTTTACCTCAGTCTTGGTTTCAGCGAGTTTGTTTTTGTTTTAACATGATCAACAAAAATATTCCTTCTAGTGATGCAGTAAAATGCGGCAAGCCGCAAATCAGGCCATTAAATCATGAAGTATTCCAAACTTCTAGTTATTTAAGCCATGTTTGATGCATGTTAGGTAGATGATATCAGGGATATAGGCCTATAGATTTATTGGACAAGGACACGTGTTTAAACTATTGTCTATTAATATAAACTCCAGCTTGTTGTCTTTACTGAGATATTTTGGTCATTTGTCTGATATTAGTATCAAAAGTTTCCGCAACAGCACTCACTAGTTTATATTTTCGGACGTTATGACCGAATTGACTTAATTTTTTTTGTCATATAAAATGTATAAAATATAAAATGTCTACAAGACATATAAAATGTCTACAAAAAATTGTAGTCTATGACAGAAAATGACCGAAAATAACCTAGCCTCCAGCTCATCTTCAGGCACAAGATGGGGAAAATGTAGGCCCACATTTGCTATTGAACTTTGATCTTGTGAGATCTTGAGCTGCAAAGGAATAAAAAAAACCTGTTTTTTTAAAAAAGCAAATTGTTTTTTTAATTTGCATGAATAGGGCGATCAAATAATTTGAACATTTTGTCGTGAAACATTGTTTAACCAAATTCTTCAGCTGGCGTCTGGGATGACAACCGCTCACTCAAATGTAAATCTTTCACGTATGCAACGGTTTGTTATTCATTCATAATACTTGTGCTGTACGCGCAACTGCATGGCTGCCTGTACTGGATGGTACGCAACCTACAGTATTTGATAATGATATTGATAGGGGTTTGAGGGTGTGAAACCGACTGAAGATGTTTTGTTTCACCGATTAAGTACTTCTTTCACCTGATGATCGCATGCGAACATTCACATCGCAAAAGCCGGAAGATATGTTTATTATGCTATTAAATTTACCAATTGCCAAAATTTTATCTTCAAAAATACCCAGGTTTGACGGGATTTTCATAATAAGACCTAGCCACCCAGATGGACTAAAAAAAGCTGATCTGGGTGAAAAAAAAACAACAATGGGAGCCCTGATTGTGGCTTCTGCGTGTGAGTGGATAGGCAATGTGACGCAATAATGATTGATAAGGCCACATACAGTAGTTTGTACTGCAGCTGTGAATAAGAAAAGACATTGATCAAGTTTTCACTGTTTTCATTTTTCTATGATGGGATGGCGGCATGGCACTTGTGAACAGTGGCTTAGCAAAGGGGAGCCCTGGGGGCCACGGGGCCCGGGCGGCACTTCGTCGACCAAAAATTAATATTTGAAAGCAGTTTAAAAGTTCTCGTTTTTCTTTATTATTTTAAATACATTTTCTACCGCTTTTCAATTTTCATGTTTACAAGCTCTAGACTGGTAGGCTAGCCTAAAAGAGCACGACATGTGGCTTTGGAGTGAGTGAATTGATAAAATGCTTGAGGGGCGAAGAGTTTCCTGAGAGGGGCCTAAATTTTTTAAACTATGTTCAATAGTTTTAAACTACATCCAAAACATTTTTCCAAGGCGGCAAAAAATTATCCTGCGCCCCTTATTTACGGGCATGCTTACTTGGGGCCAATTGTGCTCCAGTCCCTGCACCTTCCTCGATAGACAAAGCCATTACAGCCATCGCAGTCAAAAGTCCTTTGCACAAAGGAAAGAGATGTCATTCGACCGCAGCCTAAAAACGTTAGGACTCCAGTTGTTTTCGGTTTATATTGCCCTCTCAAAATCTGATAAAAATTTTGCATGAAATCACGGTAAATAGTCAAGGCTAGCTTAATCCTTTCTCGTATTTTTGGTTTCTCAGTAACGCCCCAACTGCACATAGCATTCTCCTGACACCTAGGCATTGGCGACGAAGATTTCGCTGGGGCGGCGATAACCCAGTGATAGAGTGTCCGCCTCTGAAGTGGAAGGTTGTGCGTCCAATTCACAGACACTGAGTGACTCATTGGGTAAGACCGCTAGCCTAAACTCCTCCAGTAAGAAGCATATTTCAGGCGCCGGCATGCCGCTAATTGCCGTCGCCAAAATTATAAAAAAATCATTTGTTGGCAAATCTCATGCTATTTTTTAATGTTGGGTGGGATATTTTCAATAACTGCCATAAGCTGTAGCCCAGTCATTAGGTGGGCCAATCAACAAGTTTTGGCGGTAGAAGTGAAGAACTTTGCAAAGATAACTTTTCTCAGTTTCAATACAACTGCTGTTTTTCTGCATGACGTAACGGTGCCGGAAAATGACGTTCTTGAAGCGGGGTAGTGCAGTTGGTGCATTTTCGTGGGTAACTTTGAGCTCAGATTGTAGGTTACAATTGCAAGTAGAGTGAATAAGAGCCAGCCGATAGGCAACGTGGTTTCCATGAAGTCACCTTTGTTCAACGGTGCACTTTAAACATTGGCAGTCATAGAAAAAGTTATTTCAACAAGAAAAGCTTAAAAAGGTGCTGCTTTCATTTTGATGAATTTGAGGCAAGAACCTTAGTCTGAGAACCTAATGCAAGGGTAAACGATATGTTCACATATGATTGTGGTTAACGCTTTTATTTGAAAAAGCACAAATCGAAATGGTTCTACAGCTTACCGTAGGCGTAGCCAAGGGGGAACAAAGGATACATGCCGCCAAAATTTTCAGAAAATATAACTAGATTTTGTGCTTAGAGAGGCGTTTTTCTAAACAAAATAGTGTTATTCGTCTAAAATCAAACATTTTGCCTCCACTGCTGCTTGGCAATAGCTGCACTGAATAAAGTTGTTCATCGCAATAACCGTCGATATAATCAGTGCTGAGCATCCAAAGCCTATACTTCACAGCTGGCGTGGTTTGGTAATACAGTTTTCGAAATAGACGTCTGTTGGTAACCCGTTCCGTCGCCACGGGGACTTTGGTGGGCTTAACCCCCCCAAAAGCTACAAATCCCCCAAAATTGAGATGTGGAACACTATAACTCAGTGGATTTATCAATTTTAGAATGTCAGTCCCACTGCACGAACGCAGTCTCCCAATTGAAGACCTTCTGGCGATGATTCTTTTACTAATGAACAAAGGCAAGGAATAGGCCTAACACTATGCATGTGTAATTGGAAGAGGTTCAACACAACAGCTAGACCAAGTGCGCAGGTCACGATGAAGACTGCAAGCAAGCGCTTCTCAACCATAGCCTTTTTAAACCTGTTTAAGAGACTGCCACGCTTCTACTCCTCTATACTGAATTGATTTCTTTCAGATATTTGTGTTACTGATGGTTTAAAGAAATTTAATTGGAGCGAATTCGAGTATTGTAACTATGCGATGTTTTTAGATATGTAAATAGGTTGTCAAAAATTTTTGGCAATGTTTTATGATGAAACGAGTGAGCGATTGTCTTGTCATATTATCCAATGTTAAAATTTGGAGAGATTTGTATAAGTCTGATGCTGGAGTCCTCTGATCACTGTGGGTCATCAGTCGCAGAATTTATTCTGTAGGATTATAATCTTTTTGAGCGATGTATTAGTGGCATTACTCCAGCAAGCCAGTCCATATGAAAGATGTGGATGAACAAGAGCATAGTAGACAGTTTTGAGAGTGGAGATAGGTGAAAAGGCCCGCAACTTAAGTAGAGCGTACGAAGCACATGCAACTTTTTTACACACATGATTTAATTGCTGTTGCCACTTCAATTGGTTATCAATAAGGACTCCAAGGTATTTAACTTGGTTCACTTCTTCAACTGCTCTAGCGACAACATTAATCTAAATTTTTTTAAATTCGTGACTCCTGGTTAGAACCATAAATTTTGTTTTACTGCAATTTAAGGTAAGTTTATCAGATATCAACCAGTCATCGACATGTTTTATTTCACCATTTACAGCAGCTTGTAGAGTACTCATACAGTTAGATTTTAAAAAAAGGCAAGTGTTATCTGCAAATAATACAGTTTGGAAGGCAGAGGCTTGAGGTAGATTATTTATATAGAGTAAGAATAGCAGAGGGCCAAGAATCTATCCTTGTGGGACACCACATGTTATATTAATGCGTAATGATTCTGTTTCTCCAAATTTTGTAAATTTACACCTATGTGAAAGATAGCTATGGAAAAAGTCACTAGTCATGCCACGGACTCCATACTTTTGCAATTTGCACAGTAAGATCTCATGAAAACCAGTGTCGAAAACTTTGCTTAAATCGAGGAAAACTGCAACTACATGCTCTTTATTATCTAATGCCTGAACGAATTTTTCATGTAAATAATTAATTGCATGCTGAGTGGAATGAGCTGGTCGAAAACCTAGCTGAAAGTTTGATTGTATGTCATTTTTTTCTAGAAAGGATGAAAGCCTAACATGCACCAATCTTTCAAAGACTTTTGCAATATGCGATAGTATAGATATTGGACGATAATTGTTGCAAAGGGACTTATCACCAGATTTAAACAACGGAGTGTCTCGGGATATCTTAAGAACACCTGGAAAAACTCCAAGTACAAAACACTCATTTATCAGTTTTGCTAACCAGGGTGCTATTAGGCATATATAAGATAGCCCGAGTCACTCCGTTAAGAAAGTAGAAATTGGAGGTTGCAGCATCTCTGTGATAGCACTGCTCAACAGCAACTGTTGATCATCTACATGAAACAATAAAAAGGCATTGAAAAAATAGCATTCAATTGTTAGTTTTTTGTTAAAGATATAAATTTGGTATATATTTGGTATATTTTTGGACTACATTTGGAACATTCGTTGTAAGAAGAGTTGGCAGAACTGCTTAGAAGTTTTTCGGAGGTCTGTTTGCGAGCAACGCGTGCGTGCTGTTTGTGCATTGTGTGTTGGTTGTGCTATGAACTGAGCGATATGTGGTGGTGCAGTGTGGTAGTGTTCGCTTGTAGTGTGTGAAGGACAGGTCATGCGTTTTCAGGAAGCTATGTTCTCCGAAAATGAATCACTGAGAGTACAATACAGACTAGTTCGCATTCATAGTACTGTAGTGTATGCAGAGCTGGAGGAAGGGCCCCCCCGTACCCCCTGGCTGGGGGGGCCCCGGACAAAAAGGGGGCCCCCAAATTTCACTGAGTACCTTTGTTATGGCATATAGAGACAACAGAACTGAACTCACCAAGAACTGATTTCCCACATTTTATCTTTCAATACTCATATTTATGTAATACGTCAAAGAAATTGATCTTCACACTACCTGTAACTTCCTAAAGCCAATCATTGCGAATTGCATTATGAATAGCTTCGTTGTCAGCATTTGCCTTGGTAAGCTGGCTGTTGTTCAGGCAACGTCTGCTGCATCCACGTTGATTGTAAGCATTTTTCGTATAGCATAGTAAAAAGTTATTCAGGAAAATTAAGTTGCAGACCAGTTGCGTAGCCAGAGGTTTTAGCCATAGGGTGGGAAACGTAGCTGAAAGAGGCCCACTGGTCACAGCAGGGACCCCTTTGCCAACATTCAAAAAAAAATTTATAAATAAGAGTGTATCCGGATGTGGATTTCTATATACTATATTAAACCCGAAAAACATAGTCCAAAAACTTCCGAAAAATGCATAAAACTACAACTTACTGAAAACCAGAACAGTATACTGCATACCGAAATACAAATAAAATGGGAGTTCAGTTTTTTTATTTAGCTTGTTAGGCGGGAGGTTCGCACCCTTGTACCCCCATCACTCACACCGCTGTTGTAGACTGTGTTGTATCCTTTCACTATGCAAGTATAGAATAATCGGTATATAATCATATAAAATCGTATTCGTAGCCCGCGTCTGTAATATCCAGTGTATCTTGCATCAGAGTTGTCCAATGAAAACTCGAAACTTTACACCAATGAGAAATCCAGTTATTTAACGAATAACACTGTGCCCAGCGGTGGGCCTCTGCCCAATTGTGGGCTGTTCAGCTCTTTTTATTGGGCCGCGCAACACTCGTTGTGGGCTGTGTTTGCTGCGCCGGTTGCGTGGGCTCAAACATTGGCTACTGCAACAACTATATCGATAGAACATTGATTGTTCGACGTTAACACGGCATTGATGTTGTCATTATAGGGTTTATTACATTAACATACCATTACTATGTTACAGATAACTAAATACAACATAAAGTTTGAAACTAGGCCTTCAAAAAAGCACGGGCCTTTAATCACGACTGAAAATGCATGGGCGTCCGCAAGGGAGTCAAAACGGTCATTCGCCCCTGCTTTTGTAAATTGAGACTGTGATGCTGGCAAGTCTTGCTACACAAAATAAAGACATGATTGTGGTTTTGAGACCATGGCAATTTGCTTCTTTGCGAAAAAGTAACCAGCTTAAAATCTGCAGATAGTATATTTTGTAACTTATTGCAATATACCTGGCTGTTGCTGTCAACGAAGCGAATTTTTGTGACTATTGCCGTAAAAAGGAGCAATTTCTTTTTGTGTAGAAAGGGTAAAGCGCTTTGTAAACCTTCGTTTGCACTGCATCGTCAGCAAAGTGAAAAGTATAAGCAAAATGTTGACGTTTCCCTCCTGTAAAAATTACTGCAGATGCCCGTAGAAAGGGGGCTTGGGGCCATTCTAATGAACGTTTGCCGATCACTGCTGAACGGAGCTTCAGCAAGTTGAGGCTAATCAAAACGTTTGACAGATCAACTATCACTAATGAAAGGCTAACAAATCTGGCAATGATATCAATTGAAAGTGAAACTGCTAAAGTATGAGATATGTTTGAGTTGACAAAAACATTTGCATTTTTGAAAACTTACGAAGTCATTTTCCTAGCTTGAAACATAGCAAATGTTTAAGCCTGTCTACTTTATACGTTGTGTTGATGCTGTAGAAAATGCTTTTATAAGCATTTGTTTAAAAAAATCGATGTTTTTGTTTACGTAAATACTGTGTGTTAAATGCAGTGTATTGTATATTGGGGGCCCCAACGTCCAGGTTCGGGGGGGACCCCAACCACCTAGCGACGGCCCTGAGTGTATGATTCACCATTGAGTTGAGAAAGAGCCTATAAAACTGAGTGCTGCAAAACCGACGAGAACTGAATTATTTATGCGTTTTGTTGCCAAGTATGTTTTTACTTGTTTTAATTGCTGCAGTAATTTGTTTGGTTACAGCACAAATACATGTAAATGCTTATTTCATGAAGACTCCATACTGTAGCAAAAATTAGTAGCAAGTGTTTATGGAAAATATGTTTGTCGTGCTACATGTCTTCATCCAGACTTTGTAAGTGATCCATGACCTTGTGTACATAGAAGGCAAAAAAGCTCCAGAGTGTCTATTTTGCCTCACCTATTTAGCCTTATGAGGCAAAATAGACGCTGGCATTTTATGGACCAGGCTGGGTACGGGCTAGAATTTAGGAGGGGTATGGGTACGGGTTTGTTGTGTTGGGTTTAGGTCGGTCTGGATGATAAAAATGTGAGCCGGTGACATCTCTAGCATGTTTCCCCAATCATTTTTATTGAAATCACTACCAAAAACAAACACAATTGAACTGCTCTTTTATGAGAACTAATTTAGATTGTAAGAAAGCTTTAACAAGGCTTATTTACGAAAAGTTCCTACTTTTCATTTTTACTCCAGTTTATGATTTTAAATTTAATGTAAAGTTTTGTTCACTAAAAGTAAGGCTTGCATTTATGGATGCTACGCCTCTGCGGTATAATCTAATTCTAGTCTGCAAGCGTTGAGCGTCTGCAAGCGTTGTGTGAAATAACACACAAAATTTTTATTTCGGAACTCGCATTCCTTAAATCAGGGTTGGGGAACCTATTTACTATCATGAGCCGCATGAATTGAGCATTATCACTGGCGGGCCACAAAATCAATTAATTATATCCTAAAATTCGACCATTATCTAACAATAAGGAAGAGTGGCTTCTCTTGACTGACTATCCAAGTATCTGCTTATCATGGAGCTTCGTTTTGACGCGATGTACGCTAGCTTGGGAACGAAAATTGTGATGCGGGCCATAAGTTTCCCACCCCTGCCTTAAATATTGCTAACATCAGAACGCGAACGTCGGTCTAATACAGCAGGGGTGGCCACCTTGTCTTCGACTAGGATCGACAAGAAAATTTCTTGATAACTCGCGATCGACAGCTCAGTAATAAAGTCACAAGTACAAAATGTTATAAAATGCAACGTTTTTGTAAATGAACTTGCAGGCTATGTACCACACAACTTGTATGTCCTGTAAACGAACTTGTATGTACCACAGATTTACCATCGAGAGCCGTCTTTTCATGTTTCGGTTAATTTAGTACTTCACAATGTTACACGAAAAGAACGTTCAACAATTTTCATTTGAAAAATGTTCTTTTTAGGTATCTTGTTTATTCAATATAAAATCAGGCACGATCGACCAACTGATATTCGGCGATCGACCGGACGATCGCGATCGACCTGTTGGCCACCCCTGTAATAGCCTACAGCATTTATCACAAAATTTTTTCAAATGTGTTGACGAAAAAATGGAACATTGATATTAATTATCCTTAAAGAGAAACCTATTTCAGCGTAAAAAGAGCCGAATGTCCAACTTGAAATGAGACCAAAAAGCCAAATATAATTTTTAGGCCAACCAACATGAAACGAGGCCAGATTCTTGAAATTTGGCCTAAAAAGACCAACCTGGCAATCAGTCCGTCGCCACGTGGGGCGCAGCTCCCCCAAACAAAACTCCAAGTCCTACCAAATTGAATTATCAAACACTACAAATCGGGAGTTTTTATCAAATTTCATAATCTAAAGCCCCCTGAACAAACGTAAAGCCCCCCTACTGAAAACTTTCCGGCGATGGTTCTGCTGGCAACCATGAGTGTGGGTGCTACTTTCCTTGTGTGCGTAAGCAATTTCTGTAGGTAAAGAGGCTGCAGTGCACAGAACTCACATGGCGGCAGAATTGGCGAAAGGAAGAGTGTGTTGAAAACCTTGCCAGTGTTACCACCCACAGCTCTCAATCAAGGGCGCATAACTTCGTGCTTGTCCTCCTTTCGGTGAACAACCTTCACAGTACATGACCCGTATACGCGCCGACTCTGGACCGAGTGTACCTCACGATTTAGAGTGGACGCCGACCGAAGCCTTTTGAATATTTTCTGAGTACCTTTCAGTTTACCCGTGCTTTCGCAACCCGGCTAAAATCACCCTCCAACTACCGTGCTCTGAACCTCAACTCTCAGTATCTACAAAATGATTGAAAGAACATGGTAAAGTTTGTTATTCAGTTTTGTTCAGATCAATTTGATTGGATAAACGTTGTGACTTCTGAACAGAGATGGCTCGCAGTAGCGCACCCAGAAAATTTTTATGGGGGTTTCATTCAGTGGCATATGGTGGTCATTTGCATTTGGTGTGCACTGTTTGTGACGTCACAATTTGACGTCATATGCACGTTTCCAAACCAACGTTTTGGCGAAGTTTGTTGACATAATATACATATTCTTCTATACACACTCCCTTATTTTTTGTCAGGGTACTGAATATAAACTATCAGCTCTCCAAGTTAGGATTTCGGAGAAAAATACAATCAACTCTACAACACAGCAGTTCATAACTGCAAAAATATTAGGCTGCGAGTTAAAACAGAGGAATAAAACAAATTCATCACTGAGTCAGAGCAATTTACAACTACAGAAGCAGGCTGCGATGATGTCTCGTCAAATACGAGCAGTCGAGCATAGAAAGTGTGCGGCTGGACTGGTTGGCGCACACCCCGGTTTGCAAGATCAAATCTTGCTAACCCACACAAGAATTGAGAATGCGCATGAAGTACATAAGAAAACATTCGTTTCATTGTTATGTATAGAGGTCCAGCAAAGTTTCAGTTTTCCTTTTTCCCTGCTGAGACATTATCAAATGCCTGAATGCTTCTATGTTAAAAACAGCTGTTTTTAAGCTCGTGCAAGTTCTATCATGCTACAGAAATTGGTAATTTAGCCAATGCGGTCAGCACAAGCGCTGATCAGCCTTAGCAGACAAAATAAACACAATTGTTTTGGATAAAGTGAACTATCGCGGAACGCAATCTTAAATATGCGTAGTGGACAGAGGGTCTGCAAAAAGTGGTGAGATCGTGTCCGGACGTAGACGATAACCCAATAACACATATTCCCACCAAAACCTAATTATTACTTTTTAGCCCATTTACAATGTTCCTTGAAATTTGCATGCAAGTTTATTCCGTGGCATTTGCATTCTGTCGACAAATTAACAGGCAAAAATATGCGAAAAGAATTAATCTCCTTTGCGCAGGTAATAAAGTTATTGTGAAATATGTAGCTGAAGGGGGATTTTCCAAGGGCGGCGGAAGCGGTATGGTCCGGCCAGACTAATATAAACATCCGAATGTAGTTTTTTAACAAAGCAGTTGGACAGCAATTTACATGCATTAAACGAGAAAGAATGGCGTATTATGTTCGACCTTTCGTTGGTGTTAGGTGCTGATCCACAGACTGTCAATTGTTCAGAAACAAAAATTGTTGCATCTCACCGTGTTCGCTCGCAAATTTGGTTATTCGACACTGAGGTAACGACTAGCTGGTATTAGCAGTCAAGCACCTCGGTAGCTTTCCGACCTTATTCAGTTTTCTCCAAAACGAACAGATTTATTCGACAAAATGAGACTCAGTTTTTGACCTTACTGGAACTGCATTGCGTCCTTTTTGTCCTAAGAGGTGGACGGCCAAAGCGAGATCCTTCGAATCGGTTTTGCATAATTGCGAAACTTAGCTTTCTATTGCTGTTGGTAACGACGGGATAACGTGCTTGGAAGTTACAACCAAAGCAACTGGACTTCATACAAAGCTAGAGACGCTTGATTTGTTTTTGCCAGAGCGGTTTGCACCAAGTTTATTCATTAAGTGATCAGCTGAGTCAACCTTCCAGTGTAAGAACATCACTGCAACTGAAGCCAAAAAATGTGCTGAAGTACTGTAAGGTGCAGTGCTGTTCAGCGCTTTCGATCTGATGCTGCATTTTCCACATTTTGGGAAAAAACGTGCAGCAAGTTTAGGAGTTACAACTAACGGATCCCGTATTCAGACAGCACGTAGACCTCCTTGCAATCTGGCTCAAGGGCATGTACATTCAATTCCCCGAAAGATTATTATCTTATGATATACTTCGAAGTTGCCGACAGGGTTAATGATGAAATGCAAAAGACATTCAACCAGGAAAATTTTGATCTTTATGCAAAATGCGAGGAGTTGCTTATTTCGGCTGCAAGCATGCGTGAGCGCAGAAAACTTGGAAGCCGTGAAAAAGCATTTCGGTGACGATGTGGATGCTTCAAGGTTTTGTATTCATTTGGCTGTTATGAGTGATGCAGTATCAGGTGTCAGTGAGAAAATGAAAGAGGTAGTTTCTAGCACTCTTGCATTTACTTCGATTGAATTGCAACATTTTTTCTAAAGTTAGGAAACTTCTGCAACTTATTGCTGCCAGTTAATACTGCTTCTGCAAAGCGTTCTTTTACATTCATTCGTCATTTGAAAACGCCACCTCCGAATGAGTGCACGAGTGCACACCGCAAAGATTGAATCGCCCAACGATTTTGTCTGTTCATAGAAATTGTACAGGAAGTTTGAATGTGCAATAGGAACACCGTAGAATATCGTTTTTGTAGGTGTTTGCTTCAGTGTTTGTTTCAAGAAATCAGAAACGCCAAATGGTTTTTGGAAAAGTGTGACGTGTGTCTGATTATATGTTTTTTTGGCTTCTGATTACAAGACTTTGCATCTCTGTGACAATGTTCAGTAAAGAAAATTATGGTTGACTTTTGATGTTTTGTCAAACACGAATCATTCGCTTTTTTCTTGCAATTATTCGCCTCTGGCCATACCAATCATTTCTACCTTCCGCCGCCGTTGTAACCCCAAAATTCCCCCTTGCGTTTGCCCTTGGTGGCTCGTGACTATGATTCGTGTAGGTGCTGCAACTCCTTCCAACAAAGATTTTATAAAGACTAAAAAACATCACGTTTGCCACGGCGGCGCGAAATGTTGTGACGTATGACATTTCTCTTTGTACGATCCAATTGCGAGACTTCCCTACAGTGCTCTGTTGCAGTCAGGGCCGGCCCTAGCAGGCGCCGGGCCCTCTGAGCAGTGGTTTTATGACCTCATCGTGTTTAGTCAACCATGCTAGATGACCATTGTAGTGCGCAGACATAAAGCCTTAGCACGAGAACTGAGCACGTTTGCTGACGTTCGATAATAGAGGAAATCCATCGCTAGTTCCTGAAGAGGAACTTTTGCCCGCCTGTTCCAATTCAAGCCGGGAATCGAACTATCATGATTCCCAGGGAGAGAACTAATCTTTAGCCAAATTGCCAACGCCTTACCG
>Ga0210059_1012011_pt1 | contig 13162 bp, 6 predicted proteins | sample Ectturendosymbi2_FD_188042 | JGI IMG/M metagenome (GOLD analysis project Ga0210059, IMG submission 188042) | Ecteinascidia turbinata endosymbiont from Florida, USA - Sample 2 (SPAdes) (version 2) | ecosystem: Host-associated > Tunicates > Ascidians > Unclassified | place: Key West, Florida...
GTGCCATTGTGTTTTCATTTGCTCCAATGTTCGCTAATGGTTGGCTTACTGCATGCGATGGCTTTTATGATGCTTCTGCTTGTTGGCTGAGTCATATGAAACAATAAACCATTGACCATTGACCATTATTCTCCTGACGTTGCACGTTTAGTGCATGCGTTCAGCACATGTTTTCAATCAGGCGGCGGGAAGGTTTGACAGCGACGCATTGCCAGCTGAAAACGACGTATTCTTTTGTGCTACAATTCAGCTTGAGTTGCCATCACTGGGCCGTGCACTTCCACCTGGGAGCTCAGTGGCAGACAGCAACGTACCTGTGTTACGCTGCTGTGAGTGTACAAAGAAGACTGTTTTGCGTTCACTTCACCGTGTTCTGTTCTTGTTTGTTTACAGACTGTGTTTATTTGATCTCCAACTGTTGTTTTTGTCCTGCTTCTGAATATCAGCTGAGTCATATGAAAAAATACACATGCATTCATGCAGATAAAAATTTGGCCACTTTTTCCATGCCTCCCATATATTTTCCAGTGGCTTTAAAGGGCTGTAATTCACTCAGGGCTTGCTTCAGACACATCGGTACCAGCATCGAGCAGAAGTTTTTCAAGTCCAGCATAGTTTTTAAAAAAAATATTAAGTTTAGGCTAATCATTTATAGAATTTTCGTTATTTCATTGTATTTTCCTTTTAATCAAAACAGCATACAAAGTGCAAAGTAACATTTTTTAGTGCGCAAACAACGTAATAAGTGTTGCATTTTCAGTGCACTTTTTGTCATCAACCTAAATTGCAAAAAAGTTTTGTTTTCTTAATTTTGAAATTGGGGTTTTGTCCACCCCTGTTCGGATTTCCCAGGACCAAAAATCAAGTTTAGTGTTGTAGGGTAAGTCAAAGTAGTTGGTCCCCCAAAATTTTGGGCTGGCTACGCTACTGCTTGTAACCACTTTCATACAGACGGCCTGCAACTCTCTCGAACCCAACCATGTTCCTCAGTATGAAGCCTTTCACACAGCACTTTCTTAGTTAATGTTCAATCTTCCACGCAAGATGACGAAAAGCTCGCAACAATGCAAGACCTCCAGACACTGCAGAACTACGATGAAAAGCAGTGTTGTCATTCTTATATTACGTAGCAAACAATTTTATCGTGTTGCTACTGTACTGATAAGAGTCTAGACGTTTCTATTTTCGCTCGTTTCAAAGTAATTTGTAAAGTTATGCCTCTGCGCAGTTTCGCAAATGAGTCGTCATCGGAAAGAGTTGCGCGGTGCCCTAAAAGCGCAAGATCCTAGGTCATGGCCCATTTGGCCTATGCGTAAATCCGTCAATGTGATGAGCCCAGATTCTAATAAACTATGACAAACTGTCATGTTTTCCATGAAAAAAAGGATTGTTTATTCCCCCTGAAAATGAGGATGTTTGGAGTGTATGGTAAGAGTTTAATAACTTTGGCACTGAATGGAAACGCCATAACCGAAGCGCAGAAAAACCTATTCAAGCGTATGAAATATGGAATGATTAACATCAATTTTCCAAAGCAATTTAAAAAAATATCCTATGTATGACTCTCAGGGACAGATCTAGACATTTTTATATGAGGAAGCCGCTATGTTGGTCAGTTATGTTAGTGGGACCTATTATGTTGCTATAGCAAAGTGATGTAGACATTTCTTTGATGTTTAACAAAACTTATGGGTCATGGGGTACAAGCTTTATCTTGAGAGACCATATTCTCCTAAACCTCCACTAGCTCTTACGATTTCTGTATTGTGCAAGTCAGTCCCGTCGCCACGGGGGAATTCTGGGGGCTTAGCCCCCTCAAATATACACATGAAACTCTATAAATCAGTTGAGTTTTTGCCAATTTTTAGTGTGTCAAGCCACCCCGCACCAACGCATAGCCCCCTATTGAAAACTTTCTGGCGACGGTTCTGGTGCAAACACACAGTATCATCACATAAACGCTGCGTTAACATATGCTCATTTTGATCACACAAAAACTTGCAAACTTGCCCAAAAAGCTTCATTATGAGCTTACCTGTTGTAGGCCACGTCGCACTTCCTTCAAACACAATTTTGAAATTACCAGTAGCGTTTATTGTAGTTTGTGCCAAGTCCCAGTATCTTGGGTCTTTTGTAAACTGCCACATTACTTCTTTGGTCTCACCCGAAGGAGATAAATCCACGACAAATACTCTTTAAAAAAACATTATCGACCTTGCTGTGCTTTTATGGCAACATGAAACCTACTTCTTTTAAAACATATGGACAATATTTTGTAACACTCCATTGCCAAAAAATGCTTAACTAATAAATGAGCATTAAAATACACTGGGATCTACGTATTCTGAAGTTTACTCGGTTAAGACTATCCAAAGTGATATATGTGTGGAATAACGTAGGCCTATTGCTGAATTCATGAGCGTGTGTAATCAATTAATCCGTTAAACATTCTTCCAAAATATTTTGCATCAGCAAAATTGATAAGCACTTCCAAAAATATTTGAATGAACTTCAGCATGGTTTCATGTGCTGTTGCTACACACAGGCCCGCAGTCACGGGGGGCATTCGGGGGCAGTGAACCCCCAAATTTTGTTGCGCCCAGAAAAATATGTTTAAACATATAGTAAAAGCAAAAATCTTGCCCCCCTAAAATATTTTGCGCCCCACCAAACCTTGAACCCTGGCTACGGGCCTGGCTACACATCATTACAAACACCTTAGTACCTCAAAGTTGAACGTTGACTGATCTTATACCGAAACTGCAAACACTGTTCGGGAACTTTGGACTTGAGGTGCATTGTCATAAGCTGAGCAGAAAGGGAAGGTTCGTTGAACTGGTTGGCCAAAAGCATGTAGCTGCCTGGATAAAAATTGGTTAAATATTAAAGGACATTGGGAATAACGTGGCAGATAGGGCAGGGATATCGGACTTGAATGAAAATAACGTAAGAAAACGGGGACAAACAAATGCGATCAAATTCGATGTGTACAAAACGTACTACATATGTATAACGGAACGACTGACGTTATTATTTGCGACATAGTGCCAGTAATTACATCACAGCTGAAACTCAACGCTGTGTAAACGGATAGGTATAATCCATGAGGATGGGTAGCTGCAGCCTGCAAAACGTTTTGATGGAAAATCAATTAAGAAGTTTACCTACTTTTTCAGAATCTTTCTGTAACTTTTGCCAGTGATTCCAAAAAAGTTGGCGGCAAAAAAATAAAAACAATTTTGAAGAAACACCATCTGTATTGAAACCTGGGATTTCGTGCAAGTGAAAAAGTTTAGGGCGTGTCCCAGTTATAATTGAAACTCCTCTAAACATCCTAAATGACTGAGTGCTGGAGCTCTAAACGGTGGACACCCATCTCATACTGGCACATATATACCATCTATACATTCTATAGGCTTACTCCACTTTCATAGCTGTTTTACTGAACAAGTGTCTGGGGTTTGGTACAAAATGTTTGGTGAAGTAGCATTTTGTACAAACGTCCTTGCTCAAGAAACCATGTAAGTAACTTGCACGAAAGATTACATTTTAATAGTACATGCTTATCGGCCAGGGAGATTCACCGGCAATGATTATAAATGCTTCTTTAAAGAAGCCCCTATCTGTTGCAACTTGGCATTTTTGTATATTTGTGCGATCTCACTCAAGTGGACATTGTATTCATGCTTGCGAATTATTTCTTTTTTGATCTGCCTAAAAAAAACTATCCCTTGTCTTTTTATAGTGGAGGCAACTTTTTTAACACAGGAATGATTCTAACTTGAAAACTCCAGTTTCGTGTTTCAGAGAACACCAGGTTCTTGGAATAAGCTTCGAAAAAGTGTGCAAACATAGGTGTTTGTTAGTTAATACTCAATAAATCAGGGTTCTCAGCCTCTTTTACTCCTGCACTGCTGAAAATATTTTTTCAGACCTCTCTTCCCCTAAAATGTGTAATCAAAACTAGCTTTCAAACGTTTAGAAAAAAAATTTTATTTTTTAATATGTAAAGAAAATCAAACATGTGAACAAGTAAGGATAGCACAGATTCACATTTGAATATACTCTCCAAAGATAGTCACTTGCTTGAAAATGTACAAAATAACTAATTCGAAAGGTTGGCTTCCAAAACTTTGCGAATATTATTTCAGTTCATTGACTCTTTTGTTCCTGTTCCTTTCTTACGAGTTTTTCAAAACGTGGAACTATATTTCTGACATAGCAATACGCATGTCTGCCTGTGCATTCAAGAGATTTCTATATTTCGTCTTAATTGATAAGAGAGTGAAACCAAACCGAACGTAGCCATCATTCCATTTCCTTTACTTCGATATGATGAAGGGTTATCATCAGGCCCGTAGCCAGGGGGGCGCAGGGGGGCGATTCCCCCAGGAAATTTTTCGCCCACCCCTGAAAAAATGTGTTGGACGTAGTTTAAAAAGATTGGACATAGTTCAAAAAATTTCGGCCCCTCACGGAAAACTCTTCGCCTCTCCTGGTGTCCCAAGCTGGTTACGGGCCTGGTTATGATGTTTATCAGAATGCAGAAAAGCTTCCATTTTTATCTCCATTCGCAATTAGGTAGAGCAGAGTTTCACGTCTCTCCAAATCAACAAAACACTTTCTCAAGAATAACAATTTATTCCAATATGAAAGGCATGCAGTGCACACGACTCCTTTGCTCTACTTTACGGACGATTCATCAGCTTCACCTCAGACGTTACTAAGAATGATGAAATGCGGAATCGACTCGTATATATACTATATATACACTCCGCTCAGACTCTCCGAGAATTGTGGAGAAAAGTAATTTTACCACGTCATAAAAACAATGCCAATATCTAGTTCATTCGAGCAAAAACTGCTACAAGCTCGAGCAGAATATATTGTAGTTAATGTTTACGCGAATAATCGTGACACATATGTTTGAACGAATCTTGCGTTTTTGTCTATAATCCATTACAAAGCATTTAAAAAATCTGCAAGAGAGTGATAAAAAATCAGTTTCCTGTCATAAAGACGGACGCCTCACGCGCCCCCTGGAATGGTGTCTCGCTACGACCCCTGGTTAGAAACCACTCAAATAGATTGTGGCTAACTACCAGAAAAAATATGGCTAACTCATGGCCTGTTGTGCCGTGGTACGGTCCACAGCGAAAACTTTATTATTTAAAAATGTTTGCTGCTATTTGAAAACTCGTGGTGCGAACTCTTCTGTGCTGATAGACATGACTCGAAATAAAACAACTCAAAGTATCGCAATCTTTTGCAAGCCATGCTTACAACATAGACTAAAAACATATTCATGTCGGGGTGATTTTTCGGATACTGATGATTGTAAATATCACCATTATCTGGAATGCTGATACAGTGAGCCAACGTGACTGCAGCTATTCCTATAATGGCTATACCGAAAGCTGAGGTTGATTCTGGAAACCATGGTTGCGGAATCGGAGGTTAAATGTCCGACTCTGACTCCTAGCTTCGAAAATTTTCTGACTCCGATCTCTCCAAAATATCCGACTCCAACTCCTTAATATAACGTGAATGAAGTTTAGCTGTCAGCAATGGCAAAGCAGCAAGCTAATATTATTTTAGAAATTAGCATTTTTGATACTGTCGCCAGATACATGAGTTAGAGATTTGAATTAATCTAATTTATTTAAAGAATATTTAGGAATCATAAAATTTTCTTCTATTTATTATGAGTAGCCCCTATGTCATGTATTAACATTAACATATGAACTATATTCAAGAAACCTTTGGAAGTGGTATGTAGCGAGAGCTAGTATCTAGCTACAGAGCTATTCTCTATATGATAATTTTAAACTATTCTGAAGATAAAAAAGGATATGAAAATGAACAATTCTTTAGAATTTTTTAGCTTGTAACATTACAGTAATAGTACCTACTGCTTACTACTCACCTTGCAGTATTGACTAAAGCATCAAATTCATTCGCATTACGCACTTGGACAGCATGCTTGCAGCTATTATTGGTTATTCTGATCACGCAGAAAAATCATACAGAATGAACTACGCCCGAAAAACTACTCAGTAAATCATCTGAGCAAACCGGAAGTACACAACAGCTGTCAGAACAACACAGTTTACTTCCAGTAAATTTCGTGGTCTATTGGTCTACCAAACAGCACAGCAGCAACACAAGAAGAAATTCGCGTCCCACAAAAGACGGGTAACTGTGTAAACACTAAGCAACGCACACCGTTGTTTAAGAGAAAGCGTTCTTCACATGATTCTAGTTCTTCAAGCTGAACGTAGCTAATTCCGTAGCAACTAGCAATCAATCGAAATCGCGGTGTACAGCAAGAATTATTTGTTTCATTAAAAGTTTCGAAACAAATTGTATCATTTCAACAGGCACGAGTTACGACTCCTAACTTAAGAGTGCGATGTAAGAAATGATTCAATTGGACATTCGGAGTCGGATAAAAAATCCAACTCCCGGTGTTCTTAGGTATCCGACTCCACCCAAAAACCTCTGACTCCTTGCGACTCCGACTCGGCAAACCTGCTGGAAACAGAGTCACACAAGGCGTATCACAAACTTTCAATACACTGATGCTATGTACAGCAAGGCAGGCCAAAAATAAATTAGAGAAATCAGTCGTTGCCCACTAATAACAACTCCAAAAGATGATTGCTTTTTATCCAAACCTTTTCGTGTAACTCCGTAGGTGCCGTCTGTGTTAGAAAAACTGTCAAAGTTTCCATCAGTTGTGAGGTCGACTTTCTGCCAGTTTGAGTTTCCAATAATTGTCTGACGAGTATAACCGCACATCGAACTATTTTCAAAATTGCAGTGATGTGAGAATCGATGCGGTTGCTCTGGTCAACAAAGCAAAAAACAAAAGGTTTAGGTAAGTACAGCTTCATCAACACTAAAAAAAAACTTCAAAAACTATACATTTTTATTTTGAGACGTTTCGGATTATTCTTCATCCATCTTCAGTCAAAAAATAAAGCAACAATTGGCAATGCTAGCAATTCCAAACCAAAGGACTCTGTGACGTAAGAAATAACAGTGCGACGCAAAAGACGTCAAAAGCAAAACCAAGACCGCCAACCCTGTCAAATTCGCTAACAGTGAAAGCAGGACCAACAGGAATGCAGAAGGTGCTAAAACAAAACCTGCATAAGATCATAATTTACGTAAATAAGCCAAGACCAGCAGCAAAAGACTATTCACAGAGCACTGCAAACGAAGGATGCAAAAATTTTGTTGAACATTTTCAAGTTCACAATCAGCACGATACGTCTACGTCAGCACCAACAGCAATGCACGCAGTGTGCATTAACATAAGAACTGAGCATCAACCAATTATTTGACATAAAATCTACGTATTGAAGAGGTATAAAGGGGTGGTAAAATTGTCTGCATTAATCTCGCGTTGCTGTTCTTGTATCAGAAGTGTCTCTTTAATTAATAATTCGAAGTGTCTCTTTAATTAATAATAAAAAAAGTTCCGCAATTCTTTTTCTAGTTGTATGTTTCGCCAAGGTAGGGCAAGTAAAGAAGAATGCTTCGAATGTCAGTCGTCTTTTCTTGCTTGTTTTTAGGAGTCGTCTTTTCTTTGCTTTGCTTTTACTTAATGTCAGTCGTCTTTTCTTGCTTGTTTTTACTAAAAACACTGTTGTTTTTACCAAAAACAAACAAGAAACTACCGCGAATTATTAATTAAAGAGACACTTCTGATACAAGAACAGCAACCCGAGATAAATGTAGACAATTTTACCACCCCTTTATACTTCTTCAATACGTAGATTTTATGTCAAATAATTGGTCGATGCTCAGTTTTTATGTTAATGCACATTGCGTGCATTGCTGTTGGTGCTGACGTAGACATATCGTGCTGATTGTGAACTTGAAAATGTTCAACAAAATTTTTGCAACCTTTGTTTGCAGTGCTCTGTGAATAGTCTTTTGCTGCTGGTCTTGCTTATTTACGTAAATTATGATCTTATGGAGTTTTTTTTTAGCACCTTCTGCATACCTGTTGGTCCTGCTTTCACTGTTAGCGAATTTGACAGGGTTGGCGGTCTTGGTTTTGCTTTTGACGTCTTTTGCGTCGCACTGTCATTTCTTACGTCACAGAGTCCTTTGGTTTGGAATTGCTAGCATTGCCAATTGTTGCTTTATTTTTTGACTGAAGATGGATGAAGAATAATCCGAAACGCCTCAAAATAAAAATGTATAGTTTTTTGAAGTTTTTTTTAGTGTTGATGAAACTGTTAAGTCTATCCCAATTTTATGCTCCTAAATACAGCTTGTTTTCCTTTGATGCAAGAAAAGGTTTTGAAAGCGTTAGATCAAAAATCAGGAAACTTTTCTACTACCCTCTTTTTAGAGTTTTTATCAATCAAGGGTCGTCTGTTTACTAGACAGTTTTCTCTTTGTGTTTAGAAACAGACGAATGTAGCGAAAGCGTAGCGATTTAGCAAATCTTGAATGAAGCAATTTCTTGTTTGTTGGATAAGGTGCTGGAATCTACCCAGTCCTGGTAGACGCTTGCTTTCACGTTACAGTTGACGGTGTTGCTGCGCATTTGTCAACCTGATTCAAGTCAATCTGCTTTGGAAGACACCCGGATCTGTTGCTGACGTTTGGTTTTGTATATTCGTTGTTACCTGCAGATGATGTTGGATTCGCTTCATTGCACCAATGGTTTAGTGTAGACAAGCTATGTCTAAATGAAATTGGTTACTGAGCCAAAATTTATGTCATTATCTCAACCAGGGCCGTACATTGAATGACATATTAATGAGGGCCGCACCTTCATTGAGTTGCTTTGACCTTAGCAAACTAAATTTAGTTTAAGCTACTGTACTGAAACTGAGCCGCACAAAATCTACTAGCGGGCCGCATTCGGCCCGAGGGCCGCGGGTTGGACATAACTGGTTTAGACAAAGCATTGATTACGAATTATTCTTGTTTCTGATATTTCTTTCTGGAGCAACTATGTAGGCTAAATAAAGCTGTGCAGGCGAAAGTACTTAAGGCTATACCTATGAAGAACGGTTATATGCAAAACCTCAAACTACGAAAACCTTAGAGCAGTGGTTCCCAATCGGGGAGGAATTCCTCCCAGGGAGGAATTTCATGAGTTCAGGAGAGGAATTTCCACCTGATAGCTAAGTTACCTAATCAGTGTTGCAAGTGTTGTACTTCTTTTTCATGCTGACATTGGCTCTTTCAATCAGTTATATCACTTTATATTTGTAACTATCACACGTTTTTGTTGACAAACTTTAGTGCCATTATTTGAGAACAAATAGTTTTTGTTCCACTTTTATTAATCAAGTTATTGTCGTCAATAAAGACCGTTGTTCCAATTGTAGTTAATACTAGCCTACAAATCCGAACAGGAGAGGAATGAACGTTGCTTAGGGTAGGAATGAAAGCTCCCAAAATGAGCAAGGAGAGGAATGCATCAAAAAAGGTTGGGAACCACTGCCTTAGAGGTACAAAAGTGCATGGCATACTAATTGCAAAACGTGAAATGTCAGATAATTACTCTGAACAAATACGGGTTTCAATATTGAACTCAACCCGCCAATCAAAGTCCTATCGCACTGTTTGCTTGTGTGGCATTGTTTTATATCATTTCCTGAAACTTTTGAAATGTGCTTTTAAAGTATTAGAAACAATCTTATACTCACAAATAACGATTTCACTCGTGCAGTTTTAATAATCAGCAGTCATTTCTGGAATCTTTTGAGGTGTATTTCATTAACATTCGTTGTTTACCATAAATGTGGTAGGAATATTGCAAATGAGATTTTCTTCCTTATGCTATTCTTGTAACGAACAAACTGGTAAAAACAATATTGATTATATCTGATGCCACAAGATTGATAAGAAAAAGCAACTGAAACAATGTCTTCGTTTCGTGTAACCATCAGCTCACCACAGGAATATAAAATTCCCATATTAAACACGTCTCCTTGACTGAAAGTTTTCAGCTGTCCAATGATGCTCTGATAGGTGGAATTAATAGTCACAATTGTAGCATTTCCATTGACTCTGAAATGAAAAGAACTACACTGTTTCTCTTTTATGACGCACAAAAATAGAAGTTGATTCAAGTTAACTCACTGCAGGGTTTGGCATTAGAGTGGCCATTTTACAACAATGAACTATGCTTATCTAACATCAGCAACTGCTTGCTCTCACATACATACAATAGTGAACACAGCCAAACACACTTACGAGAAAGCGTTCTCTCCGTAATGCATGACTGAATGGTAATTGTAAGGAGCAAGGTCTTTGTCTACAACGTAATACTCCTTTTTTGCAAAGTTATGTTCCTTGCCTGTGTAAGATAACAGAGATTTAGGGACAAGTTACAGTTTTAGGAGTCCAATTGGGATCAGCAACAGTCTGTGGGCTGCTTTCAGTGATACTGTAGATCGTCTCAGGTAGGAGCTCTTTAACTCTACTTGTATTCTCAATGAATGTTGGTGTGATTATTCGTTACTATAATTTCAGCCATCTGCATACCACATAGCAGTAGATCAGGGTTCACAACCCTTTTCGAAACTGCGCGCTACTACTTGTGTACCGATTAATTCCATGGGCTACTAGTTTGATACACACGTCTGAAATAAAAATATTCCTCTATTTACCTTCAATTATTTTAGGATTGGTGAAAACATTGATCATGCTAATGTTATTTGTAGAACAGACCTGCGGGCTACCTACATGGTCTTTGCGGGCGGCCTGGTGCCCGCAGGCACCACGTTGGTGACCCCTGCAGTAGATAGTGGGGGAGTCAGGTGACTTCGAGAGAATTTTATCGTTATTATACTTATTCCGATTCAAAATTGCTTTTTCTCCCTATTCAAACTAGCTTCTCAAAGAAAGCTATGCAGATATATATATATCTAGATACCATCAACTTGTGCCCGCGTTTTAGGTGCAACTATGATAACAATATTTTTAAATAGTTTACTGATCGTCAAACGTTCTGTTTGTGCAAAGCATCATTGTGCAGTCATACACCGGTTATAATTGAAATATAGTGGAAAGCAACCAGTTTTGTGTAAATGCTTCGCATTTGTGCGTTAGATTTATGCGTTTTCACAAATTAACCAACAGCACTCGTTTTGCACTTGTTTACGTTTCTGAAGGAAAAGAAACTTTTATGCATATCTCAAAGTAAAATGATTAAAATTATCTCAAATAGTGCATTGAAACAAGAGAAAGCACAAAATGGACTTTACCAGGTTGAATATTGCTGTCTATAATATTGACGTGATCATCTCTGTCAGGACGAGAGTGTTCGTGATAAAATGCCAGAGCGTGCATAATTTCGTGTTCAACAATTGCAACTGTTTCGCAGAACTTTCCAATTGACATGGACTGGGCACCGCCTTGTCTCCCAATGTACGAGTAACACCTGAATCAACAGAATCGAGGTGCATTTATCTTGTATTCTTCAAAAAAACTAATTTAAGGTTGAGAGGAAATGCAAAGCACCTCTATTTCATTAAAAATATGTTTAGGTTAAGTCTTTTCTGCTTTCAAATATGTTTGAAGCGGAAATATTTTGCCAAAAATGACAAGGCTTAAAATTATAAAAGCTCGGATCGTTAGTGGTTTTTTTACCCGTTTCCAAAAATCATGTTGATGTAATCACTTTCATCAGCCCAATCGCTGAAGCAAAGGCATGTCTGCAATTCGAATTCGATGCGAGCATCTTCAATAGCAGATACAGCCTGATGAAGTTACAAGTATAGTGTCAGTAATATCACACAAAAACATGGAGTTTTATCAAAGGCTGATTTATAAGAGTAACGTTGTGTTTTTGTCCTATAATTTGAAATTGGTTTCAAATCTTACTTCTTTTCATAAAAGACAACTTGGTTGTGTTTCATCGTGTCAGATAAATATAAAAGTAAAAGCGAACTTTTGTCATGGATGGTTTTCACATAGAAAACAAAACCTCCGAGAATGTTTGCTGTTACGTGTTAAAATCGTCAAAAATGTGTGAAAGCTTTCATACACATTTCTTGTTGTAGTGATTGGAAGTTTATGATATTTCATCACGCTCTGTTTTCAAATTTGAAAATATTGAAGAACAATATGCATGCTCATGCAGGCCCGTAACCTACTTGGGACACCAGGGCGGCGAAGGTTTTTCTGGGAAGGGTCCAAATTTTTAGAACTATGTCCAAAAGTTTTAAACGATGTCCAAGAAATTTTTCAAGGGAGGGCGAAAAATTTATAGGGGGAGTTTCGCCCCCTGGTTACGGGCCTGTGCATGCTTGTCACAATGTTGCGCGGAAGCGCGAGCATATCGTACATTTAACAACCTGTAGTCGTGTGGAGTGGTAGTGTGAAGTTCAGTGTGATTTGCAACAGACTTTTGGAGCTGTAATAGCTCTAATTTGCTTTTGGCTTTGAATGAACTTTAACAAATCTTGCTACGAACAACAGCATTTTTTATTGCTTAGTTGTGCGTCAGTGACGTCACCTGAAACCTCTTGTCTTAAATTCGAGAAAACAACCTCCCGCTGATCAACACTGACCCCGATGTCCCTTGGCCTTGTCAATAACTTTCTGTAAGAGAGTGGTGGCAAAAAAAGTTAACGACCTTTCTGTAAAACAGCAAACTCTGCTATGCCCCTATCAGTAGCGACCCCAAGCATGAGCCTAAAATGTTGCAAAAGACTCAAGCCCTACTCAAACGAAGAAGTTCGAAGTTCGTCTTTGCATTCTTCAAGAAACGTGATCTTGTGTCGACAGTCGGAATCATAATCCTCCACAACTGTCGAACATCAGTTGCGAGATAATTATGTGCAGAGGTTTTGATGACAGTGCAGCGTGCGATGCCTACAGCAACAAACTGACGGCACAGCAACAGAGTCCACTTAATCTCCGCAATATACTCAGGACAACCGAACTTACCAGCAAGCTTAAGTTCCTTGCATAATGCAAAGGAATGCCGTTTTTTGGCCACAGCTGGTTTTGTGGAAATGCAGCTGATTTCGTTCTTTGCAATTTTGATGGCAAAATGTCATCGCTGACCAGGTCATATTCTAAAATAATGAAAAAACATTGACGTTTGTGCTTTTGTAAAAGAAACCAAAAATTGTCTTAGTCTATGCGCAATGGATCATTTTTCACGGCTAAACTGATA
>Ga0210059_1012012_pt1 | contig 13162 bp, 7 predicted proteins | sample Ectturendosymbi2_FD_188042 | JGI IMG/M metagenome (GOLD analysis project Ga0210059, IMG submission 188042) | Ecteinascidia turbinata endosymbiont from Florida, USA - Sample 2 (SPAdes) (version 2) | ecosystem: Host-associated > Tunicates > Ascidians > Unclassified | place: Key West, Florida...
TTGATGCGTTTCTTAAACTTTGCAAAAATGAAGAAAACGTGGACGTGAGAAATATGCTTTCCGACAGTAGAAAAAAATCATAGATCAAAGCAAAACTCGGCTGAGACATGTAATCAAGGTGGTTGAGTTTTACGGTCGTCATGAAAGAATATCGGAGAAACAAGATGGCAGTTTAGTTGGAAGGACCCCAGGTTTAGTGGTGAGTACAGTCAACTGTTTATCCACAATATATGTGCTTTCCTGGCTATTCTTGTCACAAGCAATTTTTCCTTTTCATAGCTTTTGCTTCCATAATTTCAGCCCCCCCCCTTAGAAAAATCCTGGCTGCGCCCCTGTGTTCGTGTGGCATAAACTTCGGTACTCAGTAATGCATGTACTTCTCAGGTTTCGTAAATTTATTGCAGTTATTCGCGCACCCAGAAAATTCAGGACGGTTTTCCATAATTTTTGTTGTTACTTTTGAGGCCAACATTGTTGTTGAACAGAAATAGCCTGTTTGTAACGAGTTTTTTTGTTTTTCATAAGTTTGCACTGCCCTCAGTATGCTTCCCCTTCTCTATCGCTGTTCTGGCGTCCCTGTGAATGACATATACCAGGGGTGGCGAAACTGCGGCTCTTCGAACCTTAGCAAGCGGCTCTTTGAGCTTTCCGAATAATTGTATATTTGCTTTTTATTTCTATTGCAAAGTGTTGAAATATTGTGAAATGGTACTGTGGTAGCTAGCGTGCCGTACAGTATTACTTTTGCAAGACGTTCCAAAAAGAATTACGATGACACAGAAGCAGGCCCGTAACCATTTTTTTCGCCCCCCCCCCTGGAAAAAATGTGTTGGACGTGATTAAAAAAATATTGGACATAGTTCAAAAAATTTGGGCCCCTCTCGGAAAGCTCTTCGCCCCTCCTGGTGTCCCAAGCTGGTTATGGGCCTGCACAGAAGCGTAGATGACCAATAAATTCGTGTTTTTACATTTTTATGTTGCGGTTGTTTGTAACTTGGGTTTTACGATATGCGGCTCATACATACCCTGACATAATAAATGTATTGCAACATAAAGAAAGATTACAACAAAGAGATACTGGTCTGAAAAGCAGCTAGCAGCCGTTCCCAAACTTTATCTACTGGCGTGCCATTTCTTTCGTTTCAGACAGTGTTCTCGTACGCATCTCCATTTAAAAAACTACACAACTCACAAACAAACACCAAAAGACACGAATGCTTAACGAATATCATTGAAAAAGATACCAGCCAGAGCTTGAAAACTTCAAAAAAACTATTAACAAAACAATCTCAATGAGCTGAATGAAGCTGTCTTTTCTTAACAAGATGCAAGGAATCATTTCGCTGACAGGCGTCAGAAATCATGCTCAGGCACGGAGAAGCGGTTCTGACTCTTCGAATTCAGAGTAATCATAGCTGAGAACCCCTGCTCGCACTCCTACGTTGACGAAAACACAATAACAAGGGAAATTATTATGTGGAAGTTTACTAATTATCCAGATTGTTTAAATACTTTGCAGGAGGGGATTATTCGCTTATTCAGCCTCCATTCTTGGCTAGCGTACTCATTTGAGTGTTGTGTTGTCGTTAGTTAATGGACCATCAGATGTGGTTCGCAATGTAACAGTTCAGTACTGTGTCTGCAACTATAGTACAAGGCTAAATGAGACAATCTTGGTCGAACTTCGCGCACTCTTGATGAGCGGCCATGGAGTTTGGCATCAAATGCTTCTGCGGTTCAAGTTCCTCACTAACTGGCATTACCCTGTAACTAATTTACGGTATTTTTCAAATGATCAACTGCAGAAGTATGACCTCAAGGAAAAAAATTCAGCCTTCAAGAACGTCGATACACCGGCCGCTAATTGCCCACCCCTGATCTAAACTATTGCGGTGCGAGTGTTTTTAGTTACACTGCAAAGGCTGAAAATGATTTGCGAACTTTCATTAATTTGAGCGTTTGTTTTCTCAGATCTTGGTTCAATATCGCACTACTGCATTGTGTGTAATGACAAAGTACTTATTGGGAGGAAGAACGACCAGGCAGAAATTGATTGGGTAAGTTCCTCGTACATGTAATTGTGCTATTGGTCAATTTCTGGTACGTCCTAAACACTTTTATATGCAGATTCAGTGCTGCAGATGTTCCCGGTGAGTGCACATAACATGTACAGCAAAGCGAGCCGTTGCACAGGTGTTCGTTTGTCCTGTCTGCCAGCCATAAGCAGCCTGTATCATTTTGCATCAGCTTGTTGGAATCAGTGTTATGTGCAGTGTTCTCTTAAATAAAAATGCGCGAACCTATTACGTGGGTTGAAGATGAATAGTTTTGATGTGTAATGGAAACATAGTACTACATATAACTTTTTAAAGCGGTTGATGTCAGCTCTATCTCTGCACACATCGGTGAACTAGACGGAGGTCTTGTAAGGCGGCAACGACTATGGTGTTAGAAACAGTTTCAAAATCATGCGATTTAGGGCAAGGTTCCTAACTTTTTACGGCAAGAAAATGTTTGTTTTTTGTAGTACGGGGCCTCCCCTGTAGCAGCGCTTCTCGACCAGCGGGCTGCACACATTTCGCTGAAATTTTCTAGTACATTTTGGAATTATTTTCTGCAAGGAGTTACGCATTATGCAAGCGAAAAGTGTAACCTAACACATTACGATTTTCGCACATTTTGTCTTTTTAAGCAGTTCCAAATAAAGCTTCTCAATCGTAACTTCAACGAAATTATCGGCACGAAACAGTTTCAAACTGGGCACTCTGAATGCTACTTTGCGTTTGGCTTGGCTCGTCTATATTCAGGGGTGTAGCGGGGTGGGAACGGCGTTCCCACACCCTTTTGCACTAGATCAGGCTACATTAAAACATAGCTGCGATCAGGGGCGGAGCTAGGGGGGGGCACTTCCCCCACAAAATTTTGCCTGGCCCCCCAAAATTTTTCAGGTCTCTTTCTGAAAGTCCTACACAGACCATTGACAACTCCCCTTGTTGCAAAACTGGCCCCTCCAGTGGCCCCCCCAAATGAAAAGGGGCTCCGCCCCTGGCTGCGATCACACTGATGTGCTAGCGACACACGCATTCGCACTGCTGCAGTCTAAAGCCTACAGTGAAACAAGAAGATCCAATGTGGAAATTCTTACATGCGAATGCTCACTTCATTCTAACTACTGTATTTGGTGCAGACTTCCTTGTCATTTGTTGTGGGAACGCCGTTCCCACACCTCGTTTTTAGCACTACACCCCTGTCTATATCTAACAAGCAAGCTCGCGCTACGCATCAAAGTGAGTTGCATATGTTTTTGTCGCCACATCTAATTGTGGGCCGAGAAAGAAATTCCCCAGTGAAGGTGTGCAATGCCCACTGGGCATCGAGGTTGAAAAGGATGAGAAGCACTGCCCTAAAACAAGCTTTTTGATCGTATCGTTACAGACAGGTCAGTGCCCTTGAACTTACACCAGTGTTACGAAGCACCCCTGGAAAAATGTGTTGGACATAGTTTAAAATATTTGGGCCTCTTTCAGAAAACTCTTCGCCCCTCCCTGGCGTCCCGAGCTTGTTACAGGCCTGGCGTTACTCAGATATAATTCATTTGAACTTTGCGCAATTAACAATTCCAGTAATGTTAGGCAACGTATGTGCAATGCAACCTGAAAATAGTAAATGCCACGAAATAAGCACTCGTTTTAAACTCACTTTCGCGTAAGAAAATAGCTATCAGCAGCGTAGAAATTACAATTTAAACAAGCGTTGCAAATTGTCCGTAGTTTATTTATTTGGCATGATGATCATCTGAGTGACATTAATACTTACTTTCACTCATGTGTTTAATTAACCATGAGCAAAATATGTGACATAATCATTAGCCTAGCCAAACATAACTGCCGGCAAAATACTTTAAATCTCCCCAAACACGTGCAGTGCAATTGGCCAGAGGCCAACTTGCCTCAAGCAGAAATTTTCCAATATGCAACCATTTGAAAAACACATCCACGCCACTTTGGAAACGTCGAAAACTTTTAACCCAATACACTGCAGCCGCATTTTCACCACAGAGCACCAAAGTTGCACATGAAGTGCACCCAATCTGCACTGAAAGTAGTCCTGTCGCCGGGAGGGAACTTTGGTGGGCTTATCCCCCCAAGCAAAGGTCCAAGCTCCCAAAAATTGAAATATGAAACACTAGAAATCGGTGGAGTTTTATCATTTTCAGAATGTCAAGCCGCCTGCACATATGCAGAGCCCCCCTGTTTGAAGACTTTCTCGCTGAGATGCTGAAGCAGAACCGCACTTGCACATGACAGAGTGCCCACTTGCACATGACGGAGTGCTGACTTGCACCAGATAAGAGTGCTCACTTGCACATGACAGAATGCTCACTTGCGCTTGACAGAGTGCTCACTTGCACCTGTCAGAGAGCTGACTTGCACCTGACCGAGTGCTCACTTGCACCTGACAGAATGCGCATCTGCACCCGACAGAGTGCGCACCTGCACCTGACAGAGTGCTCACTTGCACCCTACATAGTGCTCACTTGCACCTGACAGAGTGCTGACTTGCACCCGACTGAGTGCGCACCTGCACCCGAGAGAGTGCGCACCTGCACCGAAAGTGCTCAAAATGAATTCTACGTCTGTTGCATAACTCGCCAGCAGATTGAGCTAGAGAGTTGTTCAAACCGTATAAAGATGGTAAAAGACTTGTAGCTTGCAATGAAAAAATATCATTTTAGATTTGGATGTCGAATTTTCTGTTGATGTTTACATGATTAATAGATTTTTATGCATGTTTTGTTTACATTTGGACGATGGACGACGTCATTATTCTCTGGGATGCGAACAAACGAGCAGATTTCGTGGCTCAAAGTTCTGTTGGGTTCTAGGCTATATAATACGAGTCTATAGAGGGTTTGATGGACTTTCTAGCGTTTCTAGTTCCAAAATTGTGACCAAACTTCCGGAAATTAATCAGAGAAATCCCCCAACTTCCTGAAATATTTTGAATTTTTTTGGCATGAATTTTGAATCATATTAGAAAAACAATCAAGGGCTCTAAAGACGCGTATTACAGCGTAGAATCCAAAAAACTTTGAGCCACTAAATCGGCTCATTGGTCCAGCGATGACGTCATAAAAATGCAAAACATACCCCAACCTGACGTCATCGACCAAAAACCCCAAACCCAAATTTTAAATATTTTTTTCATTCTAAAGTACAAGACTTCACGAGCCTTTAGAGCAGGGATCACCAACCCTCTTGAAGCAGAGAGCTACTTCCTGCGTGCGGATTAATGCGAAGAGATACCAGTTTGATACACACTTCCGAAATAAAAATGTTGCTCAATTCCCCTTTAATTATTTTAGTATTAACAATTAAGATATTCGGAAATGTGAAGACACTGATCATGCTAATGTTATTTTTGAAACAAGCCCTCAGAGAGTAACGCAACCAGCCCAAAATTTTTTTTGGGCCAAATATTTTGACTTTATGGCCAACGCCTCTCAAAGCACAAAACGACAAGAAATGCTAGAAATTTGGGGGGTCATCGCTACGCCTATGCCCGCGGGCGACTTGCCTGGTCCTTGCGGGCTATCTGATGCCCGCGGGCACCACTTTGGTAACCCTCGCTTTAGAGGGTTTGAATAGCTCTCTAGCTCAATTTGCTGCCGGGTTACGGCTGGCCAAGGTTTGCCGTTAGAAAGCAAATCACACTTTTCCTGCACCTTTTTGATTTTTGTCAGAAACTGGGTTTTTGAGACACAATACTGGTTCCAGATGTGCTAGAAAGTCAACCAAGGGCTCTAAAAACGCGGATGATAGCCAAGTTTCCAAAAAAAACTTGACCCAAAAAAATGGCTCGTTGGGTTGGCGCCCAGAGCCAGGTAAACCTAGCCAAAAAGGTAAAAACACACCCTCATTGTGACATCATCCACAAAACCCAATACGAAACATTTTTTAAAAATCTAAACTAGAAGACTTGCCCAATCCGCAGAGGGTTTGAACAACTCTCTAACTCTGTCGGTCAGGAAGTTATGACTGAACAAATTTACAGCCACTATAGCGGCTTTGCGGTCCTTAAACGGTTGTGTTATCATGTCCTGGGACTGAGAAATTGGCTTATATTATCACAGAGAGAACACTCCCTCGAGTCAAACGACGTGGTGATACGCTAACAGAGCGCAACGGCTGGCGAAAATTCTAGAAGCTTTTCACGTATTACAAAATCTAGGCAGCAATTGAAAATGGTACAAACAGATAAATATCAAGTAATTTGGCTTGGTTAAAAATAATTTTGGACTCTTGCTAAGCAGGGTTGCCGACAGTGGTGGTTCTAAGGGTGGGCCATGGCTCTCCCAGACTTTTGGATGGACCCTGCTTGGCCCCTCCAGTTTTGTGCTTAATTTTACGTTCAAGTTCGTTTGATTGACATACAGCAGACTTGCAGCCAGCAAAATTTTGAACGATTTGAAGACTTTCTGACGACGGTTCTGACGATATTCACAAGCCTATGTTGGGTTTGATAGAGTTAATCATAGCAATCGATCTTCATTACAATGGAAAATCACCATGCAGGAGAGACATTCATGTTGGCCCCCCTACTTTTTTCCTTGGCCCCGCAGTGGTCCCCCCAGTTTTTTCATTCTAGAATCGCCACTGGTTTTGCGGAGTAGGAGGTAAAATAGCCGACTCCGACTTTCCAAAATTTCCGACTCCAGCTCCTTAACAAAAGGAAATGAAGTTTGGCTGTAAAAAGCAAGTAATTCTCCGGCGCCCGGGGAATTGTTCCCCTTTTGCCCCTCCGTCGAAACGCTCCTGCATGTGGTGCCAAGCGCATTGGTTTGGAAGATAAATCAAAAGATTCTTGACGAGAAGCAGAGCCGACCCCCGTAACTCAGTTTAACGTTCGGTAATTGCTTGCCAGGGCAGCAGAAACCGCCAGGGCATCAGAAGCTTGTGATCTACTTGTACAGGAATTTGTTCCAGTTGTTGTCATTCAACACCGCGGAATTTTGAAAAACGCCAGAACCTACGCCCGAGCCACAACCATTTCCAAAGGTTTTCAAATGCATAGGTCGGTGCAAGAGTTTTCATTCTTAAAAATTAGGTGAAATATCTCGCTGTGACCAAAGCAACATGGCCTATCAAAGCAACAAGATGTTGCCTCTCGCCATGCGGTCCAACATCTACAGTAGGCCAACATTCGTGAATTGACATCAGCGATAACTAAGCATACCATACGCCTTGTTTTAGCCGGGACAGTTCCGGTTTTAAGGGTTTTGTCCCGGTCAGTCAACAAAATGTCCCGGTTAGGCATTCAATCAGCCAGGATAGACCCACACAGTGGCGTAGAGAGGATAAATGTCGCCCTGGGCGGGCCAATAAAGTGCCACCCTTTCCACACCTCAAATTTGCTCACAATAATTTAAAATGTATAAAGATAAACGTTAAACCTGGACACCCAGGTCGAATAAAAAAAGCAGATCTAGGTGGAAAAAAAACAGTGGATCTCTGGTCACATGCTAAAAAACGCCTACTACCGCAACGTGAAGTGAACGTTTGAAGATGCATTGCCGTGTTTATTGTTACGCATTGAAGACCAACAGTAGAACAATTCACTAGCAAGATTCGTAACCTGCCTCTGCAGACAAAGGATTGGACATGAGCGAACTGCAATCTAATCACTGTTTGACACCAGGGAAGAACAGTGAACTTGGCTCTTGTGCAGTGTCTGTGTCATACCGGCAAATAGACTGTCATTGCAACAATTAAATGAATTAATCGGAACTTCGCTGCTAAATTCAGGTGTTCTAGAAACTTTTGGTTGTTTGTCCCAATTTCCAGGGGTGGACAAATGCTCGTTTTTCCCCCCTGCGGACGCCCATGCCTCAAGTGCGAACAAAGAAGCGAAAAAAGTTGTCCGAGTCTCGTACCACGTTACGCAACAATAACAAGGCACTTGAACGTTGTGAAAATAATTTTGCATGGCACTTTTGACGAGAGAAAAATTGAAATACGTTTCTGATGCTGAAACTCCGTTTAAACGAACATGCTACATTTTGAACAGTATCGTACAGCTCCGAACGATGTTCATTCTGACCAATCTTCTGTAGGCTATTATTTTGATCTTTCTTCCAACATATGAAAGCGAAGAATCTATCTACATGATTACATTATTGCAAACTTTGCAATAGGCTTTTCTTGAATCAGCAGATAGGCAGTAGTTAGCACCGAAATTTCCAATTCTGAATCTTGCAAGCATACATGTCGAAGCTTTTGACAATACTGTATTGCTTTGGCTTACCAAGGAGTTTTACCAGACATTACTACTTACCGCCACCGGCATAACTGAACCAGTTGGTCATATCATATTTGTCGATGGATAAAAACATATTCTACCAATGTAACCTTTTCATTTAACGCACTCACGAAGCACGTGACAGAAGCAAATCATTTAAACTTTACCAAGTCATCTAATTACTTATTATTACGACGTAATTACCTGCTTGAAGCAGCTTCGTTGTGTCATAATAAAAAATCGAAATGATTGAAGGCAGCTGCTTGTGTCTGGTTTTGCCCAATTTAAAGCGTTTTGAAGAAGATAACTTATATCTCCAAAAAGTATTGAAACATTTTTCGCCAGGCATTTGTTACCTGCTAAACCTGCCAAACCTTTTTCAAAATTCTGTTTGAAAATAAAATCAGCTCACTACTAGATTGAAAATTTTACAGCTAACAGTGAGTAAATCCTGCTAGATTTGGCCACAAATCAGCTAAAATAGCAACTCTGCTATCTCACTTCAAGAACGTCATTTTCTGACACCGTTACGTTAATACAGGAAAACAGCAGTTCTACTAAAACTGAGCAAAGATAAGTTTTCCGGGTTCTTCATTTCAACCGCCAAAATTTTGATATTGATAAGCCCACCTAATGACTGGTCTACAGCTTGTGGCACGTACTGAAAATATCTCATTGAACGCTGAAAATAGCATGATGCATGCCAATAATATATTTGCTGACAGTGCTTAGATGTCAGGTGATGTAGTGATGTGCCGTTGGAGTATTGCTAAGGATGGAATGAAAGGAGAAAAAAGACTAAGCTAGATTTGACTATCCACCGTGATTTCATGCAGGGCCTTCTGTATTAGATTTTGAGTGGAGGGGCAATATTAACCTCAAACTACCGGATCAGTGACGTTTGCTAGTCTGCCGTCGAATGTCATCTCTTTGCTTTGTTCAAAGGATTTTTGACTAGGTTGAGGGAAGTGGTTTGGCTGGAGAGGAAGGTGGAAGGATTGGAGGAAAATTGCATCCAACTATGTTAAAAAAGCCCTAATTTCAAAACAAACATTAGGGCACTTTAACAAACGGGATTTGACCGATACTTTTGAGTAAACATTCAAACAATTTGATCACTCCACAGCCACATTTCCTATTTTTCAAGGCTAGCCTACCAGTCTAGGGCTTCTAAAAACAAAAACTGATGATTTAGAACTTTCAAAAATTTATTTACTGTAAAAATAATAAAGAAGAGTTGGAACTATCAAACTACTTCCAAAAATTAATTTTCAATCAACAAACTGCCGCCCCTCAGAAAGTTCCGCACTGGGCCCGGAGCCTCCAGAGCCCCTCCCTTGCTACGCCACTGGTCCTGCACTTGGTACATCAGCCCCCATTGAGAGAATTTGTTCTATCCGGAAAAACATGCGGTCTGATAACAGAAGCGAAATGCTGGAGCAGAATGTGAAAGCCCTTATCACCAGTAAAATTACTACAGTCATTTCCTCGTGTGATTTTTACGAGAACATAAAATCGAACAAAGACTTCGTGAAGAAAGTATTGTCTACCTCTACAGAAAAGTATGATTGGCCGAATATGTAAATTTACAAATGCTTAAACATTGTTTTGTTTCTTAGTAAAATGCACTGTTTTAGTCTTCTGAAGCGTCCAAGTATTCAATCACAAAAATATGGTATGCCTACCTATAGACCTGTAGGGACCCGATTTCTCTGATTCTAGGGAACCAGTGATGATTTGCTCTGATTCTAGGGACCCGAATCGGCTCCCTAAAACACCTTAAAAAACTTCATCATGCTATGGGTCTTTTACCGACAACCAATAAACGTTACTGGCGGAATTTCGGATGTTTTCGTGTATTTTTCGTGCCGTTTGGAACTGTACTACTCGCGTTTTTTGAAGAGGAGGATGTGTTTGGTTTTGTAATAATAAAAATTTTCCGACATGCAACAACTTCCTTTTTTAGGGTGAGATGAGCTTTTGAAATAGTTTCTGAGTTTTTCAAAAACGTGCCTGTGCACCTAAAACGTTTGCGTAAGTTTTGGTGATGGGGGAACAAATTTTCCAGAGTGGGGCAAATTATACCAACATGTTTTTTAATACACCTGAATGGGGTTAAGTTCGTTTGGTTGAGATATACAGTAGATAACTTTCTGCCAACAATATTTCAAACGATAATTTAGAAACCCTCTAGCCTGCATTCAATATTTCCCAAATACATCATAAGCTGTGTTGTTGTTCTAGGACGGTCGAGTGACTAGAGTTGTTTATGACGACACACAACTGTTGTAGGAACTTTCTTACAACAAAATGCTTTCTATAAAGAAATCAACAAAGACAAAGCACACGAAACCATAGACAATACATATTGTAGCAGATGTACACGACGAATTGGGTGCCCTCTAGTGAGGCTTAACCATTTCGTTGTGCTTTAGGTTCAACTTTACGCTAGCACATGGGTCCGTTTTCTAGCAGCTAAACCAAGGGGGGCACTCATGAATCTCAGTTCACTTAACCTCCCTAAACCTTCTGACTACTTCTTTGTATGGATATATTTAACACACATGTAAGTCAGTTAAACATAAGTTTATTCTTGTACGTTATATCAAAGGTACGAGTTCACTCACCAATTACAGTTCCATGTAATTTGTAACTTGATTTCATTCTTTCTTGGTCTCTCGATTCATTCCAACAGAACGGCAAGAGACGGCCAGCAACTTAGCAACACCACAGGTAGCTTCCATCTGAATAGAAGCTACCTTTACCTAACTCCTCACGATAACTGAATGTATCCTTATGGGGAACAAGGCTTTTATGGAGATGGGCTCCTAAAGCCCTAATTTCCTGTCTTGAGGCTTCAGTTTGAAACAGGATGTACTGATTCAGTAGGTTTTCGCGCCAACTGTTTTCCTATTGAAACGTTCATCACATGCTTACAGCCTTTACCATTCTGGTTTCTATAATGTCATTTCAAGCATAGTATTCTCTTCATAGAGTAACGACAGTTACTCTGGACAAGACATGTTAATTAACAGTCTGTCCGTAATTATGTGGACCAAACTGTTTTTATGAAACCATTTACAGAGGGTTACATGAGACGATTCCATTTACAAAACAGTTCATCGGAATGCGTCCCGTTTTCGTGAGATAGAGTGACAAACATTTATTTTACGGGGTAGACTGACAGAGATTCGCCTTGCTCTTATTTTACAGAGCAGTATGACAGAACTTCGCCTTACTCTGTTTTCGTGGAACAGAGCGACAGAACTTCGCCTTACTCTGTTTCCACGGGTCAGACTGTCAGAGACTCACTTTGTAATCAGTGAAGTCGGTGACTTGTCTGATGCGGCTTAAAACGCTCGTCAAGGGGTTAAGCCAGGCAAGCAAGTTGCCTCGCGACCCCGAGAATTCCAGAGGAGTACTACAATGACTGAACAAGGCATTGGCCTTTTGACCATACCAGTCCTTGTAACGGGCGGCCAATTTGGACAAGCCAAATTTGCGCTATCATGTGACAGCATCTCCCCCGGACAAAGCCACTAGTGTTGACCAGAAAACAGGTCATTGACAACTGTTTCTAGTCTGAAGACTCAGGCTGCTAAGTGGCCCCAGGCCTTTAACTGGGGGGACCCGCAGCACTTACAATACACCACCCGAGCCTGGATGCATTGCAAGGCAGAGCCTTCGTTTTACTTCTACTGCACAAACCAAAGCGGGTTGATACAGTCGAAGGAGGGTAGTGTAAACACCACTCTGATCTAAGTGTGGCCATCCACTCCTTTTTATAGGAGAAAGTCATGCTTTCAAAGCATGTTTTTCTTTAATTGATCTAACCATCGTTTCCTAGGCAACCTACATGATCCGTGTATGACACCTGCATGGTCAGTGTATGACACCTGCATGGTCAGTGTATGATTGGTGCATAATTTATCGTTGCCCGGGAAACGGCGCCATGTTTGTTTTATGTAAGGTTACATGATAGTTGTGCAATCTCCTAGTAGGCGTTCGCTGTTACTGAAAAAATCCCCACGTTTTACCTGAAGGTATTTGTACTTCCTGTGTTGTTAGGAAGCACTGCATTGTCACTGGGAAAATCCCTACAATTTACCTAAAGGTGTTTGTATTGTCTGTGTTGCTGGGAAGGACTATCATGTTTGTTTACAAGTTTCCAATCCGATTGCTTTTGAAGTTCTGACGTATTTCTGACGTTTTTCATGCTTCGTTGATTTCGGATTTCTTCGGTTGGGACCGCTGTCCTTCCAGCCTTCCAGTAGCTGTCCAGTCCAGCCGCCATTCAGTTGTCCTTCAGTTAGTTTCCAAATTGCCTTTTCAAGTTCTGTTGTTGTAACTTTAAGTTCTTTTACATGTAGAGAACAATGTAATTGTTCTGCTACACAGACACATTATGGTCTGTACATATTAAATGTTGCTTTCACTAAAAGAAAACAAAGTCCAAACGTCCAACGACAAGAATAAGACATGCCGACCTGCAACCCAAAGGCTGTGATCAGTCAAGCACGAAAAACGTGACAGACAAAACATTACGTTTTTACAGCGTTGCAAAGCAAGACAAAATTCCAGACAGATCAGTCTGGAATCTAAAGACAAACTGTATACGGATTAAATCAAATAAAATTTGATTTAGAACAGCAAAAAGCGAAGAACAAAGAAAAGAAACAAGCAGAGCTAAAGAAGGACTAAAAGGATGATGTCATGGAAAAGTACAGAAAACTTTCCATTAATGATGTAATTAAGAATCATGACTAAAAACCCATAAAGCCTTATAAGGCAATGTCCAGTCAATAATCGATAGATGATTAATTAGGGAATTTCCAGTAAATCTGGGTATATAAGCTGCGATTTC
>Ga0210059_1012013_pt1 | contig 13162 bp, 7 predicted proteins | sample Ectturendosymbi2_FD_188042 | JGI IMG/M metagenome (GOLD analysis project Ga0210059, IMG submission 188042) | Ecteinascidia turbinata endosymbiont from Florida, USA - Sample 2 (SPAdes) (version 2) | ecosystem: Host-associated > Tunicates > Ascidians > Unclassified | place: Key West, Florida...
CCGGGCAGAGTTTCATTTTAACTGGGTTTACACTTTCTCTGCCATGCTCAGCTCCTTGCGGAACTGAGCAAACCACGATAGATACCGGTTGCGACCCAGCACTCCCGCGCAACTGTGTTGGTCATCCAGCAGACTGCAACCTCTTCAAAACAATAACCTTATTAAATTCGCAATAATTCGGCCATCAACTTTAAACCACGATAAGAATTCATGAAACTGTCGAGGGGCGCCCGACGAGACAACCTGTTTAACAGGTTTTTTCGGTGTCCCAGCGCCTTAGCTTTAATTTGTATGAAATTGTTTAATGTTTGCGCCAATAAACTCTCTCTCTCTCTCTCTCAATGTGCCGCACATGAATATTCTGCATTGCATTCTTCCATCACAACAAACTTAAACTAAACTTGTGTTCCACGCAGTCTTGAGTGTGATTGGCGCTGGTGATTAGGTAGCTGTGTTGCACAATTCTATGTTACAATCTGCACAGTTAAACTATCTTGATTAATACTAGAAACCCTCTTCAATTTCACAAAATTATCTTAGAAGAGTACATTTTCAGTGTAATCATTTGGTACAAATCTACCTTTCTGAAGTATAGCCAAAAGCAGGTTTGTCGAAATGCAATTGTAATTATTGATTAAAGTTGTTTACGTTTTTCATTACGGTTGATGCCTTTTTAGTTGGCCTTCATATAATGCGTCAGGTTATACCCGCAGAACCTTATAAATTTTAAACATTTGTTTGATCCATTTCGACAACAGATTTTCCGAAGATTGAGATAGTAGAGGATTTGCTAAAGATAAACAGTCGAAAATTATACGTTTTAATAGTTCTCCCAGAGATATCTAGAAAAATATCCCTGATTTCTCCACACATACACACAACCTGGAATAAATGTCTTTGAGCAGCAGAGTACAAGCTTCTGTTTTTTATATATAAGATAAAAATAAAATTATTCATTTCGAATGACTTATTGTGATATAGGACGAAGTACTTCACCACGTCCAAGTTAATTAGATCAAACATGTTTTAGAACAGATTGTTGTTGCATTGATATCCGCTGTTTTAAACAAATGTCTCACAACGTTCACTGCCCGTGCTATGATCAACTCTACATGCCTGGACCTGCCACACCCAACTGGTATAAAGTCAAGTGGATGTCATTGGAGTAAACATGATTGTTGAAGCTGTGGTTTAATGCAAAACACCAAGACATTTTTACACTTGTCAAGTTGTCCAGTTGAAATCTTTTTTGCATTCGGCAAGAGCTTCTTTTGATTTCTGGTTCGATGCCTGGCCTTGAACTAATTCCGGGTGGAAGGGTTATGAGATGAAATGTCTGCATTAAATTCAACACTGTTGCACAGGATAAATGCTGGGTGACAATAAGTTTTGATAGTGAGCGTGCTCAGACAGACGTAACGCTTAGACAGTGTGGAAGCAAAAATGCGAAATCATCAAAGATATGAACTTTGCCCATTTTGACACACCACCATCTTTGTCTTCGCAGACCCTTGTGGCAGTAGAGAAAGTGTTAAACAAACGAAAAAACAAAATCACCCCTACAGCGACAAGAAAGGGGTAAATGGGCTGCTGGTGCAACCTTAGCACCTATTCTAAAGACTAAAAAGAGAAAACTCTGAAAATAATTTTAAGAAGAAGTACCAATATCGCATAAACGAGATAAAAAAATGATAAAGCAGATGCGTTTAAATATACGTCAAAGGCAGCAAAGAGATAGAGATAGATTTCTTTCTAGAAGCACATGAAAATATGCAGTTAAGTTTGTAATCATAGAAAAGAAACTTGCTTCAGGAGCAAGCACTTTTCAGGACAACTACGTAGAGTTAGTATATTACTCCGTACTATTTTTTAAAAACAAACAAAAAAAGGGCGAGCAAAGAAATATCAACAGCATTAAATATCTCGGAGACAAGATGATGAACTGTTTTTTCCTATGTTCATTGTAAGCTATAGTCGCCCAAAGCGCAGACCACGAGTAATTCCACCCGTTGGATGGGAAAGCACTTGACATGCAGAAGTAAGCTGAATGGGATTGGGAATTGTCAGGGGGAGGGACAACAGCAAATACTGTGCAAGTGCCTACTAGTCACAAATTCATGGAAGCATTTGATTTTAGGAAGACTTTTTTTCAATTTTTCTTCTATTTTTAAGTTTTAATTTGTCTTTTGTTTTTCCAGCCTGTGCACATAGAGTTTGTGCATGCACTATTAGAGCAATATTCTTTCCCAGCATGTCTTGTTTATCCAATGAAAAGAAATTTTGTGCGGAGGCCCATTTCGCCAATACATCAGACACTGTAGGGCAAGCAAACTGTGGGGAGAGAGTTTTGGTGTCGTCATGCTACATCAAAAAGCGTAATTTATTGTTGGGTTCAGCACTCATTCTTGTCGGAGTGTGATCGCAAGGCAAAAAACAACGTTGACGCTGCATACGGGACTGTGGCGAAGACCAAAGAAATCACTTCGACGAGACAGTCAACATTTAAAAATCTCTCGAGTGTCTTTGAGGCCAAGTCCCACGTCAGGTCTTTATCTGTATCTCTTTGCCAGATCCAAATCAGGCAAAAGCGTAGGAAGGATATGGAAAAACGCGTAATCACGCGTGAATGGCATTGTGTCACTAGCGAAGATAATCCAGACTTCTTGGATCGTGTTCGGATCTCTAAAAAAGGGGACTTTATGCTGTTATTGTGACGTCACAGTGGACTTTGTGTGAACAAGGAGATTTATGCTGTTATTGTGACGCAGGGCCACAAAATGTAATAATCTATTACAGTGCGTTAAACGTTTCTTCGTAAAAGCAATGCAAGCATGTTGTAAACCAATCTGTGCAGCTTGAATTTCGAGATGTTGTTTTGAACGCTATGAACTTGTGCAAACCATGACGAAAACTTTGTGACAGGAGAGCATTGCATTTGACGAATGATCTTCGACGTAAACCTTTCCGGCGATCCTGCGTGCGTTGCAAGTTTGCAGAACTGAAAAACACTTGCGATGTAAATGGTGCTCTCTTCTAATAATGTTCGCCTCGAACAAGAGACTCACTGCAGTTAGTTTGCCTTCAAATCGCCGTAACTTTCATTCTGGCATCAATTTGGCACCAATTCTGAACTGTGAAGTGATCAAAACAGAAAGTTCTTACCGGTGGTGATATTTCATGAGGCCACTAAGCTTTGCGCTATTTACGTAATAAAATTCATTGGCTTATTAGTTGCAGCAAAAGTACAGATTTATGACTCACGAATAAGAACAGTAAAGCGCGATACAGCAATTCAAAAAATCCTTCGTAGTCGTCAAGATGACAATTTCAATGTGTACCAATCGAAAGCACGTACGTCAGAGTGAAGTCGACGAAAAAGTAGTGGAAAATAATCGAACTTTCAAGAGAACAGTTTTTCTCGTTTAAATGTTCAGTCTCTAGCCCCAGGGGCAGGGGCGGTTCCAGGGGGCGATCGGGGCGATCGCCCCCCTAAAACCTACGAAATAAACTTTTTTCACCATGATTTTGTACAATTCGGAACACAGCATTCGCGATATAAGACCATTTTGCCGTCCACTGTTTTGTCACAGTAGTGCTGTGAAGTTTACTTCATCTCTCTTACAGTAGTGAAGCCATAATGAGACTTGACTGCCACATATTGCTGAAATCGCCCCCCCCCTAAGCTTACTGGCTGGATCCGCCCCTGCCCAGGGGTCTCTGCAACACTGTCAAGACATGTAAGCAGCAAACGTAGCGTATATTGCCGAACTAACGTGTTACAGAGGCCGTCAAAATCAACATAGTGCACAGCATGGATAGCAATCTCTACTGTGAAAATGGCATCAATCGACACATTAGTTCAAAGATGAAAATGAAAAATTGTAGCACTCAGACGGTTAACAAGGAGTTCTTTGTAAAAGTGCTGTGGAAGTTTCGAGCACAAATTGGATTGCACAGAAGGATAAATGGAGATGAACAGTGGTTCTAGCAAGACGGGCTATACATCAAACGACTCCTTTGTTTATCGGAGAGAGCGATTTCAAAGAAACTGATCAACAAGAATTGTCACATTTAGTGGATACTTCACCCACTGGACTTGAACCCCGGGGTTTTTATCTGCCGGGAAAGGTGATGTGTACCATAGCAACCCTTATATACAAGATCAATATTTGAAATGCCTCAACATTTCTGAATTAACCAAGCATATCTAACCAAAAAACTCCAACTGCTACACCTACAGTAGGTTCTGAAGCGTTGTCTCACGATCAAACAAAACCGAAGGTGAATGAGGCTCGCTGGTAAAGTAATGAACGGTGGCAACTTCGTTTTTAAGCATTATATTGGAACTTTTGTTTTGGCAACTTAAAAGATCGTTCATGATCTTCAGTATGCCTGCGGGCAACCACTCAAACATTTGTCTCTTCTATAAAGGCTTATACCGAATATAAAACAATGCTGTATGAGACCTGACCTAAAGAAATATTGAAAACAAAAAGCAACAACCCCAACTTGATGATTGGCCACGACTTTTCATTCGACACCCGGTAAGGAAAGTAGTTTCTGTTTGATGTCGTTCGCCTTCACGCGCCTGTGTAATCAGAAAGATACGTCGTTGGTCAATGAACCCAGCCAGGTAGTTGGAGATGGAATGCTGTGTGGAGTTATCGTAAATACTGTGACGTGTGTGGTGAGACATGATACGAGACTTCGCGCTAACAGTTAAAATTGTTTTCCGATATAAGTGCCAGGCTGCCAGGCAGATGTTGTGGCCATGCGGTTGCTTTGTAGCAAGGCAGGTGCACTTGTTGATTTTGCGCAGATAGTTGTCCAGTAGCTTCTTTTCTCAGGCAAGAGAAAAATGCGAAAAGAGTGGTTTCTACCCAAGTTATCTTTTGTGTTAAATCAAACTTGATTTTGCTGTTGTTCGTCAATCATTTTTCATTATAATTGGAAAAGAATTTATTGTTGAGGCAGCAATAACTGACTAGTTTTTTTACAGTGTTTACCACAACTGCGCGGTCACTTTCAGTTTAAGATATTTATTCATAGCAACACGCACTATAGGACCCACAAAATATAATTCAAGTTTTTTCTAGTAACTTCACAAAACCAATAGCTTTTCAGGTTGGGCAGAGGTGGATTTTAGGGGAGTCGAGAGAACCGGTCGCCATCTTTGAGAGTTTTGTACTTTATCTTTGCATTGCTTTGTTGAAAAGCTAATAAACCACTGTAGAGTCACATTCAATAAGCTGTTAAGCAAGTAATATGTTTTTTTCAATGCACAGATTATTTGCAAATGTGTGGAAGGGGCCCCTCAACAACTTTAATTTAATGTGTTGACAAAGAACAATTTAAAGTCTAATAATATCAAACAATTCACAAGGTGAACTAGACTTTCACGCAGAAGCAAATTTCCAGACAAATGAAAAATTTAACTTGCTTTCAGCAAATAAACTTTCTGTATATAGCATGTGCAAAATATAGGAGTGTAACGCGAATAAATAAAAGGGCCAAGGGTCCTTTTTTTAAAACCACTTAGTACACATATGCAACCTCACGAATTTTGTGTGCTCAAACAAGGACCTGTTTTCAATATTTTTTTATGTAACTCCATTTTATATAACTCCATTATTTTTAGTCGGATCCAACTATCCTATTTACTCATGTATGCAGTATTGTAAACGGCTGTGTGATATTAACAGTCTGTTGCTGTATTTTTTTAGTCATGGAACACTTTACTTACTGTCTTCAGAAAGAGCTCCTTTCAGGTATATAGGCTTCTCAACAAACTTGAACTAGCCGTCGCTTTCACAACTAGCTACCCCTTTCCCCATTGCTAAATCAAAAATAACCTCACCTCCCTAAACTTCACACAGATTTGAGTGATTGTTTAGTTGTATTGGTAACAATTTTAGCAAAACAGTGCATGACGAACTGTACACTGTTTTTGCTCTTTTTTGAAGAAATTAGTGTCACTGCAAAATGTGGGCAGCTGTCAAGTGTCCAGTTTCAAAACGTTACAAAATTTTAGTGCTTTAGTATGTGTACTATTATCTTGAATTGAGTTCATAAATTGAAATATGAAACAAATTCAATTTTTTTATCCACCTTGTCACACATTTACCTTTCGCAGTGGCAATGTTTTGAGTCCCTTTTCAGGAGTTTGTTCGGGGCCCTAAATTCCAATATCCACCACTGAGGTTGGAAGAATGTTACCCTGGTTGACGAAGGACATACCTTCAAACGAATCTTCATCCTCAGCTCTGCACTTACGATGAGTTTCTAAGGGTTTGCGGTGAAACGATCACTCTGTTGCATCAGTGGTAGCAGTGGCGTAGCCAGCCCAAAAATTTGGGGGGCCAAAATGTTTGATTTTAGGCGAATAGCACTATTTCGTTTGGAAAAATACCTCTCAGAGCACAAAATGACTATGTTTTCTAAAAATTTGGAGGGGCATGGCACCTTTCGCCCCACCTGGCTACGCCTATGAGTGGTAGACTGGCTCACTCGGTGCGTCTGACTTGTCAGAAGCATGCTTATAGGATATCGTGAAAGCTGCATTCACATTGCAGGAGGTGGGTTTTGAAAAGATTCTGCTGGGAAGTTGTTAACATTCGTACGTGAATGGTTCAAGTAATACAAATTATGCCGACATGCAAATGCTCTAACTTTTCCAGCCTCGAAAGGAGTTTCTCAATAGCGTTGTTTTGCACTCTAGATTAATGATCGTTTGTTCTACTGCTTACATATAGAATGGTAGGCGAATGGGACAAGTGTGAAATTGATTATCTGAGCTTGAAGCTTCTGCTTGAAACAAGGCATCCTTTTGAAATGAATTCTTATTCAGCACCAGAACAAACACCTTATGGAGGAAACATTGGTCCACAGTCAGTTCAAACAGGTAATTGTGTTGACAAACCGCGATTACGTCAAACTCGTGTTTAACTTCTAAATGTCGGAAACGTCTTTCCTTGAAAGTTACAAGTACAGTAGTATCAAAAGTTACAAGTACAGTAGTATCAAAAGTTACAAGTACAGTAGTATCAAAAGTTACAAGTACAGTAGTATCAAAAGTTACAAGTATAGTAATATCAAAAGTTACAAGTACAGTAGTATCAAAAGTTACCAGTACAGTAGTATCAAAAGTTACAAGTACAAGTACAGTAGTATCAAAAGACGGTCACTGAACTTTCGCTAAACCTTGAGGCTTGATCATGATAAGTGCAGCAAGCGTCTTTTCCAACCAGTTGTGACATTCACACTGTCAAGTCCCTCGTGAAAAATCAATCCATGCACAAAGTTGTTACTTTGTTGAGGTCTCTTACAGTGTTTGAATTCTAGACAAACATAAAGCTTAGAACGCAAAAGTTACACACCATGACATCAAGAAACAATAGAGCTCACCTGAAAAGGTTATTCTATTACCCATCTTTCTGTTTATACGCTCACCTAGGTGCTGTTTTTCCTATTCGTGGTGCCTCTCGCTCCAGTAGTTCATATGCCGTCACGTCTGACCGTGACAGTGTTTTTTGCCCAAAAGCCATGTTCAGTTCTTATGCAGCTACTTTTACTTGAAAAGCATTTTATCATGTGGTAAATATGCCAAATAAAGGGAAAAGAAATTTAAAAATCTTGTGGTCGAAATAATTTGTGTGGTTTGATTATTGGTTTGTTGGACCAATTTCTTCAGAATAGGTCAGGCACACACGTTTTGCTGAGTTTTGAGTTCATTCAGCAAAACGTCCCTGAAATCAAAATCGTGGAGTGTAATGCTACATGGTGGTGATACTGCCAATTACTGAGGAAGGGTGAATACAAAAACTCTTGCAGGAAGCAAATAGCACGCTGAACGTGGTTTACGTTTGCTTTTGTGAGATACGTCATGGTTTGTGAATGATTTACTCGCAGGTTTGTGGTCATCAATACACGATTTGTATGGAGTTCCGTCTCTGAAGTCAACCTCTTGTAACTATTGTTGACTTGCGTAAACCCCTCTGTCACCGTAGAGGGAACTGTTGCGTTTCCAATGATAAGTGAAGCATTTGATCTACGAAGGTTGCTAAAGAGCAGCCGTTACGACAGCTGCATGGCGGTTTTCTGAACTTGATGGTACTTAGTGACTACCTCTTTTTGTTCAGTTTGCGAATCTGAAACGTGATTGGTATCAGCATTTTGTAATTAAAGAGTCATCGTGTACCTCGCAGAATATTTGCTACTTCAAACAGAGTTTGTACTGACGTTTGAAAAAAGATTGAAAATCCTGCACCGTTCTGCGAAATGCTAATTCTGGGATAGTCAGCAAGAACTCGGGCCGCTGCTCAATGTCGTTCGTTAAAATTCTTGCAAAAGCAGATTTGAAAACAAGATCTTTCTTGCGCTAAATCTTTCGCAATGATTTCATGTTATGACGAGGTACTGACGTATCGCTTGCAGGCCGGGTTCAAAGAATCGGGGCTCAAAATGGTAATATGTTGGTGCTTTTTGCATTCACACACACATGCCTTCAACCTGTTCCGGGTCGCGCTATTCGGTCAACACATTACTACTACGCAATATCGGATGACGAGAAAAATCCCAAGACGAGACTCTACTTCTGATTCTACTTTACACAAAATTTTGGTTGAATTAACAAATGCTGACCTTTAACCATACCAAACTGCTTTCGAGGTCACAGTCAGTCTTCCAAAATTAAAAAAATCGCGCAATTCGACAGACATACTATTTAAACGCGATTTGAAGCGAAAATGATGCATATCGAATATATTTTTAGAAACAAGACTAAAGAACCATCACCTGCAGGTTAGCCTGCGAAGTCACCCGACCAATCATATTTTGCGACCAAACCTAAGTAAAATCCAAAGCTTTACTCCCACATTATCACGGTTGGCACATTCGCCAAAGAAAACAGTGCGAGTAAACGAAGACTACCGCCATACATTCTCCACACGTTGAGTTTCGTATCGCTAGCTCTTAACGTGGAAACGGCGTAAGCATGAACCAAATTAAAAAAAGAAAAACGAAAAGCGTGATAATGATTACATTAGTATGGGCCACACAACAACGAAAAAAGATTACCGTAATTTCAAGAAATAAAAACATCTCCAAGTTCAACGCGGCTAGTAGAAGACTAGAAATCGCTACATTTCATGTGCTTCCTTAACAACCATAGCCTATTACGCAGGGCCACTGATAGAAATTTTGCCAGGAATACGAAGACTGATACCTGGGCACCTAGCTTCTGGGTCCTTCGTCGAAACTTGTACAGCTTTTTTGTATATTAATCAGAATAAATATTTAAATAGCTCCATGCCAAAAGTTAGAAATAGATTAAATGTTGTCCTGGCGACTGTCTTTCACTAGTAATTTTGGGCTTGATTACAAAAAAACTAAAACGCTTTCATCCTCACGAGCCTCAGTACCTACCGGCGCAGGTAGGATGTACACCTCTTGCACCACCCTTTCGCAAGCCCCATTCATGCTAAGCTTTGCAGCGCACATTGTTTTTCAAATTCTTGTATGTATGACATCCTCTACGCTCAGATCACTGGTGTCGTTTTTCCCGCACGCCATCAATACCAGTTCACCATTTCGTTTATGCTGGCGCATGCATTGTCGGAATGGTGCGCGGATACGTTGCACAGTAGAGAATGTTGCTTTGCCTGTAGCAGTGGATGCACGAATTCTTACAGCTACACAGAGTAGGCAAACTAAATTTGGAAATGCATCGATGTAAACCTTGAATAAAGGTTGCCAGAGGTTCTTGAGCGCCAAGAACTTTCCTTGAATTTGCTATCAAAACTGGATATGTCCTTGATCCTTGCAAAACATTTTGTTGTCCTTGAGTATTTTCCGGCGTCCTTGAAAGCCCTTGAATAATTGTGAAATTGTTCGCTATTGAACTATTGATTACATTGAACATTCAATAATCTCGATTAAACAATGTACTGTAATTAAACAGAATAACGTGTACAACGTACATGTCGTGTTTACGTCCTTAACAAATGTGTTTGCTTATTCACTGTTATTCAGCAAGATTGTTTGAAAACATGTGCTACGCCACTACATCTAGAAAGTATTCAAACTAGGCATGAAGTAAAATGTCAACAATCACAAAACAACAAAATGTCCTTGAAAAAATGTCAAGTGATCTGGCAACACTAACCTTGAACCACTGAAGAAACTTTTCCAAATTCATGCGCTGTTGAAGATATAGTTAACCAACGTGGATAACTAATCGATAAGTGCAAGCAAAATTATTTGTTACATTTTTTGTTTGTTTGTTTATTGCTGAAAAGTCCATGAGGGTAGGCCAAGGCCTTAAATTATCTTTGGCTTTTATCGACAAATGTACTTCGTAACGTCATATTCCATACCAGTCAATATTTACCCAGAGTGTTTGTTGCGCGACAGTGACGTCCATATACCTGACGCCATCCTATTTTCAAGAAATTCTGCTTTTCTCTTTTCGTGACAGTCATCAACCTGTGACAAAATGTCGGCAACATCAACTTGCAGTGGAAACCGTACAACTTATATTTCACTCCACTTCGTATAGCTCTGGTTATGTAATGGACACAAGAGTCTCAAATGCGGTTGACAACACTGTCTATGGAAAGAAATCCTTTCTCAGCAAAGAATCAGACACTAAGATCTTACAGAGTATATATTTCGCCTACGAAGTAGACATTATCGGCTCTTATTCAAATAGAATCTACAACACAAACACATTTTGCGCATGACTGGTTGTTTATGACGTTAAATCCTGTCCTGGGGAGGCAATAGACATACCCACTTGTTTTAAAACTCTGGTAATTTAGGCTGCCAAAAGACGAAACCCTACAGGCCTATCTTCTGCGAAACAGTTTTGTTACAGTTGAGGTTCCTTGCCTTGAAGAAAAAGTTTCGTTTTGCAATTATCGCTAGTTCAGAAGTTAGCTCAGCAGTTCGATTAGTTCATGGGTTCCCAACCTGTGGTACGCGTACCACTAGTGGTGCGCGAAGGTCTTCCAGGTGGTACGCGAGTAACTTCCATTTTTTCTCAAAAACCTGGATTCATAGCTTTCTAGTTTACGTAACAGGCATTGTTTCTAAATAAATAAATATTCCTGCAGCCTGTTATTCCTATTGTTTCGTAACATTATGACTTTCGATGCGTTGTTAGCAAATTTACGCCACGCATCGACCAGCTGGTGAAGGTAAACAAAAACAAAAATCTTTTTAAAATTTTTTGTGGACTTTTGTTGTTATTTCATTGTATATTATTTATCTGAATAAACTAAGATTCGATCAAACTTGTTGTTCTGAAAGAAGTGGTACGCTTTCACAATTCGAGGTGATCAAGTGGTACGAGACCGCAAGAAGTTTGGGAACCCCGGATTAGTTATTGTCCGGTTCAAAAACATATCAAAGCATTCAGCAAAAAAAACTAACGCTTGTCTGGTCTAGGACTCCCTACTCCCTAGGAGTATCGAGTTTGACGTCAAGCGATAAGTAAACTGTCGCACATGAAAAATTTAGTAATGGAAAGATTAAGCGCTTCATGATTTCAGCTTCGGTTAACAGGTTTTTCTACGAATTTTCGACCATGACCGCAAACTGGTGCTCACGTTGTGGATTTCAACTGCAACAAGCTTTAGGTTAGGCAGATTTTCCCGCTGTTTTTTGTCAGATCATTTATAGTAATCAGCGGTGTATAAATACTTGGCAGTTTTTAATTAGCTTTTCTGTTTTCAATACTCCAAATAGTAATCAAAATTAATTTCGCAGGTTCACCTCCACGTCATGGATGTTGCAGTCCTTGCTGCACCAAGGTCTTGTTAATAGTTGGAGTGTCCCTTTGTTTGTTTGGAATCCTGTTTATCTTAATGATGTTCAGCGAACCCATGCAAGTCATTGGTGGAGTTTCACTCGTCATAGGCTTTGCGTTATTCGTCGTGGGCGTTATTTCATGCGCGCGAATGAGCAGAGCTCTCAAAAACAACAATCACGCTGCTGGTGAGCTACCGACTGCAATCCCCCTGTCAGCGCACACCGGATGCTTAGACCGAAGACCGGTCAACGTTTACCCAACAACAACAATTTGTCAAACGCAACAAACGGACTTTCAACCGCAATTTCACGCGCCCTCTCCACCACACTACACAATCGAGCCAGTTGGAATGTACACCCCTCCTCACCCATTCAATCCAGAAAACGTGCAACCGATGATTCCTTCATGCCCATCACAGCGAACCGAAGACGTTTTCTCTGCTTCCCCACCATCGTATGATGAGTGCGTTAAAAACGATAGATTGTCAATCGCCGCCTGTGAATGATTGAAGACATTTTGTGACTCAGCATGAAGATTAGAGGCCTTACGCAGCACATTTTCTTTGGCATGTTCACGTGTTGCTGGATATTGAGAGTCAGATAACCAATGAAGCCGGATAGTTGTGCAGCAGTCGCGTTTCTTTGTAGAAGGAACAAAAGTGACAGCATATGACTAAATAAGAATGAACAAAATTCCAACAGCGACTATTTTGAACTGCCCATATTGAAGCCACTCCTTTCTGAACTGACGCAAAGTACTTGTTACTCTGCAGAACGTTTACTCTGCTCAACATTCAGTTTGACTGGGGTAGAAAAATTTTGAAACCACAGCAGCATTGAAAGCACAGTCTAATTTGTGACCAATCCCGATCAGTGTGGCTTACATTTGACAAATATTTCGAGGGCAAGATTAAAAAAACACTATTACTGTCGCAAAAGTTTCGTGGGAAATCCTTAATTAGGTTCATAATTGTGTAATAAAGCAGCCCCCCACAAAGCACCAAGCCACCAAATTGAAATATAAAACACTATAAACCAATGATGTTTTTGTCAAATTTTCAATGTCAAGCCCCCTTGCACAAACGTAAAACCCCTTATTGAAAACGTTCTTGCAACGGTTCTGTAATGAAACACTAAAAATGTAGGCTACATCAAAATATTTTTTCATGTAATTCTATGAAAATTACTTCTTTTTGTTGTTTGACTTTTTAAGAGAGACGCGAACACTGTAATTTTGACCCAGCTTATTGAGTTATGAAATACCAAAATGAAGATATTTTCAAGGACAGGGAAAGGTCTAACTGACCAAGGGTTTCCAACAGCAGGGAAGATTGCCTGATGCATAGAGATAGAG
>Ga0210059_1012014_pt1 | contig 13162 bp, 7 predicted proteins | sample Ectturendosymbi2_FD_188042 | JGI IMG/M metagenome (GOLD analysis project Ga0210059, IMG submission 188042) | Ecteinascidia turbinata endosymbiont from Florida, USA - Sample 2 (SPAdes) (version 2) | ecosystem: Host-associated > Tunicates > Ascidians > Unclassified | place: Key West, Florida...
GAGTCAGAACAAAATTGCCAACTCTGCGATTTCGTGATAATCAAGATCACATCTGTATTCCGATGCATCAAGCCTGGTTGCACTGGCCAGCAGGAAATCCAGACAATAAGCGCGATGAGTCGATTTTGCCGTCGCTGAAACGATACCAGGCGTATGGGTTCCGAATCGAAGGCAGTTTCGAAGCTTTTGCAATGTTTGTTTCCTGTCTCACGCGCAGTGATGTCCTTCAGAGGACCGCGGTCGACTGCACGCAACAAGCAGCCTCGCGAAGTTATTTTACGTTTTCTCTTTCTCGGAAACATCGCTTTTTCGTCACAGGAATAGAAAGAAGCCTCCCGACGTTGGCTCGGGCGGCGAAACGAAGGCAAAAACGTATTTCAGCTGCGTCCCGTAGCAAAGAATCGAAACTGAACTTTAGACCGCCTGTCGCGGACGCGTGATGGTGGATCAGAAACTACGCCGGTCGCAAAGCGGACATGTTAAGCAAACTGATGTTATGAGTTATTTCTTATTGCCAACCACCGTCGGCGAATAAGAACGTTGTTAGTCAGTTCGACGCATAAAGTTGGCGATACCGAAAAAAAGTGGGCGATAAACAGGTACTTTGAGATCAAGCGGCGCGCAGCGTTGGCAGCTCGCCCCGCCGAACGACACAGCTTGGCTGACCGGACAACGCACATACCGCAAAGGACAAAATGAATTTTACGACGAAGTCTTCATCCATCGGAGGGGCACTTATTTGGATAACTGGAAACAGGTCAATGTTCCCAGTGAGTTCTTGAGGTTGTGGCGTTCAGTATTAGGACCGGAGGATATCACAAAACAAGATGTATATTTTGAAGTGATGATCGATTTTTAGCAAGTTTTTAAAGTTCGAATACAAGTTTTTTTTTCCGGGCGGACGAACCATAGAAAGTGGACTAACGCCACCACGTTTAACGCAGTAAGCTTGTCCGATGCAGCATGCCACCAAAAAGCAGTTGTTATAAATTTAAATAAAAAAAGAATAAAAAAAAAAACAACACAAGAAATGAAACAGGCGCTAGGACCGCAACACACAGCAAGTCGACTGCAACGGTCCTGCAGAAGTGCCTTTTTTCGCGTAGTAGTCAGGAATTTTCCGAGGGCCTTGACTTACATTGACTGCAATATCGAAACTGCAGGCACTGGCGGCGGATGAGCACGACAGGGCACCAACCGGTGCTTAACTGCCCCTCAACGCGTCGGGCCCGGCACCTGTACGCCTGTCACCCTGCGAACGGCTGCGAGCGCGCCCAAGCGAAAAAAGCAAGCGAAAGCAATTTCCAAAACAAAAACTTGACCCGGTGATTTTGACAGCGACACATCAGGCAGTGGACGCTTGGTCGTCAACCAACACAGCTGTCGACGACCTTCAGTATGCTGGAGGCAAAAAGCAACGTCGTGCTAACTCCGTTCACGCACTTGGGTTAAGCCGATTTTTTAACGCTTATATACGTGGTCTATATGCAGAAGTTTGCGTTACTGTTGTATTTTGCAAACGTGCTGGACTGCGTTTCTGATCGAGAGTGTAGACGGGCTCGGCGTTTCGGCCACTGGAAAACGCGCGAAGAGAAGACGCTGACGACGCACGAGCATGGGCATCGGAAGGGGGAGTCAAGGGGCCTTCCCTTCCCCTGGATTTTGAAAATTTTAGCAAAAAACGTTAGTTTCTTAGCTTCGAGTGGGTAAAACCTAATTTCACCAGTTCTGCCCCCACCCCCCTAGAAAAATTTTGGAAAAATTCCCTAGTGCCCTCCCTGGAAAGTCCTTCCAACGCCCATGCGCACGAGTCCGATAATTTTTTTTGCGTCACGCGCGTAATTTAAAACACGTCAATGTCCGGGAACGAGGGGAAGGCAGCTTAAAGCAAGTACGTCAACGGTTGACCGGTTTTGCACGAAGCGCATGCGAGCCAAGGAAGGTTTGAACTTTGAAACGAACTGCTGCATATCTAAACTTTAAAAACTTCTACAAAAGAAAACAAGTCATTCGCGGGCTTTTTAAACTACGCAGACCAACAACACTCATGCGGCAGCTTTCCTACGAACAACCCCTCCTCCTTCACCAGTTCACTGAAAGCACGCGATGGCGATGCGACCAAAATCATGGGGCCGGTGCGAAATTCAAAAAATAACATAAAAAGCAATCGACTAACGGTTAGAGTAAAAACGAAAGAAAAAGCATGTGCGATTCAGTGGTCGGAGAAACCGCTCGCGCGCGCAGCCAGAACCTAAGAGGGCCACGCCTGCCAGTCATTGTCTATACCGACTCGAGGGGGCCGCAAAGTGCCAGCTGGAGACCAAGGCCGGTCGCACCTCCACTACTGGGTTAAAACGCAACCGAGTCGCTCGCGAGGTCTGGTTAGTCGGACAGGGCTAGGTATGAGGCGACCTGGCGAGGTAAATACACCGGTTAGATGTGGAAAAAGCAATGTGACGTCAACAGCTAACCAGACGGGGAGGGTCCGACAGCTTGTCCCGATTTGTTTGGGTCTGACTCGCCGAAAAAGTCGACGCGACGCTCGCGCGTCCGTCGGCGGCCTCCTGCTGAGCGGCGAAAGCGGTCGCTTTGGGCTTGAACGAGCTCTTCGTCGGGGACTGTCCAGGGAGACAAGGTGGACCTGAAGATGACGAATTGTCTCCTGACAGCAACTTCCTCCTCTTTGAATCGGTCGTGGTGGGGTCACCGGAGGTAGAAGCGGCGTGTACGGTGGTGGGGACAACGCCGGTCCCGGAGGAAGCCTAAGTGTGCAGATGCTGGTTACAGACTCGTTCATTTCGTCAACCGACGAAGCTTGCTGAAACAAGCCTACCTGGTCGTTGCGGTGCGACGCGGCGTCTGCCTTGCAGTAGGTTGTCTCCAACTCGTCGATCGAAGAAAGAACATCTTCCAGAAACAGTAGTAAGTCGATTACGGTCGTGCCCTGCGCCTCAACACTTCATCAGCGATTTTTAACGCCGGCTGGTTGCCGGGATAAATGTACAACCACGGTTCTATCTTGAAGATGTGACAACTTTGGAAATTGCAAATGCACAGGCCGTTCAACTGATCAAATGCAAGACGATTGTTGTTTGACGGTTCAGAGCAGGTTTCGTTAACAAGCTGAAAAACTCCTGCAATTCTCTTTAACAAAGCCCCAATGCCAGCCTATAGCTTTGGCGGAACAGGCACTGCATTTTTTCATTGAAAACGATAGAACAATGAGCGTGAGTAAATTTACATCGAATGCGCGTTGACTCGTCGGTTAAAATGCTGCAGCAAGCACGAAATTGAGCAATATTGGAAGTCACGTGCAGTGCACTCAAACTACACACACTGTTACCGCAAACACTGTGAAAAAAATATATCATCGAAACGTACCTGCAGGCAGGGGGGTAGTTCTTCGAGCAGCAGCCGAGTTGACGTCATCTCCGGGCAGTGGTGAAGTGACGTCAGCAGGATCAAGCGGGCGGAAGCCGTGCCTGGACGCGTCGATTAAGGCGCTGTCGACGCCCACGATCGAAGCGGAGCTGGTCACGTGACAATTGTTATTGCGATTGGTCGTCGACGAGCAGGGCGCCACCGAAACGACCTCCGGGTGGTGAACGATGTTCGCCAAGGGGGCGAAGTTGCCCGGGTCAGTGTAGCCGACGTTGATCGTGGGCTCCATGGCCGGAAACGGGACAGAGGGCGAGATTTCCGACAGGTGCTCGCCGGGCAGCGGATTCGAAATGATGGGGCCGATGTTGTCGAACATGACCGCTTCGTCGGCGAAGTCACTATCCAGCAGACCGTTCATTTCTGTAAACGACACGCGAATGCTGAGCAAGGCTCGCGAAACGGCAACGCGCAAAAGCTGCCCGAACTGAAACCGGTGGAGTGGGTTTGCTACGTTTGGTAAAACGAGAACTTGCATTCTGGAAAATACCCTTGGAAAACTTTCAAAAACGTTCATTGAAGGTGCGTCCGAACTTTTTCAAAATACCTTTCCACAGCCATCATTCCTTACGCGATGCAGTCAAATCAGCTCCAGTTGTGCACGGAACTAACTGAACAGTTGTGTTTTAGCAAATTGAACCCGTGGCTAGCACTGCCCAGACAAGCATAAAACCACACAGGCCCGTAGCCAGGTCTTGAGGTTTAGGGGAGCACAAAACATTTTCAGGGGGGAAGACTTTTGCTTTTATTATATGTTATAATAAAAAATGTTCTGGGCACAACAAAATTTGGGGGGGTATTGTCCCCGACTGTCCCCCCGTGGCTACGGGCCTGAAACCACACCGTCACTTCAAAAACTCACCCGCAGCCACCTGCGAACAAACCAGTGTGAGAACGAACTTTGCATCACAGATACCTGAGTAGTCGTTGGTAGGCGAGTAGTTATTGTGCGTTCTGTGGCGCAGGTTTTGACTGCGAGTAACTCGCAAGTCCACGAGGTGCTGCTGAAGCGCTGCACTGTGGCCGATGGGAGGCAGCGACAGAACACCGCCGGCGTTGGACTGGTGCGCGAATGACGTCATCGGGTGCTCTGTTTCATCCAAGAGTCGTTCCATGTAATCGCTGCCGGATGGAAAGACAAGGAAAGCGTGAAAGAAATAACGAGGCGAGATGAAACCATGACGACGAAAGTAAAGCGCGCAGCTAAGGGCCAAGTTTCTTTTATATATTTGTTAGAAGCACGATTTGAATGTACAGTGCAACCGGGGTTTTAAGTAATCGCCTCCCACATTCAATTATTCGATGTCAACTACGAGAATGAACAGATATGTGTCAAAACCGTTAACGTAGGATTTCCGGTATTTCTTGGCAAACGCGTTTGCACTGAGTTTTAAGTAACACACAAGGCACGAAGCGGGTTAAATGGTAATTTCAACTGATGTACGAACTCAATACGCAAGGACCAACTTTTAAGTATGACCATGGATTTAATAGTTTTAAACACAACTGTTGCCGGCAATTTTCCGTCGATGACCTTCATATTGAACGGAGATTTAATATCAACGAATGTCAGGAAAGTTTTTCGGTTAAACTGCATCGAATTCGATTTAGTGCACAGGTCTATGTATCAAACAACAATATCGGCGAATAATGCAGCGCGCTTGTGGCAGTTACGTTTTTTAAGAATCTGCCTGCTGAGAATGCGAAGCAGACCTCCTTATGATCGAGTTGAATTTCCACACCCGAAATATTAAACAGAGCGAACGGGCTACGATGGTTTGAAAGAAACTGTCGCCTAAACTTACAACACGCTGAACTATAAAATGATTAAACTCAGGATGAAGTCATTGCGTTAAACATATGACATAGTTCGTGTCTTATACCCGGCTATCTTTTATTTCTGGTTAAGGCACAACGCGGTAACGAATTCTTCGACAATATAATCGACCACACCGCGCGCGGCCAAGCATCAATCAATGCAGGAACTGCACAAGCAACATATCACCCGATTTCATTTAAAGCAGAAGCTGGTTGTCAATGCATTGATTCGAACAAAGCAAAATAATCAATACACTATCGCGTGTCAATGAAAGCAGAAGCTGCTTACTGACACAGCACTGCCGCTATCGCCGACTTCTGCTTTTACTGAAACTAGCTGGTATGTCTCAGGCTACGCTTGTGGCAACGTGGAGAAGTGGCGATAGCTGACAAAAGAGACATTATCGCTCGGCGACCTCGAGATCAAGTGCTCATTTTTAATCAATTTACGATAAACCAAAAAAAGGTAAGGTCGCAATTAACTGTCACGAAGTCCAAGCGTCGAGTGCGTTAAACTGTGACCCAGCACACACCCGGCCAGTCACGCACCATGCAGAATCGCTTACGTCACTCCGGGATGCAAAGCGTCTTTCTTCTTGCCGAGCCTGGTCTTCGCATTAAAGTTGTCGTACCGCTCGGTTTTCTTCCAGACATAGTAGAACTTCACGATGTCGCCGATCGACTTCGTTTTAACCTTTTATGAAGTCAACATAACGAAACAACTAGCACATGAAAATGGAAGACGTTTCATGTTTTTTTTTAAACTTTTGAGCCCGAAGACCAAACGCAGGCTGCCAATATTCGAACCCAAGACCTTACGCTTACCAGCACTCACTGTCCAATCACTCGTGAAGAGACTTTACTATCCCGTAGTAGCCGCCTCTAAACCGAGATTATGATTAACTTTATCAGACAATTCAAAACCCACGTCAACTACAAATCGCTCATCAAGGTGGCAGAAACAGAAAACCCAACAATACAAAGCACTCCCCGAATACAGCATACCAGAGAAAAAATTCACCAAATTAAGTACAAAATAGCATTCTTGAGCACTAAGCATCATCATTCTTCGCACCTTGTTGTGGTGGATAGCATGAAAATCCTTGCCATACAAGGCCAGGCCGATCTCGAACTGTCTGCACTCTTCCTGCGACCACACGTGCATTTCGCTCGCAAGCGTGGTCGGCCGAAGGCGGAACCGGCGCGTCGCCTGCAAATGAACACAAGAAGATGGCGAAAATGTTCCACCGATGCTGCTGCGTTGGATGGTCCTGACTTTCTCAGCACAAAAAAGCTTGCTCTCAAAGGCGACAGCAACAATGACAACATCGGAAAGGGCCACTGGCAACAAAAGTCGAAGCTTGTTAAATTTTTGCCCGACACCATTGCTTGCTTTCATTCTGCCCTTCTGGAGACTGGACCAGAATGTGTGGTGCTAAGAAAAACGCAACACTCTTGCATAACACCACAGCGAAAAAACACCTCATACCAAAATCAAAACAAAACAGTTTTGTTTCCATCACAACAAAAACGGGCCTTCGGTGCGAAAAGTTGGATAAATCCACCGTGTACGAAGTAAGTTTCTGAGTGGTGCAGCTAAGTTCGCACTTAGTAAAGAAACCAACATACGAAATAGGCCATCGCTGTCAAAAACCGAAGCCTTTTTCTTTTTTGGAAAAGAATTCATTTTATTGAAAAACTCGAGGAGATCAGAAACACTCGATGATCGAAAAGGATGATTCCTACCTCTTCCGAGTCGTTGCCGCATTGCGTGAGCAAAAATAGAGCGTCTTCGTTGTCCCTGAGATGGACACCGGTAGGCAACTCGACGTTGTTTGGATCGCCGGACACTGCCCGCGATACATCTGATAGGTACTCTTCCACTGCAAGGAAAGCATGATTTTGAAAATCAGTTTCATCAGTGGTAAAACAGCTCCTACCCAAATATGCCTTACCGTAGAGAAGCCCTAAATTAAAATATGAGAGAAAAATCTCAATAGCACGTTTCTTGCGCTTAGAAACAACGACAGCGGCCAGTAACGCGTACGAGGCACAAACCTTATTGCTTGAATGAAGCTTCACGCATGATTTGAAAAGATGCACCCACGGGCAATTCGATGACAAGCTGACTCGAAACCTGATTGGCAGTGCGAACACCCCCATCAGAGGAACCCCAGTTTGCGACGAGAAGCGTTTGAGCTAAGCAAAGGTCAATCAGAGTCTCTAGGAACGCGCGACACACCACACGTCAAAAGCAAGTATTGGTAATTAATTCGGAGAGCTAGAAATTGAGTGACTGTGCGACAGTTTTGATGTACCTAGGTTACTTGAGCGACTTAAGAATTATGAAATGAGAACAGGCGACAAGAACTGCTGTACAGGTTCCCAACTTCCTTTCACGCATAGCCACTAATAAATTTCACCATATACGCGACACTTCTGTAAAGAACACTTGCTCTAGTTTTTACCAAGCTTCAGTTGCAACGCTGTTCAGCACACGTAAGTATTGTTTGGGCTGCATTGGTATAATCAGGGTTCCTATGCAATTTTGAATATAAATTTCCAGACTTTTTCACGACCTTTTCCAGACTCTTCAGGAATTTTTTCCAGACTTAACTTTTCCGAATGACCTACACAGGTTAAATACAGGTGCTATAATATTTAACACAATATAAGTGAAATTATCAATCTTGAATAAAGTATTATGAAAGTGTCCTTAAAAAGATCAAGTCTGAAAAATTATCTTCTTTTTCCATATTAACAGACCAAACAAATTTTTTCCAGACTTCGCCAGGTTGGAAAGTGATCAAATTTTTTCATTCTTTTCCAAACTCCGTAGGAACCCTGCAGAACTCTTTGCAGCAATCTGGTTAGAGAGCAATACGCTGCTGTGAATTATCACTTTCCGAGGTAGAAATCAGTATGCCCTGAAACAGCAATGTTTCATACCGAAACGCCTCACTGGGCCAAATATTGTCTCACTACCTTAGGGCCACACACTGAATGACTTACTTTGTTCTCAGCAAACTAACATTCACCTTAAGCTACTGAAGGTGTTTGAGTCTTAACTGCAGTCTTACACGTCTGTGGTGGCCCGTTTGCGCCATGCAAAACTTAATATAATTTTTAAAAATCACTCTATACAATGTATTTTTTCACAAGTTCTTTCTTAAAAAACTCATATTTTTAAAAAACAAATAAACATTTCAGTTAAAGATATCTTGAAAATGAAAAAAAATCAACAGTGAAAAAAATTAAAGTGTGTAATTGATCAACAATAAATTTCACGAAGTTCGTTCTAACATGGGCATTGGGTAAACAAGTTAAGCAATGTTCCCAACTTTGCTTTACTTTGAAACAAGTCTTTCCTTGAGAGGTCCTCAAAACGCAGTGAATGTGAAAGCAGTTGGGGCTCAGATACAGCCCTCAGTGGCACCTCTTTCAGTTTAAAAGAATGTCATTCGAAATACTTTTTTTTCAAACATAAAATTTTTTTGACCAAAAAAATTAAGGAAAAATATATTATAGATTGAATATTTCAAAATATAACAAACATTTTGCACGACACAAGCGGGCCAATAAAACACGTCCCCTAACTGCGCTGTCATAAGCATGTTTAATGCCAATGGAACAACAGGAGTGGAAATCAGAAAACTAGATACCAATTTTGCACCGAAAAGTCAGTGGACACATGGAAATCTCTCAGTACGTAGTACAGACGTGAAAAAATGGCACTGATGGCAATTTTGCATCAAAAATGTCGAATTAACGATTATCAAAAATAACGACAGGCGGTCATCATTTTGTAAATACTCAATAACGAAAGCCTTTAACTGGGTCGCATTCGGCCCGATGCTTCGACACAGCTGCTTTGAAACGAAGATTTCGAGAAAAAAGATGCAGAGAACGTCCGCCATAATAAAATCAACCTGAGAAGCCAGGAAAGAAGCAAACAACTTGCGGCCGTACAATACACCTGCAGTAATGTGCGAACACCGTCAGCGCTACTACCACTCCTTCCTCGCACAAAATAAGCATGCATGTTGCTTCAGTTGGCGAGATCGGACAAGCCAGCACATTGCAACCACGCTCAGCACCTTTTTTCGGATCCATAGACGCTGGATCCCATACGAGCTTGTCGAGAGAAGTATCGTAATCGGGGTCCTGACGCTTGGCTTCAGGTATGAGCCCCGCCTGTGATTTGGATTGTTAAAGTTTACAATCGATTCTGTTCGCACAGACAATTCACAGCAATAGAACAGTTTCGAGGCTGATGGAAAACCACAAAGCGCGAGGCAACATTAGCAATTACGCGGTTTTCCGCAAGAAAACACGAATTTTTTCCAACAACTTCGCTATTTCCTACGCCGTGAACTTTGGGGTTCACACGTGTAGAGCAAAGACCAGCAAATCGAAGCAAACTCAACTAAACTACTGTTGGATATACGCTAGCTCAAAGCGATTTTACCCCACTTTTTTCTGTCCCATCCCAGGGCGTATTGTGATTGTCCCACCCTACGAGATTCCCATGAAACTTGTAACACGACGTACATTATATCATGCGCATTGCCTAATGTGTAGCATTGCACACCGTGCGATGAGTATCCCAAATACCCTAATGTAGGGGTAGCCAACTGCATGGCTCTTTTTTAGTTGTCAACTAAAAAAGTGCCGAACAACCATTAACTTTCTGGGACTCGGATCACTACGCCATGGCACTGAGTCTGTAAGTCTCACACTTACCGTTTTGTGATCATAAAATAATGGCATTCAACTTCAGAAAGTTCCTGCTTATGACGTTAAAATTACTTACGATGGGACATGGGACAAATTAAGTCCACCTTCCCGTCCCATAGAACAAATCCTGCGGATTCCCATTCCCATGGACAAGCTTTTCAAGCCCACAAGGAAAGTGAAACTGAACAATGCAGGACTAGGAAAACTTGAAAAACTCAGGCGAAACGTTTTGCCTTTGAAATTTTCCGAGAAAGGATGGCAGTTCTGTCCTATACAACGTCTTGGTTTATTGTTGCTAGGGCTGTCACCAGTGGAGGCCTGTGGTACCAGGTCACCCCTTATTTGATGTTAGCCTGCCCTGGTGGAAAGGTTTTATGACTCTTTTAGTTTTTCGCTGATTGGGTTTTGTCCCGTTTCTCTTTTGCCGCCCCTCCCATCCATCTATCAACCAAAACCTGGCGACACAACTTACTGCGGACCGGCTGCGGCCAAATCACGACGAACCAACTGGTCAGTCAGCAGTCATGTGCAGCGTTTTAAATGGCCACAAAATCAGTTTGAAAAAAACTCGAACGAACCTGGAAGTCATCGCCGACGCGAGGCGACTTTTTCCAGTCTTCCGGTGCAGGAGCGTAGTCGTTATCGTCGTCATCATCGCCAGAGTCGATCCTTGGCGGGCTGAGGAAACTGGCGTTCGCTTCACACAAAACACGTTACAATTAAATGCTAGAAACAAAAGCCGAAGTGCTAAATACAGCCGATTCAACTTCGTGGGCTAGGTAGGACGAATCTCACTGCTACGAGCTATTACTGGCAATAGCACGGTTAACAGTTCAGTAGCACGCATATATCTTTTACGTCATTCAGTCATCAACAAGAGAATAGTACGTCTAGAGATATATAAACTCACAACGTAGCTTTCGCATGGGATCGCTGGCGTCAGCATTTTCTTTTTCTTTTCCATCAATACCATCATCCGTTTCCCCAGGCTGATGACACAAAAATGCCAGGTTAAATCGTTTTACTATTTTGCCGTCATTAATTTTACAGCCATCCCGTGGTCATGCAACCGCACTTCGATAACCAAAAACAGATACACAGGGAGAAGGTCATGTACAGCAACAGTCAAATTTCGCGACTGAAAATAACAAAATTTCGAAAATATTTCCAGGTGCAAATTTTTCTCGTAGTTACAATTAACATCATACTAATTGGCTCGCACTGAATGGTCTATTTCTGAAATCCCTCGGGTGCTAAAAGTGCTGGAACCACCGAGTGCTAACATTACTGGAAGAAAGCGTCTTGGTAAAAACCTGTGTGTTTAGACTGGAATGAGAATAGAGCCGGCGTACAATAGGAAAAAGGCACAAGTAAATGGATAAATACTCTCAAAATGTTCGAGGAAAACACCCACAATCTACATGCACTTGACCAGCTTACAGGGCTAGACCGATCTTCTTTCCTGATAACTTCAGCACCATCGGTCTTCCCATAATACAAAGCAAGCAAATCTTCGATCGGCATTTCACTTTCCTGTAAAACAATGCCTCTGAAGAGATACAGCCATCACGTACGTGACATATTAGCAGCCACTAAGAATAGAGTTTACTTCTAAACTAGTAGTCGGCAAACTCTGGGCCTCGGCCCAATTGGAGCCGTTTAGCAAATTTTATTGGGCCAAGCAACACTTTGTTATGGGCCGCGTGGTATGTAAGAACTATAGTCCTGCGCCGGTTGCGTGGGTTAAAACATAAGCTACTGTAACAACAATATAACATTTGATTGTTTGACGTTAACTGAGCATTGTTTTTGTCATTATACGGTTTATGACATAATTAACATAGCATCGCGCTTTGTAACAGATAACTGAATAGAGCGTAAGTTTGAAATTGGGCCTTGGAAAATAGGTATGGGGCCTTGAATCATGATTGAATGGGTGGTTTGGGTCATTATACTGAAAGTTTGCTGATCACTGTTCCAAACAAACATGTTACATTTCGCAGGATTTTCTGAAACACCAGCACAAAAGTTACTTCGGCAAATAGCAAGTCAAACCATTCTTTGAAAAATGAATGATGAATGCAAACCTTGGTAAGATCGTGCAGTTCTTCGGCGTCTTCGTCGGCTTCATTTTCTGCTTCTTCTAACGTCGTCTCGTCATCAAACTCATGAACCATCGCGTCAGCGGAAGGTTCAAACTCTCCGTCAGTGTCATCATTCGACAAAGTTGAAGATGACGGCGATGAAGACTGGACATGAATTCCACTGCTGCTAGGATTACCTGAAATAAACAAACAATTAAATAGCACAACGCTGAAAAATTGTAGTGGCGCCGGAAAATACAAGAGTTAATTTCTGGCTATCGAAAGGAATCCTTCTGCAGCTAAGAATCCATATAGAAAGACCTTTGCAGAGTATATATTTCGCCTTCGATGCACGCATGAGTGGCTACTGATTTATAAAATTGTTTTTTTTACAAATGCAATAGCATTGTCAATTATATTTGTGTATCAAACGACTATTTGGGAGTGCTTAACATGAACGATACATCGTTTTCTTCTGTAAGCAAAGGAGTTAATAACTCTATATCGTTTGCTTCTGTAAGCAAACAAAAATGAGTGTTTGGCAATTTTTCAAAGCACACAAAATCGATGCTAGTGTCTGCAATTTCACTTTGTGCAGTGCCTCCATACCAACAGGAGGGAAAACAGCCAATACTTTCACAACATCTAATGTGATGAATAAAATTTTAAAAATCCCACACTAAACTGCCGATTAATCGGCCGAAATAAGCGGCCACCGATTGATCCGTGAAATGGCCGGTAAGACCGATATCTGGCCAGTAATCGGTGCAACCGTACGAATAAACAACAAAAATAGATGCACATTTCAACTACCATAAACTTACACAGAGCGGATAGTTGCACAAAACTACAGGAGGCATGTAACGCAGTAGAAGGAATAAAATGCCTTTTAGCGCCTGCACCATGTAATACAGGGTGTCCATAAAGTCCTGCACACATTTCAAAATGTAATTGCAAAGTAACTAAAGTAGATAAAATCATACAGTTTTTTGCAAAGTGAAGTTTGTTTATTAAAGTTTAAAATTAAAAAATTTGGAGTAGTTTAAGTAATAGCCATATTTCAAGAATTTGCTTTTTCATGCTAT
>Ga0210059_1012015_pt1 | contig 13159 bp, 8 predicted proteins | sample Ectturendosymbi2_FD_188042 | JGI IMG/M metagenome (GOLD analysis project Ga0210059, IMG submission 188042) | Ecteinascidia turbinata endosymbiont from Florida, USA - Sample 2 (SPAdes) (version 2) | ecosystem: Host-associated > Tunicates > Ascidians > Unclassified | place: Key West, Florida...
AAGGCATGAAGCTGTCTCAACAATGACCGTATCTGAACCTTACTGGAAACAGCTTTTGTGTCATATTTTCAAGAGTTATAGGCTAGCCGTCTCCACGTTCGTTTTAAAGTGACTTGTTCACTCGTTCGCCGAGCACTTGCAAAACCGGTGAGCAAAGTAAATAACGTACACATTAAATATTCAAAAATACCCATGAAGCATCACGGGCCGCACAAAACCCCTCGTGGGCCACATGCGACCCCAGTCGCGTGTTTGAGAGCCCTGCCTTTAAACAAACTCGTAGTAGGCTAAAATAAGTGATTTGATAACTATACGAATCGAACACATATCCTGTAAGATGGCAGTTTCTGAAGCACTTACTGCACACGATATAAATTCCAGGAATACAGCAGCAACTTGCTCGTTCACCATTGAAAAAGTTACTGAAGTCAAGCTTCTCAGAGGTTCTTGAAATCGGCAAAGACAACACTTAGACGTGACAAATATTCAAAGCAGTGCGCAGCATATTTAAAAACGGATGCTAAGAATTGACGTAAAACAAGATGTGTATTTGTTCCACCACTGGAAAAGCCACAAGAATGAATTAGAGACAGCTTGTCCCACTGGGTAGGAGCAGATTTCACTGCCTTGACAAGAGTTTCGCAGACAGAGGATAAAAGTCGTGAAACAACATAAAACAGTAGTGCGATCGAAGGATTGTGACGAGAGAAAGGAAACTTTGATGCAATGTATTCGCCATGAGGAAAACCATGTAATAATAACTAAATCAAGTCATTTCATCATATGTACAGGAATGAGGTAGCAAAACAGTCATCACGTTGACAACCACGTTCACCGCAAATATGAAAATAGAATCGTTCAGGCAAATATTAAAAACTTATTTTTGCTTTTTCTGGGTCAAGACATCAAGAGAATGTCCGCTTTTGCAATCTACAAGGTGAATTTCACGCAAGTTCACACCAAACAAGTTCTTCGTTCTTCATCATTTACCCTTAATTTTCGACCAGAAGCAAACTCCGTTGTGTCATTCTTGACAGGATGGCCTATGCGTAAATGATGATGAGATATCGTGAAGTGAAGTGCATCACAAACTTAACTGACTTCCAGAGTCGAAGCGCACGAACATGACAGGTTTGTTTGCCCCAGCAAGTGTTCAGGAACCTGGGCTCCAATTCTGAAACAAAACATGAGGAATGAGATTGAAATTACTTTGTCTCCCAAACGATTGAAGGAGAAATTTTCATGTCTTGTTTGTTCGAATTCGCCAGATAGCGACTCGGTTATGACGTCACAAATAAGACGGAAGGTGACTTGTTTGCTTTGTTTCAAGAAGAGAGTTTCAGAAACTGATCGTCTGATTCAAATAGAGGTTATGGCGAAGGTAGCGGTGCATGACCTTTTGTGTGAGCAGCATTGTGACGTGTCGGTCAATATAAATTAGTGAAAATTTTTTATTTAGACATAACTGGTTTTTGCAAGCAATGCAATCAATTCAAGTGGAGTCTCCGGTGCATTTGAAGTGCTTGATCGATCCTAGTCCAACAGACGTTTTTTTTGCAAGCGCAGTATTTCACAAGTTTAATCGTAAACGAAATTGAACACTGGCATAATGATTGTGGTGCCCTTATGTTTGAGACAAACTGATGAATCAAAATCAAGAAAAGAGATATACATTCAGTCAAAATGATGAACAAATTTTCACTCAATTCAGTAAAACGCTATCGTATCATTAAATGTTACGTTAGGGGTTGATCCAATCACGTGAGTTTCCAGCCCGACACCTCTGCATTTTTGATTTGTCAATCACGAGCGACATTTGTGAGCATTTCGCAGTTTAGTGAAATGCTCACAAATGTCGTTCGTGATTTTTGTGAGCAGTTTCACAGTGCGAACATTTCACAGTGTAGTGCACAAACACTTGCAATGCAAACAAAATATTATCGTCACCCGTCGAGTTAAACGCGGCGGACAACTGTTTCTTGGCGACAGTTCTTCCTTTGAAATGTGGAAATCAACGACTTGCAGAGAAATGTTCAACGAATGTCCGTTTAATGTTCAATGTCCAACATGACCAGCAGCGATATTGATATCAAACAAGTGTGGCGGCAGGTAGATGGCGCCACATGTAAATAAATGGTCACCGTTATATGGCGCCCATAAGTTACAAGTCACTGTGATAGTCACCACAAGCGAATTATCATAGTTCACTTATCCCTATATAATGATAGTGCAACCTAGTAGTAGCAGAGTGAACTTGTCGAGGGAGCTTTATTGCTGGTGGTTGCTTTCCTGTTAATTAATGCCCCGAACTGCCATCTTTCGCGTGTGCTTGCCTCAGTGGTTCAAGGCGATGCAGTCAACTGCAACACAAGCCACTGCAGTTGCGTACAAACGAGGGCAGGTTTGCAACCAAAGGGAACAGGCAGACTAAGGTATGAAATTTAATATGAGAACTCTTTAAACGCATAGCCAAGCATTTCTGGATTTGGATCGATTTTGCAGGATATTTCTCAATTGCGTGAAAACAAACACACACCATACTTGGAATAGTAGCGGTTCCTTATCTTAAACGCAGTCATGGGTCGCAGTAGTTCTGCCGATGGCCCGCAGCCTGGGTCCGGTTCCATGTTTTCGCTGCATGCAAACATCACTTTTAGATTAAAGCGGATAAGGTATGTTTCAAACGCAGAGGTCAGTTCAAGTAACAAACGGAATTTCAGATTAGTTCAGTATCTTCATACACGGAAACATGGATGAGTTGCAAAGTAGTTTTTTACAGCTAATATGGATCTGCTCTGCATTCGCTTCGCTTCAAGGTCACTTCAACACTCATGAAGAAAATTATAAAAAGCTGCGCTACGCTTGAAAACACAAAAGACAAAATCAAAACCTGCGCCTGGTCCGATAAGACAATAATAATCGAATTGTTGAAGCATAATGCAAGTCAAGCGAATGACATAACCCTTTCACTTTGCATTATGTCAGACGTTGAAATTGGCTTTGTGTTAAACTTTAAACTTTGCACTGCGTCGAACCTTAAACTGTTCATTGTGTCAAACCTCTATATTTGCGTTGTGTAATATTTGAAAAATCAAGATCAACGAAATGCGCTACAATGTGTCTGTGTCAGAAACACCCGAGGAAGATGAAAACGCAAAGAAAACGTTGGTAAGAATTCCTTTCAAGCGCTACCACTTGGCGAAGCAGTGTGTTGTTCGCAAGTACACCGAATGTCAGAGTTCAGCAACAACCAAAGAATTTGTTGTTGCATGATGATTTCACCATTCATGGCAACAATCACTTCATAATGGAAGGTCAGCGGTAAAGTGTCCGCTCATCAATTCGAAGGTTGGCTGTTCGATCCACGGCCACTGAATGAGTTGCTGTAGCGCTTCTTGGCAAGAGCATTCACCTCTGCCGCCCCGGCAAGAAGCAAAAATTCAGGCCATGGACTGCCACCAATTGCCGTCATCAAAATTAAAAAAAAGGTAGATCAACCTTTTCGGACAGATTTGACAGTATAGATCATGATGTTCAACTAACGTTACTTAATTATGTTGTTCAGCAACATTTTAGGGCTATCGCTGAATCAATAATAAAAATTTCAACGCATTGTGAAGGCGCACAAAAACTTACTTTTTCACTATTTCTTCGTTAGCAAGTTGATCTCTTTCTGCTGTGGAAAGGTTGAGACCACTTCCGCGAGCCAAGTCGACCAGGTACAGGAGCAAGGTTGCGATCAATGCGACTGAACGAAAAAAATTTTTCGTTTATTTATTTCCATTCTACTGACTATGGTGAATAGGAAATGATGAGGAACAGACGTAAAGTTAACTAACGGAATGTGATTCTGATTGTCCGACAACAAAAAAGTTTTGAAGTAACAGAATGATCAGAAACGCGAAGATATAGTTTGTTTCTATGAAACAGTGGCAACCAACATTAGGCAAATATAATTTCTTAGCAATCAAACATTGCACATATCATCAAACTGCTACACTAAAGTTTTTTGTTGTTGGAACATTGAGCGACGCATCGCCACTTACGGCAAACGCATGCGCAGAAGAAAATCTCAAGCATGAAGTATCCCTTTTGATCCAGGATTTTACCCGACGCCATTGACATGAGGGCAACTCCGAGGTTCTGGGTTGACAGGGTGCTGTCGAATAAATGAGGTTTCTCTAAATCGTGAGAAAACACACAACCACAGACGTAAAACTTATCATAGCATCCCAAGAAGTCTTTGAATGAACCAACTACCGGTGGAAAAATTGTAAAACAATTAAAAACGTTTGGCTTCAAAATTTCAACAAAGCTTCGTTCAATTTCGATAAGCTGGTGCCCAAAGCCATATGTGTTAAAACGACCCATTAGTAATGTTACGGTGGGATCTAGCTAAACATACCCTGAAACCTCGTGTAAAAGAAAACAAACAATATTTCGCACATTAAAAAGACGGCAAAAACACGCCTTACAAGCCATAGGCGGTGGCGAGCCGATGTGGAGGGACCAGGTAAGCGACCATTGGCCAGAGGGCGCATGACGGCAGGGCGTATGCTACTCCAATAATGCACTGCAAAAATAATGAAGCATTTCAAATAGGACAACACCTTTTCACAATTTATCGAAAGTTCTATGACAATGTCTTTCACGCGGAATGCCAAACAAGGCTAATGCTGAAATTTTTGACATATAGAAGGGGAATTAAATCTTGTGCCCTGAGTATTATTCCAGTCATTCATTGAGTACAGTTCAAGGTGTTTTCACCTGGTATTATTCAAGGATACTAACTCAGTATAGACCAGGTCATTTAGCAATCACCGCTCACTTAAACTTACAAATGTGAAGCGGTTATTATAATATTGGACCGCCATTCTCCGAATATTTTTCACGAACAAAATCTTGTAAGTTGAGAGGAAAATGTCAACATCGTTGCTGCTGGAACACTTCACAGTCGTTTAATGTGCGAAACCTCAGAGAATGTAAATTGGAGCATTGATCTCGCCTACTTATCACGACGCATAGAATACGTTAATGCGTTTCAAACTTTGCTTGCTTAACAACTGTCACACATGACATTAAAACTAATATCTGTAATTTATGATGTTGGAAATATGTTGTTGGAAATCATTGGAAGTGTTCGTATCTCAGTCAAAAGGCTTAGGCTCCCGAGCCATGTCATATAACATCTCAGAGTGATTGAGCCTATAACACATCTTCGGCAAGAAGCGTTTATCTTATAACTGCTCGACAAGGAGCAAATTCAGGATTAGACTTTTTCCTTGCTAAAAAGTATTCATATACCGTATATAAACATACACATGATTCAAGCCAGCCCATCCCCCAAAACTTGCAAAACCTTATGTTTTAACAATATAACTTGAACTCAGCGAAGCAATGACACCAGCCTTTTCAGTGGCGTGACTGACCCGGTGTCAAGCCAATTTTCTGACCTGTTCTTGTTTTTTAGTTATTTTGCTTCTCAGAATAACGAAATAACGTCTGGTAATTCGTTTTTTGATGTGTGTTGTGCAAATTAAAACACTTTGGTTGGATGCCAGGTACCCACAACAAGCTATAGCACGGGAATAACTTAAACCATTGAAAATTTTCGGACTCAGTCCTTGACCTCAATTATTTTTCTTTTTCTCACCCTAACCCAAAACCTAACCCGACACACTTACCTAAATATGAATTCCTAAGCCCTAATAATCATTTTTGTCAACGTATTTGATATGTAGAATATTACTCTGTGCGTGCGTACATGGTGTGAAGTCAGAAATTTCGCTTGACACCGGGGGCAGATAGGCTAATTGCCCCCCTTTGGCAAGCTGAATGCAAAAACTGGGACACGACTTAGCTTATATTTCGGTTTTAGTATAATTCTTTCGGTTTTCATAGATTGTGGTGTTTTTGCGTTTCCGGAGCATTTTGCGGTGATTCAGGGTCTAATATGGCCATCCACATCCGAATTCCTCAGCATTTCTCACTTTTTTCTGAGTTTTGGCTAGTGGGCTCCTGCAGTGGCCAGTAGGCCATTTTCAGCCACATTTTCACTCCTGGCTCAAACCATTAGTTACGCCACTGAGCGTCATAAATTTCAAAACTTACTGTTTTGTCAAACGACTATAATACGGCGAATCGAGAAGCGTAGCAGTCTCTCTGTTCCAACCCACCAGGGATGACACTCACCATAGGCAACCACGGATCGATGAACGTGAAAGCCAGCAGACCGTGAGATATAAGTGTTGTGACGACAGCGACCAGCACCCAATAAATGTTGTACCCGACTTTGTCAACGATGAATCCAAAAACAGGTGAACACGGTGAGGAAAGGATGTAAATTATACTGAAATTACACAAAAAAGACTGTGAAAACAAAGATACAGGCTACAGCTAACTGAAAAAACATTCCGATATTTCGATCCTCCAAAATGCATTGTGTAATACTGCCTACATCAAGCAAACGAAAGCTTCAATGATTACCAAAATGATGATCATCAATGACCGTATTTTGAAGACCTTTTCAATAAAAAAGAAATTAAGAAATCAAAAAAAAGAAAAGGAGATGTCTTGTTTCAAACCAGATATGAGCTGCAGCTTAGTTAAGTAAACGTGCAAAATGTTTAAGTTTAATTTTAGAAAATAAAATGAGCCTTTCGTGCCATTCGTTTACATCCAGTCTCAAGCATCATCTCAACGTCTGTGTTTGACGAAAAGTAAAAGAACGGTTTCATTTGTCACAAATGCTATATCCGTTTTCACACCTGCTGAAACCTTAATCGCTTCTTCAGGTAGGCGACGTACGTGGATTTCAAAACAGCTAGAGCCGCTTACCTATTGATGGCACTCGCAGCAGACGGTGAATATCCAAATTTTTCCTGAAAAAACGCCCTAAAAAAGATAAAGAACGATTATGAGCTGCATTTTGATGTCACAACCACATACGTGGCACTTCAGAAAATGGCAATTTGTTTGCAGTTTCGGGAATTTTCCTGAAACGAAACCCATAACTCTATCTTTGCATTCCTGATGTATAACGAGTACAATTACGAATCTGCTTTGATTAGGTGATTTTAAACTTCGCAAAATAACCAACGAGGTTAAACACAGCATCATTGTCGGTCTCACTAGCGACATCACGAGGAAACGTCGAAAAAGCTTTGAGAACAACTTGGCTCAATTCGCAGGTTTCAACGTTTCAGAATCAACTTGCGAAAATCAACTTGCGATTCACAGCTAAACTCCAGCATAAGTTCCTTTAGTAAGTATTGACTCCTTAAACGCTATAATGGTTCCAACAGCGTGTGTGATGTGTCAACAACGATAGTGTGAGTGGACAAACAGGCTCTGTGTTTCCTTCACCAGTCGCGATGTCACACCAAAAAAGTTCAAACCCAAAAGTTCAAGAATGTTTTTAAATCGAACATAGGAGACCTACTGCTTCCTTAGAGGGATTGAAAAGCTCTCTAGCTCTATTGGTGCGCAAGTTGTGATTTGGCATTTGCGGTCCTTAGTTTCGCCTATCTTGATGATCTGACCGTCACAGGTGCCAGGAAGGAAGAGTCTCAGAAAAACATGTAACGCATAACAGAAGCTGCCAAAACCCATGGACTGACGTACGAATTTAAATCCAAGATCAGTGTGAAAAGCTTAAATTTAGGCGGTTATCAAGTTTCTTGTGGAGAGTTACAGCTCGACCCCTCTCGCCTATAACCATTGCTGACAGCACAACCTTCATCTTCATCGAAGGAATTGAAGAAGATTATTCGTGGAATTTTTGCGTATTATGCAAAGTGGAATAAAAATTCATCAAAAAAGGATCGCCGGTTACGATCAGCTTCTGAATTGCCGCTTGGTAGAAAAGCTTCAGAGGCTTTTGAAATCTTGAAATGTGATCTAACCCACGCGCGTTTGTGGTCATCAGAGACGATATTCCCTTTGAAGTAGAAACAGACGCTTCTGTTTACGCAATCGTTGCTAGATTATCTCAAGGAGGCCGCCCTGCCACTTACATGTCGCGAGTTTTAAACAAATATGAACAGAAATACTCTGTAGTTAAAGTTTCTGCTGTAATCAATGCAATTTGGAAGTGGTCCCAGTTTCTAAAAGGTCGACACTTCAACCTCACGGCCGACCAACGTTCTGATGCTTGTATGTTCGACCAGAAGAATCATGCGAAGACAAAAAACACCATGATAATAGCCTCGAGACTTGAGCTAGGGCAACTGAGCTACACCACAGACCTGGAAAAGAAAACGTAGCTCCGGGTGTTAAGTCTCATATTTGTTCGTCTATGCCTTTTGTCTCCCAGCTGCGACAACTTGACCAGTTGTGGCATCCATCAATGACCAGTTGTGGCATCCTGGATTTGCGGGGATGTACCACTTCATTTGCTCTCGTAACTTACCATATACAGTACAAGTGATGAAGTAAAAGACATTCTAGATAAAGGCAAAACTTCTTTTAAATTCAAACCGAGCTTTTTCCTCACCGCAAGCTCATTGTAATGCAACGCGATCGCGGGAACGTTTGTTAATCGACTTCAAAGGACCTGCCCGTGGTTGGAAACCCTACCTTATTACTGTGGATGAATACAGTAAAGACGATACGCCTTTGTTTTCCTTGCTCTTCAGCGTCATCCACCACAATCATGGATTCCTTTAATAGCTTATTTTGTTTGGTTAGTTTTCCATTGCATCTGCATAGCGATCGCGGGGAGTACCTCATTAGCAGCGATTTGAAACCGTGAGCCAGAGGTGATCACTGCGCCGGAGTGGACTCCGGTAAGCGTCTACATTTTTGCCGGAGACGGAGAAGGACCCGGATTCGGAATTATATAATAAATACCGAATCCGGAGCTGGAGCAGGAGTGACATTTTCTGTTTTTACCTGAGACTTACAATAGCTTTTCAAATCAAAAAATTGCTCTGACCATCTAATTGTTATATTGATGTCATGGCTCTTTTCGCCTGCTTGTGTTCGATAATGAACGATTCAGTGCAGGCTCTTCAGAATGAGGGATAGTGTAGGCAATACAGTATGGTACTGTGTCAGTGCCATTACATGTGTCTATCAGACCAGGAAAAACTTGATACGTGGGTTACTGCAAAGTTTACTTCTTTCGCTGCAATGTGTTTTGTAAACAGTATTCCCAATTCGTCATTTTCAGTGAAATACACAAGACAACAGTGTGTACATATATTTGAAGAGTAACAGCAGCAGCGCGGTTTCAGACAAACCAGCAGAAATGTAGTTTGCCTCTCAGGGTATTCCAATAAACATGCCATAGTTTCTTTTAAATTTACAATACAAGAGATGATATGACTGTGTGAATAAGGTTGTATGAAGTGTTTTAAATGGATGGTTCTCTACTTATGCAGATTAATAAGTGAATTTATAGCAGCAGTTGTTCATGGTGATCGTGTGGTCTTGTGCATTTCACTAAAAATCAAATATTACTGCTTACAAAACATGATACATTGCAGAGGTAAATGGTCCAGTAACGCACGTAAGTATCAAGGTTTTTCGAATCTGACAGACACATGAGTTGCACAGTAATCTAGCAACAATCTAACTGCAAATGCAAACCAGGCCATCCTCGTTGCTCAAGTAAATGGGACAATGAATGACATAATAACATCAAAAAACAGGCAGATGTGTCTGGTAACTTGACGTATGCTGCGGAAGAGTCTTGACAACATCAAGCCAAATTGTTTTATAAAAAAGGATTCATTCCCTACAATGTCCATACTTCGTCTACGACCTCAATGTCCATCCTTCGTCTACGCGTCGCGACTACTTGAAAAAAATATTCCTGCGTTACAGTAGTTGAGCATTGGTACTGCGTAAGAACAGGTCCCGCCAGTCTGCCACCCTCCGTCATCCTCAGCAGCCTGCACTGAATAGTTCGCAATCCAACACAAGCAAGCCAAAAAAGAGGTATTACATCAATCTAGCATTTGGCCTGTCAAAGGAATTTTTTATTAAATCCGGCTCCGGTAAAACTTAAAGAATTACTCATGCTCCATCGAGTCCAGTGTTTATTCATAATGCCGATTGCGAGTTCTTCTCCGGCTGCTAATAAACGCGTAGTTACCTAAAGTCGTATAGCCTCAAATGCCGCTGTACGAAAAGACAATATATGTTTAGGCAACTTTAAGAACAAAAAGTTCTTACTTTCCGAGGCTGATGAATGGGAAAATAGCCACGTAGTAACCAATGCATATAATAAAGACAAGCCAGAGCTGCACTGGAAATGTTATTACGTCGGTTAACTTGACTTTTTGTTCACAAACATCTTTCTTTCGATGCAATATCTTCTCAGCTCGTTTATCCATATATGCCAGAGCCAAGGCGCATCCAAGGGAGAAGAGGCATGTCAATGCAGCTGCGTATGGAGAAGATTGGTTGTGAAATCTACGATCACAGCATTGTCATAACACAAATTTTGTGGCAGGGTTGCGCTTCGCTTTGAGCTATTTGTGCCAGGAATAATGTTGGTTCACAAACTACCTTTACCTTTATTAATATCATTTCTGAAGCAGCATTCGTAAGTGGTAAAAATTAACATCTTAGTTATAAAGTGCAAAACTCAAAACAGAAACCATCTCATTTATCAGTGACGAGAACAAATGTTGGCCACAACGGCAAAAATCGTTGAAACGGCTTTTCAGTCAACAATCAAAGCATGTAATCCCACACTTACAAATAAAAAGTGAGATTCCGAGTGTTCTGTCAGAGTGAATTCCATGTTTGACCATGTTGTACACCGGTTCCATCACGTTCATGTTCACAGTGCTTCCCTGTGCTTACAAAAGTAAAGGACAAACGTTACGGTTAATGTTGGTATGAACTTGATCTCACACCCCCCACCCAGGCTGGCAAATTTATCATTGACTTGAAATCGCAAAGAACAAGTGGTTGTTCAATGTAGACGGAAGAACAAACTGGCAGACGCACTTGTGCAAAAACTCGCACCCCACAGACAAGTGACTCATACGTTGCGTAACGCCCAGATCTAATAAAACAGAGAGTTGAAAAAGCCCAAACTCAGACACACATTTTCATATTAAAGTGTGTGAGCCCCTTCAATAGGATTTGTATCATGTGGAATCGTCTGCTGCCGAGTTATGGCTAAGAGGGCAAATTATACCTTTTGTGAAACTTTTTTATTTTTGTCTGAACCTGGGTTTTTGAGCCATAAAGGGCTCTAAAGACGCGGATCAGAGCCTGATTTCCAAAAAAAGATTAAGCTAAAAAATGGCTCACTGGGTTGGCCCCAAGAGCCAGGTAAATTTGGCCAAAAACTCCAAAACATCCCCCCATTATGACGTGACCCCCAGAAAACTCCAAACACCAAACCAAATTTTTTTTTTTCAATCTGAACTATAAGACTTGCGGAATCCGTAGAGTGTTTGAACAGCTCTTTAGCTCAATTCGCTGGCGAGTTGTAACGTTGCAAACTTTGCAAAAACAGTGGCGCACCCAGGACTAAAAAGGCTAGACAAACGGAAATCACTTTTCGTTTGACGCGGACAATGCGACTGAAGTTCAGGTGGTTGTATTGCAGAGTATGACGAAGGAATGTGTGCTAAATATTGTCCAATTAAAACAAACAGATGTTTATGAAAATTCCATGGATTCTTTATATTTAACTTTTTATAAATGGATATCTTCGTGAAGTAGAAGAAAGCACACTTCAAGTGAAAAAACTGCTTTGACAATGGCTCAAATGTTTTATCTCAATTCTAGCTCGAGCCTTGACCCACTTACTCAATCGGAGGAGTTATTTTTACCGTACGATTTTTCTTTCGAACAATCGAAAAATGTCTTAATTCTGAAAACGTTACGCTTGTCAAAATATTCCAAATTAAAATTTGTGTTGGCACCATGATTTCTTCCACTCCTGTCATGATTCAGTTTAATCAGATTAATCTTCCAGAGAAAGTGATATCAGATTTTTACGATTTAAAACAATACAGCACATCTCTCAACCATATTTCAATAATTTAGATGCAATAGATTTGGACATGTCACATAAACATTACAAACGTAAAGAACGGTGCTCCAATTGTGCAAAAGAACGCAATTGGAATTGCTTTTATTGCTCTGACAAAAATGTCTTAGTAACTGCGAAATTTCCCTTCTGCAACGGATAAAATTTGTCTCCATTGCAAAACAAATCTGAGATGATTAAAACAAATACTGACTCTAATCTAACTTACACAGACACTCTGTGTAATAGGATTCGATATTCCATTATATGCATCCCTACACAGAGGCGTGCAAAACTTGCAAGTTCAACAAATCCCCCTGACTTCTATCGTCTCTCATGTATAATTTCCATCTCTGCCGATTCAAAGTGTTGAGAGAATATTTAATTGTAACGAGTTTCTAGGCCATATAAAACCTAGATAGTCGCATTTCAATTACATCTGTAAATTGTCTACACGGGTTCGTTCTTAGATGTAATAAGGACGGTATTCACGAAACAAATGTTCGCTTGACCTCCCTGTAGTTTCTGATTGCCTTGCTAAATAAATTCATAAAAGTAGACACATGAGGTTTATTTAGTTTTTTTTTATTTCACGAAATATGCACACAAAAGGATGAAACTCACCAATTGATTTCAGCAGAAATCAACTTGAAAGCACTCTTGGATCAGAGAAACAGACACTGTTATTTCAATGGTTGACCAAACTTACAGACATCAAGTTTACATGTTATCTGAATTTTACTCAGAGTCTTTTCATTCAGACATTAATCTAAGAAAGGACGTATCCTGTTCAGTGTACATGTTTTAGTACACGGCTAAATCGTGACAGGGTTTCTCGAAATCAAGAAAAAGGTTCTTAGTTTTGGTTTCCGTGAGTTTTGTTACATAGGGAGGTCTTTGTGCTAACAGTGTTTAACTTGTTTTAAACTTGTCAAATATGGTGACAGGGGTTTGCTACTACACTCCCAATGTTCGATATGACAAAATCATTTTAGTTGAACCATGTGACAGAGATTCGCTCTTACAAAGGGCTTTTTAGCCGAAACTGGGGACAAAGATCCACTTAGGACTGAGCAAGGCAATAAATCGCCTTTTGACAATATCAGTCCATGTCGCAGCGTCTAATTTGGACAAGCCAAATTTATGGGCCAGAGTGTCATA
>Ga0210059_1012017_pt1 | contig 13158 bp, 11 predicted proteins | sample Ectturendosymbi2_FD_188042 | JGI IMG/M metagenome (GOLD analysis project Ga0210059, IMG submission 188042) | Ecteinascidia turbinata endosymbiont from Florida, USA - Sample 2 (SPAdes) (version 2) | ecosystem: Host-associated > Tunicates > Ascidians > Unclassified | place: Key West, Florida...
CGCCTTGCCTTCACAGCCGGTGGGATTCTGGATCCTCATACGCCTGATTCGCCAAGAGGCACGCGCATGGTTTGAAGTAGAATGTCCTTCTCATAGGCATGCTGCCGACCAAGGCTGAGGGTCATGCCAACCCCAAGTAGTTGCTCAGATATACCGCTGAGTACTCGGACGCGCCACGTCGCATAGCAACTTTTGTTCAAGAACAGGGGCACCACGTGAAGGTGTTGCTACGGGCGCATTTGTGTAGGAGAGGCCATGTGCAAATGACCTGCTTGGTGGAGTACCAGAAAGAGGCCCTGCGGCGATCACTACACCTGAAAAGGAGAGGCTGTAGGAGACGCTTACACTTTTCTCAAGATGAGCAAGCTCATCTGTCTAAGATGAGCAAATTAGATACGGACAGCTCAAATGGTAATGGAATACATTGGACCGTCGACGTAGTTGCGCACTAAGTGTTGGGTCGTAACTGGTGTACGTCATGGTATCGCTCATATCCGCTAAACTGGGCGTGGTAGAAGTGTGAATCCAGATAAAATAAAAAAATGCCCGGGTTGTCACAATCCTTTCACGTTTCAGCAGTCTACTTTCTCTCTGCTGCAGTTCGTTGAGTAACGCCAAAAAATGCCATCTATGCATTTTCATTCGGCCAATAATCCAGTGGAAGAAGAACTTTAGCCTACGCAGCCATAAGACAGCAGCATGGTTGCCAGGTTATCATCAGTAAAAAAGCTACATCCACCGTTGAAAAAAGCCAGAAAGCACAAAAAATCCAAATACAAGACAAATACACAACGACACTTTCAAACACCCATTACAGGTTGCGCAACACTTTAAAAAAATATATATATACATAAATAGAAAAAAGCTCACTCAATTAGTAAACGCATCAAAAATTTTGATCCTACTAAGAGTAACCTGAAACAGCAAAAAGCTAAAAGCATGAAACAGCAAAACTAAAATATAAAAAATTCTAGTGCAGAATTTACCACATCAATTTATCAATTTGTGTACAGAAACAGTGTCCAGAAATTTGCCAGTGTCTAGAAATCTACCAAAATCATCTATAAATCTGCCCAACCGCTATTAAAATTGAATTGGTCAAAAAAGGCCAAAGAGAGCCAAATTTCATTTTGCAATTTTCTCAAAAATGAAAAAGTCACAGGAGTTAAAGGCCAAAAATTGCAAATGTGGCCTCAAAAAAAGCCAAACTAGCAAAACTGGACAGCAGCTGCTGTTCAGTGTTCACTGCTGGAAGACCAGCTGTGGTACAGCAGCCGTTAGTAGGCGCCAGCCATTTGTGTATGATGACAAACGTCATTCAACCCATCTTTCCTGCAAAATGACTCGAAATCAGTTTGTGACTCGTGTTGGAAAAATGCAAAGCATGCAAAAGGGAGAAGGTACCATAAGCGTAGCCAGGGGGTCATGGCTACCCACAAATTTCTAGCACATCTTGTCATTTTGTGCTTTGAAAGGTGGCCTCCCGAAAAATACTGTTGCTCGCTTAAAGTCAAAAGATTTGTCCCTCCCAAAATTTTGGGCTGGCTGTACGCCTATGGAAGGGATCTAACATTACCATCAGAGAAGACTGGTTGACAGCTACTTTGTTGATTTCGGTTGCTTTTTGGTGAATGACTAGTTTAAAAAAGGCGAGGCGAGCCATTGTCTTTGATTTCTAGTTGGAGTTTAAGCTACACTAGTAAAGATTTCTGGTGAAAACAAGTACATTATAAATAATTCGATACACCCGATGTTATGTGACTACTGCAGATAGGGCACTATGTGCCATAGGATATATTTAATGGGATTCATCTTCCGTGAAATAAAAGCCTGAGTTTTCTTAATAAACTCGAAAATCTGACGCAGACAAGCATATTGCTGCAGATTTGCTATTGCGTACACCACGGTTAGCACTTCAATTATCGAAAAACTAGCATTACGAGCAGACCAACAATCATGTTTGAAAGAAAATGGAAAGCCAGCACCCATGCAGTAGCTTTACATGATATATTGTCAGTTTTAATCTGCGCGTTAGCCTGGTGGTTAATAAAACCCTGCACATCAGATATGCGCCAAAATCAAACGCAACCGACTTTTGCTCTGATCCACCAGAACCGGTGGTGTGCGTGCGTTTGGTGCGTATTTTAAAGCATAGCCATTGTAAATTCACACCATAGGTGTTCGTTCGGTAAAGCTTTTTGCAGGAAACCGTTTGTCCTGAAATTTTTTACAGAACTCTTCGAATCTTTCTTTGAAAAAAAAGTGACACCAAAAAAAGTTTCCAGCCGGAATATCACACCACAAACATTTAGTCCTGTAGTTATATTTTTGAAGTTCCAACTCCATTATATCCAAACTTCCATGTCCAGATTCGCCACTGCTGCTGCCTTGTCGATTCTTACAATTTCTTGTTTTGAAAAGCACCCACCCCTACTTCCATTGTTGCAGTTGACTGCTTAGTCTTGAACTAGTGAGGCAAGCACAAGCAAGAGATGGCAATTCGGGTATTAAACTAACGGGAAAGCAACCAGCAGCAACATAACTCCTTCGACGAGTTCACTCTACTGATACTAGGTTGCATTATTATTTTATAAGGAAAAGTGAATTACGATAATTCGCTTGTGGTGACTATCACAGTGACTTGTTACACATGGGCACCATCTAGCGGTGACCATTTAGTTACATGTGGCGTGATCTCCCGACCGCCACACCCTGAACATTCACAAACACTCCCCCTACTCGTGTGGTTTCCACATAATTTGCAGTGCTAGCCCCCCACCGTCTAGCACGACGGTTTAATTCACGACCTAGTGATCAGTCATAACCACAAATGCACATAACACAGAACACTCAGTGGTTCTTAGGGGGATCACCACAGAGGTGACCGGAGTCACTTTTTCGGACTCCGACTCCGCTCCTGTTCCAAAATTTTTCAATCCGGCTCCGGCAATTTTTCAAATTTGAGAATCCGACTCCTGTTCAGACTCCGGCTACAATCATCAATCCAACCTTCATTTACCCATGTTTTTACTTAAGAAATGACCACACAGACTCCTGCTACTGCCGAAATTGAAAAATGACACCGGATCTGTGTCCGTTTTTTCCCAAATTTTTGACTCCGGATTCGGGTCCGAAAGAAAAACGCAGAATCCTCCCGGAGTCGACTCCGGTCCGGTCCCACTTCTGGGTCACCAGTGAAAATCTGGGAAATCCCCAGGAGTGCCAATGTTTTTCTTTTAACGCTCTTGCCGCAATAATATAGTTTCGCAAATGAAGTTGTTGTTTCAGTTGTAAAATGTGTCACCATTTTTTGTGTTTGGTAATATTTTAATTGCTAATGTTTCATTGTTAGAGCAATGCAGTAAGTCAGGCCTGGCCAACCCGCGGCTCGCAAGCCGCATGAGGCTCTTTACCCGGTTTCATGCGACTCTTACGTAAATATCAGAAGTCCCACTAAATAGCACGCATAATATTAACAATGAATGGCGTGTAACGTTCTGTCATTATCATGTCGGTGTGTGATATTTGCAATAAATGTAACTGAGCAAAGGTATGTGTGTGAGTGACGAAGAGATGGGGTGATATTCATGTGTGCCCGTGTTTCTGATGCGGCTCCTGGTGTTTGACTGGTGGGCCACTCTTGCCCTAAGCACTGGGCAGCGGGAAGGTACAACCTATAAATAGGTTTTACGACGCCCCAGTGAGCTTAAAACACCTCAATAACGTTATAAAGGGAAGCTTTCTTTTGTGTTTAGCTGGGAATCATACATGTTGTATCTTCTTCGTAGGTTGCGCGGACGTGGGGTAAGCAAGCCGCTATCTTTAAGAATAGTGGTTCTCAGGGTTTGGAAGATCCAGAACCATTGGCTTAAATATATTTCAGAAGACACAGAAAATCTAGTTGACGTTATTGCTGAAGCAGAAAAAGAAGAAGTGGGAAAATCTAAAGCATTCGTCATAGTTCTCGGAGATGAAAAACTACAAGTAAGTTGTTTTTCTTGTGCGTGGCAAAATGGTAAAATTCTTTGTCCCCTGTCATTAGCACATCCAGGTGGTGCGTATACAGGCATGGGCGCAATTTGGTGGGGGACACGGGGGACGTGTCCCCCCCACTTTTTCAGACGGGGGGGACATAATATGCCATGTCCCCCCCACTTTTTTCTCTTTAGGTTTTGTATTTTGCGAGATTTCAAAAATAGAAGTGATGTTTGTCACGTTTTGTGTGAAGAGCTTTTCATGTTAGATGGTAGGCCACACATAGCCATGTTGATGTTGAAACAGAAGTTTGGTGTGGTATCACTGAATGTGTTAGTTTATAGTTTTTCAGCTTCGATAAAATAATTTTTAGCATGCTTCAAGTTTCTAGAGACCTTGAAAGATGTTTTACTGCTTCTGTCTGACATTTTACCCGATGTGGTATACTGTTAGAAAGGTTATGTCCTTGTAACAGTGGGAGTATTACAGCTGCACATGTGAGAGACCACAGTACAGCCATGATTTGTTTCGTGCAGAAATGTATCTGGCTTTGCTGTAACGTTGGTTGTCACGTATTCAGAAACAGACAGCGTATAATTTAATGATGCTAGTGCACGGTGATCCAAGACTGCAAGCATGAAGGGCCGCATTGCGGTTTGAGGAAAAATTTGCGTGCCGTTAAAAAGGAACTCCATCGTAGTTAAAAGACTCGTTTGCTGTTCTAATGGGACTAATTTTTGCCGCACACCCAACGCAATTTTCGATTCTAGGGTAATTTTCAAGTTTTCTGTTTGTTTGCGACTCAAAATAGGCCTAGATATTTTCTGCTGGAAGAAATATACACAACACACCAACAAACTAACAATGCAATTTTTTATTGGTTTTGGTTATGAAGTCAATGTCCGTTTTAATTTCCGTAGTCAGCAGACGCACGCAGGCATGCAGGTCTTATCAGCCATTCTGTTTCGTGTCGCTTTTCAATCACTTTATAATTGAGAAAGCCCTTTCGCAAAATACGAACATGGGGAGCACATCTTCAATTCAAAGTCTCTTAAGCGGGGGCAATTTCCCGGTTGCCCCGGGCCTGGTTACCCTTCAATTTTTTCAAAACTGCTTCCCTAGAAGTTCCGTGGTATTTTCCGTATGTTTTTTCGTGTTTGGTGCTGTAATGCCGCTTTAAATGAACAAAAATTATTTCGGAACGGATATTACTTACAACCTCACAAGACACTGTGGTTTGCCATTGTTATTCACGAAGGAATACCTTTTCTCCCAGTTAGAATTGAGCTTTCTATTTTCCTCTGACACTTCTCTTTTGACACTAATTTTTTGCTAAATTGCTGTACTTGACTAAATACTACTCCACTGCTTTCACAATGCACATCCTCTAATCTGATTCAAATTAATTACAGACACTGAGTTTCCAACAAAGATAAAAGATGCGCATGCTTTGTGCTCATGGAGTACTGCAGCGTTAGCCTAGCCTAGAGGTTAGCCAGTGTAACGTCATAAATTGCAAAAAGATTTCGTTACCCCCTTATAGTTACATCCTGACCTGCACTTGAATGATGTGTGACTTGCAAGGGCTGTGTGGCTCATACAATGTATTTACGAGGTATGACTTTGTGTAATATCAGACATACAGAAAACGTTCGCGGGCCGCACAAAATCTGTCTGCGGGCCGCATGCGGCCCGCGTGCCAGTGTGTGGATCTCGCTGTGCTGGTGTATATAATGTTAGAAAGTTAGATTTTCAGGCAAATCTCTGCGAAGCTTTTGCCGAAGACAAAAAGCAGCACTATTATGGAGACTTCGTTTTGGGATGGAGAGTTTAACAAAAGACTGTTTTCAACCACTAGTGAACAGGATTTCAATCAAAACGTTGGAGAAGTAGCCTACAGTACTTACTTAGCTGTATATTGACCTATAGCTCAAAACGTAGGCACTTGACTGGGAAATAAAGATAAAATATACATTTTTCCTAACTTCTTGTAATGTCGCGACAATGGTGACCAACAAATCCAAAAGATATATTTTCCTTGACTCTTACACTTTGTGCTTGTGCTAAATACATTGGTTCGTTAGTCAACTGATTTACTTGATATTAACCAAACCCACAATGCAGCAATGTTTTCATCTAAGTGCGAAACATTTGCTTTACAGATACATCACACCTAGTTTTGCTGCACACTTTTTGTGTTAAAGGTGAAACTTGGTACTTTTTTGCCAATTCAGCGTTGTGCATTTTGATTTAATCTCAAATATATTTTTGTGTCGTTATGCAAGCAGAACTCTTAGAATGAAACTTTTGACATGGTGCAGAGTAATGTCTGGCCGGGCTTTTCGGTTCGGGCTGGGCTGGGCTCGGGTGTAAGTTCGTCAAAATATTTCGGGTCGATTTCGGGCCTGCATACAAAACTTTTTTATGACATTAAGAGTAACGACTTTTTTCTTTCGTGACAGAGATTTGTTGTGCTCACCGCGGTACTTCTATGAACGAAGTGTTTGTAATTTTTCTTAGACTGATTGTGTTTGCAAACACAGATGTGTTTCTATTCTCTGCTGAGATTAGTCTCACACTGTTTTTGAGAAGGCGACAGCGGTGAGAAAATTAGCACGCGATGGCGTTGCGTCGAAAGATCAATCACTCATGCGATTCTTTGGCTTGTTTTGAAGCGCACAAGCCGGCTTGTCATATATACAGAGCTATCCTAGAAAGTTTCTTTTATGCCTATGGCGCCATCGTAGATAATTTCGTGATAGTTTCTTTTTTCTTGAGAAACATTTTATTCCGCAGTATTATCGTTGACTAATATGCTACGTTTGTGCCAGATTATGCCAATGTTTTGGTCAAGGTGCGGTTTTTATTTTCGGAGTGATAAACTGTGTACCTGCAACCACACCTGCACGCAACGTTTTTTGTTACTTCGCAGTTGCGCATATTTTAACTCCCTCGGTTAATTAGGCTTTCAGGCCTAAATCGGGCTTCAAAAATAAATGTCGGGCTCGAGCCGGGTTCGATCTTGTAACTTCGGGCTCGGACCAGGTTCAGGCTTCAAAATGAGGTCCTTTTACAACTCTGTGTGGGTATGTATGCAGGGGCCAACCAGGGGAGATTGAAAGGATGCATCCTCCACACACCAACAGTAAAAATAGATTGAAATCATTTTGCGAAGTAGTCTACGCTAATTTTAGGCCAAATGTTTTTGTTGCTGGTAAGAGGATATCAGTGGAGATTTTGGTAGGGGTGGGGCTGCATGCATAATGCCCAGTAGCATTAAAAAGATTTGTAGCTTTTTCAAAAAAAGGAAATGTGCAAGAAAAATATCGTCTTTGTAACGTTAATCAACTTGAACAAGACATCAAATCGCGCTGTAACCCACACTTCTTATAAAATGCATGAAAACTGAAGTGTTTTACTTTAAGAGTGATATGCACGTGCGCCCAGTGCGAAAGCATTTTGTGCACTCCAACCGACAGCTCTGACAAAACTCAATTGATGTGTTCTACTATATTGCTGTGCTTGTTTACATCCAGATACGGTATTAATGGAAGCAGGCTGAACTACAGCACCGTGTCCAGCAACAAATTTAAGTATATTAATGTGCAAATCATCTGCAAGGACAAAGCGTAATTAGTGTTGCCCTCAAAACACATCTAGAAATAAAATTGGGAAACTATATATAAAACATCACTTCTGCATCAACCCGATCATTATATTGGTTTCACACCAAGCTGTTCCCCCACATGTTACAACAAATTTGCGCCCATGTATACAGGTACACCGGAGAGCGGGAAATGGCGGGGTCGTCTCCCCCCTGCCCATTCAAAAGGAGGGAAACGGTGGAGGAGGCGCCTTTTCATAACAATACCATAGGTAATTTTATGGTTTGAAACAAATTAATTGCAGCGATTCGCGCACGCAGAAAATCCAGAATGTTTTCTATAATTTGTTTTGTTATGAGTTTCCATTACCCTCAACTCTATTACTGCCCCCCCTACCGCTGCTCCGGCGTCCCTGTGCGTGGGGGTACGCGACAATGGGGGTGCATCAACCAACACTGTTTCACTCGTGTGCAGCTTTTTCGTGGAATACAAGGAGGTGGAAAATCAACTGCAAGTAAATAATATTTGCTTAACTCCATTGAACCTCAACACGGAATACTTTTTAGGAGCATTAATCAAAAGCGGATTGGGAACTCGCCTGTTTGCGGCCAAATTGTGGACATTTGGCCGTTTCAGAAGTGGTCTGGCCTTTGGTATTTTAAAAAATTTGGCCTAGTTTGCACGTGGTACCACATTCCAGGATTTAAACATTCACAACGTCTCCGTATGCAATCTCGCGAACACGCTGCCCATCATGACAGTTGAATCAACCAAAACGGATTGACCATCACCGAGGTGTCGGAATCAAAACACTCGTTTAGCTGACAAAATCGAACACCGCTCGAAGTTGCACATCTTACTGTTGTTTACATTTAAAATTTCCATCGCTTCGTGCGGCTCACGATCGAATTGAAACATCGAATGTCTCTTTTTATGCAAAAACAGCTTTTTTTAAGTCCCGCGCCCGCCAAAATTTTGGCGCAAGTTTACAACGCTGCAACTCGCCACCCGATTGAGCTAGAGAGCTATCCAAACCATCCTCGGATTTAGCAAGTCTTCTGATTGAAATCGAAAAAAAACGGTTTTCGTTTTCGGTTTGGGGTTCGCAGGGGGGACCGCTGCAAGTGGGGGTGTTTTTGCTTTTTTTGGCCACCTTTACCTGGCCCTGGACCCCAACCCACTGGGCCATTATTTTGGCTCAAAATTTTTTTGGAAACTAGACTAAAATCCGCGTCTTTAAAGCCCTTGAATGACTTTCTAGCATATCGGGAGCGAAAATTATGGCGCATAGACCAAAAATTGACCACAATTTTGGTCCCTCAAAAGCCACTCTGAGGGTCATTTTGCCCCAGGCAATAACTCGCCGTCAGATTGAGCTAGAGAGCTGTTCAATCTCTCTAAGGACTCGTGAAGGTATGTAGTTTGCAATAAACAAAACGTTTCAGTTTAGAATGTCTGTTTTTTTTAATGCTTATATAATGATAGGTTGTTCATGTTATTTTTTGCTGACGTCAGCATTTTTGCCCGACCTCCCTTTAAGACCCGCGGGAGCCATTTAAATGACATAAATTTTTTTTTAGTTTAGCTGTTTTTTGGTTATATTTGGGGACTTTGAAGGGTCCGAATGGATTTTTAGCGTTCCTGGTTCCAAGATTAGGGCCAAAAAACATTAAAATTAATTTGGGAAATCCCCCAAAAGTATTGAGAAAAGCGCCTTACCAATTAGCTGTTTTTTGGCCCAACTTTTGAACCAGAAACGCTAGAAACTCCATCAAGGGCTCTAAAAACGCGTATTCTCGCCTAGAATCCAAAAATACTGCAAGCCAAAATATTGGCGCGTGGGATCGGACGATGACGTCATATAATTAACTAAAAAACATGCCCCTGTCATGATCCCATTGGCCCAAAACCCCCCAAACAAATTAAATTGTTTTTAATTCTGAACTACACGACGCCACTAGTCATTACAGGGTTTGAACAGCTCTCTAGCTCAATCTGCTGCCGAGTTATGGCTGGCCAAAGTTTGCCCTGAAAAGGCAAATTATGCCTTTTCTGAAGAGTTCTGAATTAGGCCAAAAACTGGGTTTTTGACCCATAATTTTGGCTACAGATATGCTAGCAAGTCAATCAAGGGCTCTATAGACGCTGATTTTGACCTAGTTTTCAACAAAACTTTGAGGCAAAAGAATGGGTCAGTGAATTGGGCCCAGGGCCGGCCAAAATTTCCAAAACATGCCTTCTTTGTGACGTCACCTCCAAAAATCCCCAGCGAAAACGAAAAACGTTTTTTCGATTTTGACTACAAGACTTGCGGAGTCCGTGGATGGTTTGGATAGCTCTCTAGCTCAATCGCCTGGCGAGTTACAGGATTGCAAAGTTCTGCAAAAAAGGGAGTAAACCCGGGACCTAAAGGGGTTAAGTGTGTTTACTTATGTTGTTATAAGTTATAACACTAAGAAACACTTGTACACAGCAAAATATGCTCTCCAGATTCAAATCGGCAAAACTTCTAGTCTGCTGTTGATTGGATCGTAAGGTTTTGGGACTTTGTGTTTGCATCATGCCCGCAACCAGACGAGGGGCAATTTCCCCCCCCGAAATTTTCACAAACGTATGTATTTGATAGGTGCAGCAAGAAGTTACACCATTTTGCCCCAGAAAATCAGTTGGTTGCGGTCCTGGTTTGCATAATTGATTTTCATATGCTGTGCTTTGCTTGCTGATCACAGCAGTCGATGCGCACTTGACAATATGAATCATATACAAAAAGATTGGTTAGAAGTTGTTTGGCTTAACGACTATGAAGTCGCAGAGCACGTTAGCAGCCAGTGATGGAGTCTCGAGACGCATTTTTGCGTGTCTCGGTTACAACCTTGTTGCCTTGAGACTTTGAATACTGCAACGGACTTAGGAAAACTTCTGTAGTTTAACGTGTTTTTTTCTGCTGTATTTGCAGATAAGAAACAACCAAAGCAGGTAGAAAAAATGCCAGAAATACGAAAAAAATTCAACTTTGAAGTGTTGATGACATTTTTGAAATGAAATGTTTAGAAAAACCTCGTCATAGTCCACAAACTTTAAAGTCACGAAACTCACGTCTAGTATTTTTGATGAAGTTTCAGTCTCGATGTTTTAACCAAGTCTCGGTCACGAAGTTTAGGTCTAGACTACACCTCTGCTAGTAGCCATGAATAGGATTTGGAAGTGAAAATCTGGTAAGGCAGCATTAACTTGAATTGTGTTAATATTTGTTAACAAAAATAAAGACCACGTTTGGCCTTTAAGCACAAGCTCTGGCCGTTTATGAGAGTTCGCCTGACTATTGTGCTGATAAAGTATTTAACCATGCTCACAAGCTTCAGTCACTGTATCTGCACCAACTTAGCTTTTTCCCAAGCTTGTGCAGACGGTCACACTCTCGGAGAAGCACTGCATCTTCCTTACCAGACATATTTGCTGATGTTTGTACCTACCCAACTTTTAGCATTTAATAGTCAATCTCAAGACAGCAAGACTACCTTCCTGCTTGAGCATCCCACTGACCAGTGATGGAGCTACCACCATGTTGCTTGTTGCTGTGACTTTTCGGTTGTTTTTTGTCAGTTGGAAATAAACTACTGCGATGAAAACCAAATATTAACAACCCGGAACGAAGTAAGTCTGGAGCAGTTCGGCTGCTTGCTCTTTACTTACCAAGTCTTGTTGAGTGCAACACAGTAAGCCATTACTTCTGGTCGTCTAAATCCAGAAACAAACAGAGCATATATCACGTAGTTAACTCATACACTACCAATGCATTGGTTATCGAAATATCCCATACGATGTACGCAGGTTAGTGTTGACGAGGACGGGAATGTGGTGCTGCCGGATGGGAAGAACCTGAACCCGCACGACCGACAACACTGGGAGGTGATCCAGACCATTCTGGGGGCCGAGTACGAGTACGATGCGGACGACACGAAGGTCGGTGGAGTTCGACCAATCAGAGTGCAGTAGGCATGACAACACACACTTTATCAAAGTCGCTTGTATTCTAGGAAGCGAACTCAACCGTGACGCTGTTGAAGTACAACCCTGACGAAAGCACTGACGACGACAAGGATTCAGCCAATCCTGTGCAAGTTCAGATTGACGACGATTCTGGCGAAAAGAATAAGACAAGTTCCTGAGCGTAACTTTACCGCTGCTCGTCACGTGATATCGCCCGTCATCAATAGTTTACTGGGGAGTTATACTTTCCCTTTGATCTTAGTCCACAGATATGACACGGCAGGGAGTGAAATGCTTGGCTGGAAGAGCAGCACGACCACGAAATTATTTTGGAGCGAGTCACGTGACTGCCAAAACCTCCGACGCTGACTGAAATCATTGGCGGGCAGTTGCTCGGCTGGTCACGTGTCCATTTCCTCCCCACTGTCCGAATGTGAATGACGCGACTCCTGGCAATAAACGAGAAGGTGTTGTGGTGCGATTGTGACGCAATAGTAAGGACGCGAGTCGTGAACTTCCCGCGTAAATACTTTGAAGGACTTGACATTAAATTTGGCGTTGCATCAAAAAAGCATTAACCATAACAACAACCAATGAAATGCTCCGTCTTACTCTTTCTTTCTTCTTGCTTGATTTCTTTTTGTCTTGGCTACTTTTCTTCGATTTCTTCTGCTCGTGGACAGGCTGGAAACGACGAATTCACGATTAATACAATAAAACATTTGCTCCAACCAACAAACAAACCACTCGACGCACCGATCTATAATGGCGTTTCGACTTCTTCTTGTGCTTCTTGGCTTTACGATCTGCAAATTAAGAAGATCGTAATAAATAATACAAGAAAATTTGAGACTCCTCGGCTTCATCCATTCATTCAATATTCAGGACATTTTTAGGTTGATCTTGTAAAATATAAACCAAATATTTCAACAGCCCGAGCACCTGCGATAACACCTGGGCCACGAAACATGACGTGTCAAATCATTCAAGACGTCACCATCGATGCAACCCAACGTTTGTTTTGTGATCGGAATCTATGGATGACTCAAGACACCAGAGCTTTCTACAGCAAGACCAACCAAGACCTACCACCATCCGACATGCTTTCCGATTCAGTTGAAGGAGATCTTGCTCTTTTCTTGCTCTTGGAGCTCTTCTCATATTCCTCCTCGCTTTCGGAGTCCTTGAAATATACAAAGATTGAAAACAATATCATATGATATATAACAATATCATATGATTGCGGCGAAACAAAGATTGGATTTAGAAATACAATCGTGAAGTTGAAAAATGCCGTGGTAATGACACAGGCTGTCCCAGGACACTGCATCAACATTGAGTGCTGGTTTGTGACACTTCACACTTCAGATCTGATCTAATTCCAACGCATCTGTTGCATGGGGTTGGTCCACAGGCTACTCCATGAAAAGTAAAAAGGCAACAAAATCAGAACTTTGTATTTCCAAGGATAGAAGAAAGTTTTCTAATCACGTCAACGAGTTTGTCCAGACGAATAGGTCAGCATTTAAACAATTCGTTCCTGAGTCCAACATAAATGCGAACTTACATATGAGTTTGAACGGGTTCG
>Ga0210059_1012018_pt1 | contig 13157 bp, 7 predicted proteins | sample Ectturendosymbi2_FD_188042 | JGI IMG/M metagenome (GOLD analysis project Ga0210059, IMG submission 188042) | Ecteinascidia turbinata endosymbiont from Florida, USA - Sample 2 (SPAdes) (version 2) | ecosystem: Host-associated > Tunicates > Ascidians > Unclassified | place: Key West, Florida...
CCTGCTTGGAAATGCCAAGTGTAAAGTAGTTTTTCCACGTTTTGGGAACTGTCAAAAGTGTGTGTTGTATTCGCACAGCCACGGTGAATTTGATGTGAAAACGTTGTTGCATATTTCATTAAAAGTGGCTCAAGTGAATCTCGTTGACGCAAACAACCGACATTAGAACCCCCACACACAGCAGACGTTAACCAGATGCTGCATTTGGTGTAAACAAACAAAAATAAGATTTTCAGTTGAAAAGATTATGTTGAAATTCTTCTAATTTGCAACTGAAATTATTAATTATGTTGATCGATTTTCAAAAAATGATTTGAAAACGGAATTGCAGTTCCCCATCCGCGCAGAAAACCATAAAAAAGAGGTTGTACAACAAAAGCTCAAGGTTTTCTTTATTCTTTCGAGGAATCAGCCGAAAGAGCTCTGAATATTTATATTTGAATAATATTGTAGGGCTGAGGACGCGCAATGTTATGTGAAATCGATTTCCTATTGAAAAAAGTTGCTGATGGATTCGAACCCTTAACCTTCGTTCTGGAGAAGAGTTGCGCGCAAATAGAGGTTTTTGGGAGGTAATAAACAAAACCTTTTCGCTTAACCTGTGTTCTTTGCCCGACGCATGTTTTTTCCGCAACTGTTCACAGTTACTAGCTTTTCCTTATTTTAAGCGACTCCATAGTTTTTTCCAGCAGCCTGATTCATTCTTTCACCCATTTTCACAAAAACTACCGCATGCGCTTAATGAAACATTATTTTACATTAATTTCATGTACGGTGCGCCCTAAAACTGTTTTGGGGGTTACTTTTCATTGACCGCAAGAAGCGTTACGCACCTTTTCAAACTTTGTTATCTTGATATCAAATCATGATTTAGACAAATCCGCTGTTAAAATTGAAATTCCCATGTCGTATGTGCAAAAAAAATTCTGCATCACTATCCGCTCAGAGAAACACGGGTTGCAAAAACTGTAATCTTCTACTTTTACATTTTCCAAAAAACGTATACTCCACTTGAAGTGTCACCAAATATTAGGGAAAATCATAAACGAACAGATTTCAAACGTTTTCTTAAGCAAATGAAATTAAAAAAACTTGGTCTTTTCAATACGCAGTGTTACATGTTTTTGGTTAGACTATAATTTTCACTTTCACACACACATTTTCTCTCTGGAGGTTTCAAGAGGCAGCAGGCTTAGCAGGTTGTGAAGGCTTCTCTGGAGGTTTCAAGAGGCAGCAGGCTTAGCAGGTTGTGAAGGCTTAGCAGGTTGACAGTATCTCACGGTTGTTCTACTTATTCCACACCAAGACAGGTCCGAGATATAATCAGCCACAGCACCTGGTGTTTTAAACCAGTGGTTCTCAACCATTTTACACCAGCGGACCGGTAAATAGCACACAAATGTTTTACGGAACGGTAACATACAATCGCAATGAGTGCAACAGATTATCGCAATCATTTTGTTAACCAAAGTTGTTGTACACTTAACGCAACGCATTACTTTGGTAAACATACAAGCAGCAAATTAGTTTATCAAATTTAGTGTGAAATTTTCTTCTGTTTCATTGATTTTATTTCGTTCTCGACTTCTTTTACTCTTAAACCTGCTCCTCGACATCTGTTAATATATCTTCAATACTTCGCTGAACTGTGTTGTTAAAAAGTGCTATACGCTCAAGTTTTTGATCTGCTTGAGGACTCAAAGATTCTTTTGCTTCAAATACGATGCACGGTTTTACTAACATTTCCTCAAGGGTGAATGTTTTTTCTTTGTTTTAGATATTTCAATAGACCATAGATCCGATGTGTTAAGAAGAGACTTTGCAGTAGTTTCCACCATTTTGTTTGCTTTTTTTTGACTATTCATCTCTTTGAATTGTCTGAAAATAATCCAGTGGCTTGCCGTGAAGATTGCTATGCTTCGAATGAAAGTGACAAGCAAATTAAGAAGCATTTGATAAATTTGGGAGCATACAAAACATAAAGGTCGCGGTATGTGCTTACTACATGGAGCTACAACAAAACCAAGTTGCAAGTGTTTTTATCATATTGACTGGCAATTTCTCCTTTTCGTTTTTTACTTCCTGCTGCTTCTGTCAGCATATCTGCATATGCTCTTTTCGTAGTTTGTTCTAAATTTGAAGTACAGGTACTTTCTTCATGTCCACTTTTGCGGATTGTCCCTTTCTGAAAACTAACATTTGTCCTTGTTAAAAAAAATGCAAAATTCATTGTTGCTTTGTTGACCACTATTTCAATTTTCCGCAATAATACATCTACTGCAAATGCCTTACCTTAAAGTTTGTGGTAAAAATGTCAGATTTATCGTCTCCGAAAAATTTCAGACTTATCGTCTCAGCGGTCACCTACGCTAAACCTTAAAAAACCTGCTTACTACTAATAACTGCCATTGTACTTTCTCAAGTGTAAAATAGTTGCCAAACTGCACAAGAGTTTTGTTTTACATGGGGATATCCGCTGTATTCCATCACAAAACACATGCCGTTGTCCAGGATGTTACCGAATTCACCATAAACGCTAACCATTTTCAGTTATTTGAAGGTAGACCATAAAAAACCTAGGTTGTTATTCGGACCGGCAAAAAATCTACGCGCACCGGCATCGGTTCGTGGACCGGCGGTTGAGAACCACTGCTTCGAACAGCTTCTGGATTTTGGGTGAAGACTATAGGACTCGATTCGCCATACGTGTTTGGAACATTGTCGCCACGTAGCCAAATCACTGTGCTTGGCGTTTGTATATTTGGAAGAGAAATTTCTGTCATCTCTTTATTTGGGTGTAATTTTTACATTTTCATAAATAATGAAGCGTTGCTTGTTTATGAAAATGTTCATTCTGTCTTGGAGAGGCAAACTTACATGCCTCACATAAGGCTCAAGTTCGAAACAAAGCTCTTGGCTAGAAGCAGCTCGTTTATTTGAGATAACTTGTAGCGCTTTTAATAGTTACAAAATCATGGAAGATGTTCTAAGCACCGACACAAGAATGCCTGCTTTTCGGTAGCTGAATCGTATTCGACAACTAGTGTTTTGATTTTTTCCCATTCCTTGTTTATTTCGTAATTTTGAAAGCATTAGCAACCTACTTCATAAATCTCTATGTCTTTCCTAAAGAAACCTGGGCCCAAATCAAGGATGATTGTATGGTAACGATTTTCACATTAAAAGGAAATCAAAGTGCTTGTTGAAAGGTCCGTGTTTCACAGATTCTTTATTATCTTTGGGATGCCTTGTTTCTGGTTAAATGCACAAGATCTGATCTGTGACTGCAATATTGTGTCATTTTTATCATTAGGTCCTTTAGGGAAGTGATTATTTAGTAAAGCGAGTAACAAATGAGGGAGAAAAATACTGTGCCTTTGAAAAAAAGTGAAATAATTAAGAAACTCCTGGGTAAGATCAGATTTGTCTGAGAGTCTTACTGCCCATTCTCTTATGAAACGAATCGTGCTTTTTACAAAGCTTCTTCGAAAAAAATCATGAAAAACGTAAGTTTTCTTGAAAGCACTTCAGAATGGCACATTAAAAAAACTTTATATAATTGATCATCCGAAATTTGTTTCCTGTTTGCTCTTCTGTCTTTCTCTCAAGAGCAACATCATTAGGAAATAAGTCGTTATAATAAATCCATAATGTTTCCATTCGTCTGCCACGACGTTGATACATTTCAAATTCAAATACTTTTTGATGTAGCTTCATACATCTCGCCTGAAATTGATCATGATCGTCAGATTGTTCAGATTGGAGGAACGCGCATAGATATATCCTTGACAGCTCGGCCGCTAATTTCATAATACAAGATTGAAGAACATGCAGTTGAAGCAAGATGCAGGAAAAGAATGCAAGTTGGAATAAGTTACCGACTCTAACTCCGACCTTTCCAAAATGTACAACTCCGACAGCCACCCGACTTTCACACAAATTTCGAAACGGATTTCCGACTCCTTAATATAACCTGAATGAAGTTTGGCTGTCAACAATTTTGTAGCAATTAGCAATCAGTGGAAATCGTAGTACACAGTAAGAATCCTCTGTTTCAAGTTTCAGAAGAATTTGTACCATTGCAACAAGTAAGAGGTAGGATTCCTAACTTAAGAGTGCGATGTAACAAAGGATTCGACTGGACGTCCTGAGTCCGAGTCGGACAAACAATCCAACACGACACCTAGCGTTCTTAGGAATCCGACTGCACCCAGAATTCCGACACCGAATCTGACCCCTAGTTTTCTTATGAATCCGACTCCACCCAAAAACCCCCTCCGCTTGCGACTCCGACTCCTCAACTCTGGTTACCAGATTAATAACTATGAGGACAATTTAGTTCGCGTTGTATCCAAAGTTCATGTTTTTCAGTGTTCACACGAAATAGGTCTAAGCAAGTGTGATCAGGACAAAGACGTTGGGCTTACCTTTGCTTAACGTACATTTCTCTGCATTTAGATTCTTGTAACGAAACCGCCTGACAGAAAAACGTTTGGTTGAAATTGAATAAAAATGTGGTTGTGTCAAGACCTCTACCAGAATGGATGATTCCATTTTATTAAGTTTCACTGGAAGCCGAAACAAAAATTACAGCCACTAAATTTCCCAGTCGTCAGTGCACTGGCCTGCACTTCGCAGACCCTTGTGAACCCCAAACAAAGACGTGACCATTACGTTGGGTCCAGCTTCAGTTGAATGGGCTGCCAGAGTGGAGAAACATTTACCACCTGCACATCGGTTCCATATACCCAGATGGATTGCTTTGCATGGCTGAAGATCTCAGGCCGCTTTTTCAGGGAGAAAATCAAATCCACACCTGGAGCCCTTCAAGTCGTCACTACTAAGGCCCAGAGTGATCTTGGGAAATAGGAATTATCGATGTTAAAAGACATTCCACTTCCCCCAAAAACAGCAGAAATCTGGAACTGCAGCCCGTCACCGCTTCCAGGTGATAATCATGCCTGGATCAAAAAATACATAACTAATTGTTTGTCAGGTGATTAAGGCACAAAGGTGAACAAAACCTTCTGTGCAAACATCGTGTGATTCCAACTCGTGAACGTAATGGCAAACCTCAAACTAATACATAATATTATGACAAAAATATGGATAAGGTTTGTAAAGGAAGGTTTAAAAAACATTCTGCGAAAACATGGTTAAAAGAAAAAACGGTATTATTTTGAAAAAAGTGAGATTTCAAAGGAATCATGACAATCTTTCTCTTATGTCAAAAATGTTGCTTATGTTGGACCTATTGCGTGGCATTGCATTTCGAATACGATTAAAATTTTACCATTACATATGTTTTCCTATCAAATAAAATTGTAACTGCTTATTGTGTATTCATTCTTACATGGGATATGCACGTGATTTTGTAGGTGTATGTGTAGACAAATGTTTTGGGGTGCGAAGGAATTTTGCCCGGATTTTCCAAAAATCTGCCTAAAAATACTGCAAAAAATGACCCCAAAAATGTATTTTGGGCAATTGTTTCATATCAAAGCACACAAAGCGCCATTTTTACTCGCATTTTCAGGCATTTTGCGAAGGTTTTTACACAATTGCCCAGATTGCCACGGATTTGCCCGTATTACAGGAGAATTTGCCGAGATATTCACCATATGAAAATTTGTGGGGATGCGCGTGCACCTGCACCCCGACTCCAACACCATTGCGTGATGGTTTTGAATCATTTATCTTAAACTGACCACGGCTTTTGTATTTAGTTTTAATTTTGAAGTATATGTTTAATCCTCACCAGTACTATTGAAATTTGATGGTCATTTTAAATATAGGCTGGGCTTGATTATGTGACTGCTACCACCGTCGTTCGTTCAACCTGTGCTGTTTGTTTAAACTTGCCATTTGCAATGCGTTATTTGTTGCCTATTTGCAACACAAACATTACTTGACTTATGTTGAAATTGAACTATGAACCATCTCCGAGCTTGTCTGAAACTAGAAAGTGGAAAAGCACTCATCAGAATGTAAGAAGAAACGAATGGAATCGCATTGTTAAAAATGTTGAAGAATCACCTGACAATGATGTCGCCTAAACTTAAAACCCCCTTCCGTTTGAAAACAGACCGGGGTTGATTGATAGTACGACAAAAGCATTCGTTGATGGGACATTCTTCAAACTGAAGTACCTAAAGAAAGCGATACGATTACAATAAAAGGAAAGTAAAAACGCAAATAGTTAATCTAGCTGCATGGACAAATTCAATACCTTTCTGAGCAGCAAATTAATCGTTCTACGTAAAAATGTTGATAACGACAAACTGTCTATTTTGAAAATGTCCCTTTTTTGTAACGGCCAGTCTCATTGTCAGCGTCATACATACATTAAGGCATTTTCTCGTCATGCGACTGCAGTAACGCTAATCATTGAGTGTATAGATACCCACGTTTTCACAGATCCAGCAATGTAAATAAGGGTGCCTCAAAGATGTAGCAATGTACTGTAACGTGCGTGCATGTTCCTTTAGAGTGATTTCGCAACCGCTTAGTACACTCCTACCAAGTAACTTTGTACAAACGTCTAAGATCCAAGTTGCCTACGTAACCAATAACGAACAACAATTTAAATACTATACTGCGGTTTTAATATAGGCAACAACCGTTCGGCTTTGGGTAACGTTTAGGTATGGAGTGATTAGCTATTACTGCAACGATTGTGTCAGTTGACACTTTCAAATAACATATCCGGCAATCTGTCACTTCGCTGCGGGGCGCACTCGTAGCTGCTTGAGCGCCATTTGGCGGTACGGTTTTGGCGGTAAGTTTGGCGGTACAGTTTTGGCGGTAAGTTTGGCGGTACGGTTTTGGCGGTAAGTTTGGCGGTTAGTTTTTGAAAACAACCGCCATACTGAAGTTGCGACAGCTACGGCATTAAAACTTAGTCAAACTCACTGGAATGCGGATTCGTAACTGTCTTGTCACAAGCGGGCTCGATCAACTTATTGGAGAAGAACATATCAATATTCATGGGCTAACTTAAAATGTTTTTGATTTAGTGTAAAAATTGAACTCCAAAAGCTTTCGCATTGTGGAAAATCTCTGACAAAAGATTCAAAAACAAACTGGGGCCTCTTCAAGAGTGCTCAGTCGGTTATTTCATGGCATTGTAAATACATGCAGTTTGGAAATAGGAAACATTTTGCGAAGTAGAGCTCTTGAAACTGCCGACATAAACACTCCTCCAAAACAACAAAATTGATATTCTTCTCGCAAATTGAGAGTGCAACGGTAATCTCCAAGCAACCGCTTCACTGGTCTTTAACTCGGAAAGATCTGTGCGTCGAACGAAAAAATCAATGTGAAAGTCTACTGCATCAACCAACTCAGCCAAGGCAAGCTCCAATTGCTTCCGCGCCTTTGCAGGTGTTATGCATATACACTGTCTTTCCCTTGGTGTCGCGACACGTGTTATAATACCAGACGTTCGTGAAGGAAATGACTACAAGAACGTAATGAAACAGGCGAGACCGTTGTCCAGAAAGGAAGAAAAAGAGGTAAATAACAAAAAGCCCAGGGTGGAAATTGCGAATAAACAGCTACGCCTCTGCACAAAATGCTGTTAACACGTCATTAACTGTGTTCGTAGTTTGGCATTTTTCAAAGTCATCACGAAAACCGAAAAAACTTGCAGCAACCCACATCCGGGACATGGGTCTTATGTTTGGCACCTCTTTTTCACTGTCTAAGTCAATACATTGCGACAGTTTTATAACCACTCAGCATCGTTCACAAATACTGCGGTACAGTGGATAATCTGCACATAACTGGTGTTGTAAGAATTTTGTTTTTGAAAATCTTTATTTGGTTCTGTGCAGAGAGCTGCGAACCGAGCTAAATGTCGTCTTTCGAGAGCGTGGCCCGACCGGAATCGAATCCAGCTTACAAGCTTTTGTTTTAACCAACTGTAGCACTTAGCCTATCGTCGAAAACTGTGTAAAAGAATTTAAGTTAGCACGTGGCTTTACATACGTTAACAGAAATATTGCTTGATAGAGCGTTGCATGTTTTTGCCTGCAATGACACTAACGATTCGACAATATTTAGATTTATCGCTATAGAGCGTAGAAAACCAATTGCTATCCTGCTACGGATAGATGCGTTTTGAGCGGAGTGTCTCAGCATCCTCAATTAATCTAGGAATTTATTGTGTTTGATGGTGTCATAAATGTGTGAAAATTATCTGAATGGCAATCAGATTTCAGATGAAGCTTAGATCCAATATTATGGCAAAGCTTCAAAATGCCATTTTCCAGAAGGACATTTTCAAAGAAAGCAAGAGGACGGATAAAAAGACAACGTGGAGAAAAAAGGCTAAAGATCGATTTGTTGGTGTGGTCGTCAAGCTGAAGCTTGATGCTGAAGCGTACATCCACAACGAAAGATGACTCCAACCTGAGGCTACAATAATGCAAAACTGGGCATTACAGTTCTGTTTGACAAATTTTAGGCAAAATTTCGGCGAACAGCGAAAGCTGACTGGCGCATATGCTTCTGCGCCCTGCCGACATTGGACCACATGTGGCAATCATAGTGAAAACCCCAGCATAGCAAAAAAGGAAATATACCTCAGCACACCAATAGCAAGGGCCAAAGGGCCAAGTGGTCCCAAAGACTCCTTGTGCAACACATGGGTCTACTTCATGTTTGAAGGTTTTCAGAGTGGAGCAAGCCGGAGTCAGAGTGAAAATTTTCAATGAGCTCTCGAACAGGAGTTGGAGTCACTTTTTCGGAATAGGAATAAAAAAAGTGACTTCCCATTCGATCACTTCTGACACAGACACAACCATTGTGACACAGACACAACCATTGTGACACATACACAACCATTGTGACACATACACAACCATTGTAGTGATAATATGATTAATATGATGGTGGAGCGGGGGTGCCGGAACGGACTCCTGTCAAAGTCCATTTGTTGCCGGAACCAGAGAAGGACACGGACGCGAAAATCTGAACATAAACCAGACCTCGAATCGGTGCAGGAATCAAATTATTAACTTTTAAGCATACAGATAATAGCTTTCATGAAAATATAAAAATACGTTTACCGGCTAGTTGTTAGATTAATGTCACGGGTGCTTCCTTTTAATTGTATTGTCTTATGAACGATACAGCACAGGGTGTGATATGGTGTGGCAGACCAGCAGGCTCTATTCTGGTTCTGTGCGAGTGTTCATCATACGAACATTTTTAGTGCACATTTAGACAGGTCTCAGAGGTAGCAGGACTAATTGAACGTGGTAGGAAATGTGTGGCAGATCCTTATACCTTTTGCCATTAGTAGCAAGCACTGTTGAGAACATGTGTTCTTTATTTAATTTTCTTCCAGCTCTTTCTAAAGTCGTTTTTCCATTAGATAAGGGAGTTAAATTTGCCCAACGTCTCGAAAAAAATCGAAATCTGCAGTTTCATTTCAATTAAAGCTGGAAGGCTACAAGGTGAGTAGAATAATTTGACGAAAACCTTTGACACGCTGTTGATATTTGATGTCAGAAAAGCACATATCACAAATGAGTGTTTTCAGCCTGTGGTTCAAAATCCACAAAAAACAAGTCTTGCATGAATCCCACTCCAGATTGTTTCCGCTTCGAAAATAAAAGCTGTTGAGAACAACCCCAGAAAACCGAACACCCCCTATAGGTGGACGAAGGCTCAGCAAACTGGTTTAATGAGAAGCACATGCTGGAAATCAGAACCGTCGCCAGAAATTAGTGTGAATGTACGTTTGTGCAAGTGCTTGGTATCCTAAAACGTGATGTATAGTTTTGGCTATTTCAATTTGGGTGGGCTTTGAAGTTTTGACTGGGGGGAGGGTGCCCACCATAACTGCCAAGTGGCGACGGGACTGTTAGACTCCAAGAGCGAACTACGATGGCAACATAATTTGTAGTAAAAAACTAACGACCTTTTCCAAAATGGCTGTTCAGATCCAACTCAAAAGTGATACCCAGATACAGCAATAGATTCCCTCGTTATTTATAGTCATGAGCCAACGACTTTAAGCAGCAGAAATGTTTAAATACTAGATACAAAACAATGAAAATATGTACGGTAGCAAAGCAGACGAAATTCAATTGACGTGAACAAGAACAAAATTAACGGAATGTATTAAAAAACATGCCTCCATCGCAGCAGACAGCATTGATTAAAATTGTGTTGTGATTTTAAAAGCAGCGAAGGATAAAATTTGTCTTAGAATGTAGAATTAATGTGAGACAAGAAAACTTCATGCCGTGGCTAAAATAACCGTACTATATTTTCACTGCTTGTAGTGCAATGGTAATCCGGTAATCCAATCGTTGGAAGAAGCTTCAGACAAGGATGGATGCTCTCTTGAGAATCACGGCATACCTAACAAAGACAAAAAACACAGCGTTGCAGTATGCAGCTTGTCAAGATGGTAAACAAGTTCCCCGACTGGAAAGTTGATCCAAACCCAATATTGAACATTAAACATTTTGGCGTAAGCAAAACTGTGATATTGCGTGAGCAAAAGCAAAACTTTGTTATATTATATATATATATATCAACTTTGTTATACAGCACAACGAAGCCACACAATAATTTCGGCATGAGCAAAACGTCTTTTGCCGCTGCGCACCTTGTATGCTGGCATTTATAAAATCCCCCGAAAAAACAGATTGGCGACACGTGCAAGTCTTTGTTGCGGTCAGTTTTATCAATGGCGTCATACATACGATAAGGTCTTATGTCGTCATAGGACTGCAGTAACGCTAATCAATTGAGTACATACATACCCAGGTTTTCACAGATCCAGCAATGTACATACGGATGCCTCAAAGATGTAGCGATGTACTGTAAGGTGCGTGCATGTTTCTTGAGTCAATTCTCACCTGCTTAGTATACTACCAAGTAACTTGTGCAAACTTCTAAGATTCAAGTTGCCAAATCCATAATGAACAACTAATTAAATACGAGCAGTGCGATTTCAATAAGCAACAACCGTTTGGTTTGGGTAACGTTTAGGTAGAGAGTGATTAAACATAACTGCAACGAATGTGTCATGACACTTTCAAATAACACATCCAGCAATCTGGCACGTCAAGTCACTACTTGCACCAACCTGTAGCCGCTCGAGCGCCACTTGCTGTGCGCGTGCCAAAGTTTAGAAACAACCGCCATACTGAAGTAGCGAAAGCGACTTCATACAAACTTTGGCGTGCCAAACTCACTTGTGATGCGGCCATTGGGTAAATTATTCTGATGAAGTTGAAGCTCCATTTGACCTCCCTCAGCTTCGTTCAAATCACTGCGTCGGAAGGTCGCATAAATGACCAGAAAGATTACAAGAAGCAAGCCACAGACGATAAGACCAAAGAAGAAGACCGTTTCAATGCTTCCGATGCGGTCTACACACTTTCAGCCAAATGAACTCTACTTACACAGCAACAACATCTTCACTGATCGAATCGAAATTGTCACGAACAGGCTTCATCAGGTTAAAATGATTCAAGGAATCAAATCCGGATGTGAAATTCATTGTTAGTCAAGAAAAAAACTTCCTGACGTTTAGCAAGGTGACATGAAAAGAAAATATTGCCAAGCAAAATGAAAATCATCTCACTAAAGATCAATTCGCTCGACAAACAAATGCATACAATGTATCTGCAGTTCATTAAAGCTTTATCAACACACCTTTCACGAATAGCATTTCCGCCAAACCTGCTGCAAACTGTTGGAATGATCGCTATAATTTATCCCAAAACTTCAACATTCAACCAAGGTCATATTCTTTTAGACGTACATTAATACCAAACCTATATAACAGTCACGTTTTGCAGTTCGACGTCATATTAAATTTCTTGACATGCGAAACTGCAGATATCAGACAGACGTCATTAAGCGATAACGACAAACTGTCCCAGCAGTATTGTAATGTATGCACACTGTGAGCTCGACAAGAAAGCTGCAGAACCAAGTTACAAAGAAGCGATAGGATGCGGACAAGAGTCGGAATCCAAAACAAGCAGCACCGACAAACCAGTAGGTCACGAGCTTGTGCCATCTCATTTCAAGCAACGCTTCAACACTGTTGCTCATTTATGGAATCATACTGAAGATTAAGCTCTGCGGTGAGAAGCTGCTGGAAAATAATCACGTTTGTCTCTTTCTTCAAAACATTCAATCAAATAAAATAAAAACGCCTCAGAGTTACTGAAAGCAATTTACTCTGTTTTATTGGCGCACGTCTTGTTTCCACAAGCCAAATAGTTGTCAAATCGAGGTCAACCTGTGTAGAAATACCACGCGTAGTTTTTACATTTTCAGAATTGTCAAAGTGTGTGTTGTATTCGCACAGCCACTGTGGATTTGAAGCGAAAAAGTTGTTGTATATTTCATTTAAAATGTGACTGAAGCGAATCTCGCTTACGCAAGCAATCGACATTAGAAACTAATCTGCCACACACAGCAGACATTCGCCAGATGCTGCATTTGGTGTGAACAAAAAAAAAGATTTGCAGTTGAAATCATTATGTTGAAATTACTATGTTCAAATTGTTCTAATTTGCAGCTGAAATTATTAATTATGTTGAGCGATTTTTACAACATGATTTGAACACTGAACTGCAGTGCCCCATACGCGTAGAAAACAATGTAAATGAAGTTGTACAATAAAAGATCTAGGTTCACTGCAGGCCTTCGATGAATCAACCGACTGGGCTCCGATAATACTTCTATTTGAATAACATTGTAGGATTGAGGATGGGTAGTGTTACGTGAAATCGATTTTCTATTAAAAAATCTTGCTGATCTAATCAAACCCTTAACATTGTGCTGTAGAATAGTTGCGTAAAACAGTTGCAAAGTTATTTTTCTGAAGAAATAAACAAACCATTACCTGCTTTGTTTGACTGCGGCGTATGCTTTTTTTCCGGAACTATTAACAGTTGCTACCTTTTCCTTATTTTATACGACTCCATAGTTGTTCCAGTAGCCTTTTGCACCTTTTACCCATTTTCACAAAAACTACCATATGATCAGTGGTGAAAGTAGAATAATTTGCTTGCCGGAACGATCTAGTATTTATCAATACCGTCCCGAAATTTCAGCCATAATTGTAAAAAAGCAATCAAGAACACGTCTACGTTTTGCCCACCCCCTATTGTACATCT
>Ga0210059_1012019_pt1 | contig 13157 bp, 8 predicted proteins | sample Ectturendosymbi2_FD_188042 | JGI IMG/M metagenome (GOLD analysis project Ga0210059, IMG submission 188042) | Ecteinascidia turbinata endosymbiont from Florida, USA - Sample 2 (SPAdes) (version 2) | ecosystem: Host-associated > Tunicates > Ascidians > Unclassified | place: Key West, Florida...
CCATTTGAAATCGGTGCCCCCCATTTCACGTTTGGCCCACCGGTTGCTGCATACATCCAATACTGTATTTTAAAAATGTGGCCTCCCTTCTGGTTTTTGGCCCCTCCTGTTTTTTGGCCCCCCTGCTGCTAAATCCTGGCGACGGGCCTGGTGGGTGTGTACCGGTCTGGAATTAAAGTGCGGAGTCTTGAGGGGTTGTCCGCCCACTCCGCTTTCCATTGATGATCCGCCCACTGCGCCGCACGTATGTTATTGTTGTCAGATTCACTGATGAGTTGAAATGGGTGTCTCGATTTGAGGCGCCGTGCAACAGCACTCGATGGACGAGTGAGCGCTGAGTGGAGCAAATGTCCAAGCTCCATAGCACGGCGTCCTAGAGATAGTGTGGCTCCACTGCGACGAAGCTCAGCAGATTGGATGCCTGCGAGGATTGGAAGCTTGTCCACTGGTGTAGGACGCAGGCAACCAGTCACAATTCGCAAGGCGTCGTTGATGGCGGGGTTAATGAGGCGGGTATGAGCACTGCGGCACCAAACTGGAGCGCAGTACTCTGCAGTCGAATGGACCAGGGATAGGGTGGCCGTTCGCAATGCTGTTGCTCCAGCGCCCCAACCAGAACCAGCAAGCCGCCTCAGGTGTGCGACGCGTGATGTTAGCTTCTTGCGAAGTGACTCAAGGTGTTGGCGGTACGTGAGCGACCTGTCCAATGTTACTCCGAGGTATTTGGGCTCGGAGCAGCAGGGCAGGGTTTCGTTGTTGAAGTTGACTTTCAGCTCACGCTCAGCTTCCTTGTTGAGATGGAAGGCTGCCGACACCGTTTTCGTGGTGCTGAGCTTTAGCTTCCAAGTCTGGAGGTATTCACCTAGCGTTGCCATGTCCTTGCTCAGTGCCCCTTCCACCGCCTGCCGATCTCCATCAGCATGCATGATTGCTAGGTCGTTGGCATATGCATACTTGGAGATGGTGGTTGGCAGGTCGGAGATGTAGATGTTAAACAGTAGGGGCGCCGGGACAGATCCCTGTGGGACGCCGTTCTTGAGGCGTCGTAACCTGCTCCTTTGGCCATTTCCGGTGGTAAGGGTAAAGCTGCGATTGCCGACCATCTCCATGATCATGTGTCTATCAGGCAGCAATCGCAGCAGCTTGCAGGTGAGGCCGCTGTGCCATACGGTGTACGCGTAGGCTGCTGTGAGGTCGACGAACACAGCTCCGGCCTTCCGTTAGCTGAAAAGCTATCCTCGATGTCCTGTGACAACAGGGTGACCTGGTCTACGGCCGACCTCCCGTGTCGGAAGCCCGCCTGCTTCCGTGGGAGCAGTGGGTTGATGATTGTTTCGATACGAGCGTAGATGAGTCTCTCGAGGATTTTAACGGGGACACACAGCAAATATATAGGACGATAGGTCTTTGGGTCCGCCAATGGCTTCCAAACTATGTATTGTATTGTGTAACGTCTTCACTCCCACACGCAAAACGCTAGACTTTTGACATGCATCGCAGTAAAGAGAAAAAAAACACAAATACACGAAAGAAGACGAGGATATATACATTGCGGTAGTATAGAGTATACGCTTGATGGCGCTAATGTATTTACTGTACTTTGATGAAATACAAGCTTTTTAAGACACACGCATGAATGACGCCATCATGAATATTATAATGAAGAACTGCAATGACTTCCAAGTACATCGATGTATAGAATGCATGAGGGAGTTGGAGGCTACGAAGGACCAAGAGTCATCGAGGCTGCAGACCTCCCAAGGACGAAGCTGCTTTCAGTGTAAAGGGAACAGTGTATAATAGTTAGTAAAAGTCTTTTACTCTGGGTATAAAATGTAATATGTGCAAAGCGGTTATATGGTAAATTGAAGTAAAATGCGTTGCAGGCAAGGAAATACATTCAAAAATATACATTCAAACATTCAAAAATATTCGTGAATGCCAAAGAGGAAATGCGTCAAACGCTATAGACCACTGCAACATCGCAATAGTGTCACGAGATTTAAGCAGGTTGAGAACCAGTCGCCCAATCATGCTTTGCGGAAAAGAGCTCGTCAATACATGCGTGAGAGCGGAAATGCATTTGTTTTGTAGGCATCCCACAACTTCATACACTGGTTTGATGAGACCAGTTTCTGTGCACGCAACAAAAGCCTAACGATGTAATAAATAACAGAGATACTTCATGATTTGACACTTTCCACTGTAATAGCGATACGTAATTAAATCAATCCACTTGCTTTATGTACAACAATAAATAAAAACATAAAATATGGTTCAAGTAGCTGAGTAGTACATATTTCTTATACTCTGCAAGAAAAAGTGCCAAACACGTTTTATTTTTTATCTCCAGAGGAAGTTTTGACCAGATTTCTATTGCACTATATTTTATCATTTTAGCACCTGAGTTTGAACGTGCTTTTGGTAAAGCAAATTGTCGAGTTTTAATTTGTCTTAAGTTGTATGAATGAACACCTGTAATGAGTTTAAAATAATTGTTAAACGTAGCAGGTAACTGCGAGGTAGTATGTTTGTACATGAATTTGCTCACTTCAAGGTTGTATATATCTTTCAGTTGGAGAATATTTTGCATTTTATAAATGGTAGTAACTTTGTTAGTCAAAAGTTTATCTGTGTTTAAGCATCTCATGGCGCGGTTTAAAACAACCGATATTGGCTGTAAATGACATGAAGCTGCTTTTCCCCTGGCAATAATCCCATACTGTGCTCGTGAGTTTATTAAGCTGTGATACAACATACGTAATGCTTGGTTATTCACATAATGTTTAACTTTATGCATTACACCAACACATTTGGATAAAGTACTACACAACTGTTTACTATGCTCTTTCCAAGTCAGTTTTTCATCTACAATTACACCAAGGTACTTGTAAGTCAGAGTTCTTTCAATACGATTTATGTTTACATATATTACAAAGGATTCAGTGCTCACATGTTTGTTTGTGACCAACATATATTTTGTTTTGGAAATATTTAGTGAGAGTTTTTTTGCGGTTAGCCAATCTAGAAAATCTAAAAAAAATTTTGTCATTTCATGATTAACCGAGTTTTGTAATTTTCCCAGATTGCTGTCGCTTTGAACTAAAACTGTATCATCAGCCAAAAGTATACTTTTCATAGAATTTGACTTTGGTAAGTCGTTTACAAATATTTAAAAAAGCAATGGGCCTAAAATTAATCCCTGGGGGAGTCCAGAAATAATTGAATTTAAAGATGATTTAATATTTCCGCTTGAACGTACTGTTTTCTGTTGGAGAGACAAGACTGTATTAGTTTGAGCGCATTTGCTCTTACGCCGTAATGCTCGAGTTTTGTTAGCAAAATAGAGTGATTCACTGAGTCAAGTGCTTTTCTTAGATCTAAGAAAACCGCACATGATGTGTTTTTTATCGAGGTTCTGAAGAAGGTTTTCGTACAAGTCTGTAATAGCCAGGGATGTGGAATGGTTGTTGCGAAAACCGTATTGTTGCTGACTCATCAAGTTGTTTTTGGTAAAATAATCGTTAAGTCTTCCGTACAGTACCTTTTCAAAAATTTTTGAAAAGTATGTTAGAATTGATGTCGGTCTGTAATTAGTAGGAATTTCGCAATCTCCCGACTAAAAATTGGTACTACTTAAGCGATTTTTAGGTTGTTTGGAAAGACACCGTCACTTATGCTTTCGTTTATAACATTTGATAGAAGCGGTGATACTAAGTATTTTGACAATTTCAAAGTGCGTACCGGAAAACCATCGTGACCACATGATTTCTTAGAGTCTAATCCGTTAATCAGTGTATTTCTTCAGGAGTGGTTGGTGATAAAAAGATAGAATTTTCTTGGCGTGGTAGAAGATATTTTTTTTATTTGTATCAGTAGTTTTAGATGGGCCAGTAGGAATGAAATTTGTCTGAGCCGAAGTAACAAAGCTATGATTTAATGCATCTGCAATTAATTTTGTGGATGAGTAAACTCGTCCATCAACTTTTAATCTTTGAGGAAAACTAGATAGTTTGGTTTTTCCAAAAAAATCATTAATTAATTTCTAAGTTCTTTTTGAGTTTCTGCTGTTTTGGGCAAATTGCTCTTCGTCGTATTTGCGCTTAGCTAAATCCTTGACATGAGTAACGCGGTTTCGGAATTGTTTGTAAGTTTCGAAATCTGTAAGTAGTTTTGATCTTTTGTAAACGCGAAACAAGTAGTCTCTATGTTTGATAGAAGAAATGATCCCTTGTGTTATCCATGGCTTTAGTTTGAGTTTATATTCCTTTCTTGTGTATTTCCGAACAGGCATGTGTGTATCCGCAAGACTTTTCATGGACCTTACAATAAAATCAAATTTTTCATTGACATTCCATTGTGAGTATTGCATCGGTAACGAATCTAAAGTTTCGTGCAGATCGTGATCAAAAGCAATGATATTAACGTTACTTGTATCTCTAAAATATCTTTGTTTGACATCTCTTTTTAATCGAGCTTTACTCACAATCAAATAAATTGGATAGTGATCACTAATATCATGCACCATAATATATGGCTTTATTTCGGTAGATAAATTATTTGTATATATATGGTCGATGTATTACTCTGCTTCGTTTACCACTCTGGTTGGTTTATTTATAATCGGGTAGCAGCCAAGACTGCATGAAGTATCTATATACTGTTGTATTCTGCTATCATTTGTTGCATTAAGTAGATTAATGTCTATATCGCCTATTACATAATACGCATAGTTATTTTTTGCGATTGTTTCAGAAAGGGATTGAGAAAACTCATCTATGTTATATTGAGGTTGTCTATACACTACTCCGATTATTATTTTCTGACGTTTTCCTAATATCTCCAACCATATGTTTTCACATCCATGCATTTTGAACTGAAGGTCACGTCGTCGTAGATACTTCAAATTATTTTTTATGTAGGCACATACACCTCCAGCTAGCGTTTGGGAATTTTCGTTGATGAAATTATAGCCTGGAAGTGTGGCTATAATTGAGGTTTCCTTAATTCTGTTTTCCGACAGCGCTATAATATCTGGTGGTTTTGAACATGGAGTTACGATTTCTTCAAGCTTGTCCATATTTTTATACAAAGACATTATGTTACAATGTAGCAAGGAGAGATCATTTGACATCAACTTATCAGAATGGCTCACAAAGTCAGTATGTGTAGCATGCTGTGAGAGAGGTAGTGATAGATCGTTATCAGAGTGGTTGTTGCTACTTGTTAAGCATTCGCAATCAGGAAACAATTCAGCATTGCAATGTTTATAGTCATTCATCTACGTTTAGGTGGGAAGCACTGCTGCACCAGCAGCCATATATTCAGAACAGAAAAAGCATTCCAACATATAAAATTAATACACTTACGTATGCATTTTGCTTCTGGCAGTTTGTTGTTCAAGCATGGGCGCAATTTGGTGGGGGACACAGGGGACGTGTCCCCCCACTTTTCCAGGCGGGGGGGACATAATATGCTATGTCCCCCCCACTTCTTTCTCTTTGGGTTTTGTATTTGGAGGAGACTCAAAAATAAAAATTTTGTCATGTTTTGTGTGAAGAGCTATTCATGTTAAATGGTAGGTCACACATAGCCAAGCTGATGTTGAAACAGAGTTTGGTATCACTGATTCTGTTACTTTATGAATTTTAGCTTCGATGAAATAATTTTTAACATTTTTCAAGTTTCTAGAGACCGTGAAAAATGTTTAACTGCTTTTGTCCGACATTTACCCTGTGGTATACTGCTAGAAAGGTTATTTTCTTGTAAAAGTGGGAGTATTGCAGCTGCACATGTGAGAGACCACAGTAGTGCCATTATTTGTTCCGTCCAGAAATGCAACTGGCTTTGCTGTAACGTTGGTTGTCACGTATTCAGAAACAGACAGCGTATAATTTAATGATGCTAGTATACATAATGCTAGAAAGGTAGATTTTCAGGCAAATCTCTGCGAAGCTTTTGCCGAAGACAAAAAGCAGCATTTATGTGGAGACTTAGTTTGGGGATGGGGAGTTTCGCAAAAGACTGTTTTCAACCATTAGTGAACAGGATTTCAATCAAAACGTTGTAGAAGTAGCCTACGGTATTTACCTAGCTGCATATTGGCCTATAGCTCAAAACGTAGGGACTTGACTCGGAATTAAGGATGAAATATACATTTATCCTCACTTCTTGTAATGTCGCGACAATGGTGACCAACAAATCCAAACAATATTTTTTCCGCGCGACTCTTACACTTTGTGCTTGTGCTGAATGCATTGGTTCGTAAGTCATCTGATTTACTTGAGTTTAACCAAACCCACAATGCAGCAATGTTTTCATCCAAATGCGATATATTTGCTTTACAGATCTATCACATCTACACAAGGGCGTACGCAAGGGGTGTTGCGGTTACCCCCCTTGAGCTTGATATTTTACAAAAACATTTTTGTCTGCGCAAAGGATATTAATTGTTTTCGCATACATTTTGCTTGTTAATTTGTCGAGTTACTGAAATACCACGGAATTAATTTGCGTGCAAATTTCAAGGAACATTGTAAATGGGCCAAAAAGTGATAATTAGGTTTTGATGGGAATCTGGGTTATCGTCTGCATTCAGAAACCATCTCACCACTTTTTGCAAACCTTTCGTCCACTACGCATGTTTTAAGATCGTGTTCCGCGATAGTTCACTTTATCCAAAACAATTGTTTATTTTATCTGATATGTCTGATCAGCGCATAAGCTGACCGCATTGGCTGCATTACTAATTTCTGTAGCATGATGAAACTGTTGCACGAGCTCAAAACAGCACTTGTTAACATACTGTAGAAGCATTCAGGCATTTGATAATGTCTCAGCAGGGAAAAACGACAACTAAAAATTTGTTGGACTTCTATACATAACAAAAAACGAAAGTTTTTTTGCGTACTTTATGCGCATTCTCAACTCTTGTGTAGTTTAGCAAGATTCGATCTTGCAAACAGTGGTGTGCGTCAGACAGCCCAGTCGCACACGTTCTATGCTCCACTGCTCTTATTCGACAAGACATCAGCGCAGCCTCATTTTGCAGTTGTAAATTGCTCAGACGTAGTGATGAGTGTGCTTTATTCCCCTGTTTCAACGCGATGCCTGATATTTTTGCAGTTGTGAACTGCTGTGTAGTAGGGTTGAGTTTGTTTCATCCGATATCCTAACCTGGAGAGCTGATAGTTTATATTCAGTGCCATGACACATAAATTAAGAGGAGTGGGTGTAGAAGAATAGACATATCATTTTATTTGTTTGTGAGCAGACACGAAGTCCATAGTATGAACACACACACTCTGCAGAACGCAGGTTGATAAAAACAGACAATACAGAACGTAGTACAAGACATTGAAGCCGCGAAATCACAGGGTTACAGACACTTTTTGCAACAGCATTGAAGACAGAACCATTGAAGACAGAACCATATCATGTCAACAAACTTCGCCAAAACGTTAGTTTGGAAAGATGAATATGACGTCAAGTTGTGACGTCACAAACGGAAAACACAAAATGCAAATGACCACCATATGCCACTGATAGAAACACCCCCCCATTAAAATCTTTTCGTACACCACTGCATCAACGGTAGTTTTGTTGGACATTCTTTTCGTGTTAAAGGTGAAACTCGGGACTTTTTTGCCAATTCACCGTTGTGCATTTTGATCAAATACATTTGTGTCGTTATGCAAGTTAAACTCTTAGAATGAAACTTTTGACATGGTGCAGAGTTATAAGCCTGGGCGGGTTTTTCGGGTCGGGTCGGGCTCGGGCACGGGCTTAAGTTTGTCAAAATATTTCGGGACTGCATACAAAACTTTTTTATAACATTAAGAGTAATGATTTTTTTCTTTCGTGGCGTAGATTTGTTGTGCTCACCGCTTCTGTGAGTGAAGTGATTGTGATTTTTTTCAGCTAATGCTGTTTGCAAACACAGCTGCGTTCTTTTACTGTCTGCTCGGATTTGTCTCACACTCTTTTTGAGAAGGTGACAGCGGTGAGGAAATTAGCACGCGATGGAGTTGCGTCGAAAAGAATCGATCACTCATGCGATTCTTGGCTTGTTTTAAGAAGCCTACAAGCCGGCTTTTCATGTCTGTAACGCTATCCTAGAAAGTTTCTTTTATGCCTATAGGGCCATCGTAGATAGTTTCGTGATAGTTTCTTTTTTTCTTGAGAAACATTATATTCCGCAGGATTATCGCTGACTAACATGCTACGTTTGTGCCAGATTATGTCAATGGTTTGGTCAAGGTGGTTGTTTTTTCGGTGTGATAAACCGTGTACCTGCAACTACACCTGCACACAACGTTTTTTGTTACTCCGCAGTTGCGCATATCATAACTTCCTCGGTAAATTTGGCTTTCGAACTTAAATGGGGCTTCAAAAATAAATGTCGGGCTTGAGCCGGGTTCGGGCTTGTGATTTCGAGCTCGGGCCGGGTTCAGGCTTCCAAATGAGGCCCTTTTACAACTCTGTGTGGGTATGTAGGCAGGGGCCAACAAGGGGTGATTGAAAGGACACATCCTACACCCACCAGCACTAAAAATAGATGTAAATCATTTTGTGAAGTAGGCTACGCAAATTTTAGGCCAAATGTTTTTGTTGCAGGTAAGAGGATATCAATGGAGATTTTGGTAGGGGTGGGGCTGCATGCATGACGCCCAGTAGCGTTAAAAAGATTTGTAGCTTTTTCAAAAAATGGAAATGTGCAAAAAAAATACTTATGGTCTTTTTAACGTTAAGGGGCTTGAACAAGACAAAAACTCGCGCTGTAACCCACACTTCTTATAAAATGCATGAAAACTGAAATGTTCTACCTTAAGAATGATATGCATGTGCGACCGATGCGATTCAGCATTTTGTGCACTCCAACTGACAGCTCTGATAAAAGCCCAACTGATGTGTTCTACTATATTGCTGTGCTTGTTTGCATCCAAATACGATATTAATGGAAGCAGGCTGAACTACAGTACCGTGTCTAGCAACAAATTTAAGTAGATTAATACAGTATGTAAATCATCTGCAAGGACAAAGCATGATCAGTGTTGCTCTCAAAACACCTTCAGAAATCAGATTGGGAATCTTTGTATATGAAACGTCACTTCTGTATCGACCCGATGACTATATTGGTCTCACACCAAGCTGTCCCCCCACATTTTACAACAAAATTGCGCCCATGTGTTCAAGTATAAGTAGTCGCTTGCACTCAATATTTTGTTTCAGACTTCACGGAAGGTAATATATTTGCGGTGGAGTTAGTTAAGTATTTTGCCACAGCCCATCTGTTTATAATCAACATCAATTCCATGTTTGAAGAGATCATCAGGTGAAGTGACGGTGACCCATTTTTCAGATGTCTTGAGCTTGGCATTTATGTTGCCATTTCGAGTGTAGCAAGAGGTAAACGCATCAGAACAGGATTTTTGCATGTACTTCAGTAGCTTGTACCGTATAGGTGTGAGATCTTCACAAACGAAGACATGCTGTCTTCCTTCGATATTTTTGAGTTCCCGTTTGTTAGTAAGATAGTCGTTTTTTTTGTATGACACAAATCTTACAATGATTGGGCGTGGATTCTCATTGTTTCTTCTTTTTTGTCCTAGGCGATGTACTCTTTGTATTTCATTATCTTCGAGATCGATTTCGAGCTCATCTGCTATTTTGAACAAGACCTTTTCCCCATCATCATTGTCTTCTTTATTTTCTTCTATTCCATAAATAAGAATATTTTCTCTTCTGTATTGTTTTTGTCTGTCAAGTTAGAAGACAAGCAGATTTGTTTTCTGAACGATCTCATCGCATAGTTGTTCTTTTTCTTCTTCAAGCTGATTCAACTAATTTTCATATTCAACCATCTTTTTTTGTATTCCGTTTAGTTTGTTCTCAAGAATTTGTGTGATATTAGTTAGCTTGTCCAGTTTTTAATTCTGAATGAGCATTGTTTCTTTCAATTCTTTGATGCCTTGCCAGAGTTAATTGAATTTTTCTTCTTTTGAACTTGATTTTCCCCATGTAGCCTCATTCATCATGTTTGGTTTCTTATATCCAATATCAATAGATCAGTAATCAGCAGCAAGTTGCAAATTGTTTGACACAGTATTAAGTTAGGTTATTATACACACTATTACAACACTATCCCCTGTCTTATTCAAATAGAATCTCTCTGGCTTAGGTAGGCATACCATACATCTGCTTCTCTGGCTGTTCTGAAGCGTTCCGGTTTTCAATTACAAAAATATGGTATACCTAGTCTTAGGGATCGCAACTACGAGTGCTCTTCTCCAGATTTTTGGAATTTTGAGTTGGTGCATGGAGGAATTGAGGAAGTCGCAGTACCAAGATTTGAGAGCCAACCCGGCGTGGAGTATAAACTCCGGGAAGATGGTATCCAGTCCCGGAGACTTTCCTGGCTTCAGGCATCTGAGGGCAGCAGCAAACTCTTCCGGCCTGAACGGTTCGGAGATATTGTGACCCTCAGGTTTTGGAATCTTACATAGGTCGGACAGCTGTTTGCTGACGAGCCTGGTGGACTCGAGGCTGCCGGTCTTGTGTGCCCCGTTCTTCACGAGTTGCGAGGCGATGGAATTTGCCGAGACGGGGCACTGGCGAGAGGAGCGTCCAGACCTGCCAGTAAGTTTGTTGATTGTTCTCCACGCCTTGCGGCTGGGGTGCGAGAAGTCGATGGAGTTGACAGTTTCCTCCCATTGCTCCTGCTTCTTCTGTTGTAGTCGAGAGAGTAGGGACGAGGCGGCTCTGTCAGAGTCAGTCCCCACTGGGGCTCGGATAAAGGAGCGATAGGGGGTCTCACATTCTTTGTCCCAGCATGGCACATAGTTCTTCCGACGGCCACGTGGGATACATTGTTTAGTCGCGGAAAGTAGGCTCTCGCAAAAATCATGGTATGCCCTCTCAATATCTGGTGTGTCAGGAGGTGGCAATCTCGCGACGGATTTACCTGAATGAAGGCAAAAGCGCTTCCAATCGGCCTTGCGAAAGTTCCAACGCTTCACCGGATCGCTGTGGGCAGGAACCTTGAATCTTGGTGGCGTTATGAGTGAGGGCCGATGTTGTGACCGCGGGAACTTTCCCAGGACACGTCTGTCCGGCAGTCGGCTGTCCTGGCCGAAACTCGCGAAGGCCAGGTTTGGGTAGGTGCTGACGTTCCAACGGCGAGAGAAGAAACTGGCTGTTTCCTTTGGGTTGTACAACAGTCCAAGGTTGTTGGATTTCGCCCAGGAGTCCAGGCTCCTACCGTCCGGGGATGTTGTGTTGTAACCCCATTTGACATGCTGGCAACTGAAATCGCCAACGTACAGACTGGGGTGTGGGAACGTCGGGATGGTCGTTGGAGTAAGTCGCGAGCGTGGAGGTTTGTAGACGTTGACGATCTTGCAACCTGCGACGTCTACGCACACCCACTCAGTCTCTGGTTGATCTAGAGCAGTGTTTCCCAATCTTTCCCTTTTCTGACAAACAAATTTCTATCGCCCCCCTATCATCCCTAGCACGCATATCAACACGATTTTTTCGTATTGTATATTTTGGATGTTTGAAAATGATCAAAACAAGAATGAGTGCAAAGATGCATTTCACTATAAAACCTCATTTAGTAAATTAACTCATTTAGCAGTCGGAAACTGTTAGAGTTAATGATTTGGAAACTGTTAGAATTCATGAAGGGCTCGATTTCGTTTGAACAGCATTAAACTTGTACAAGAAGGTGAAGATTGCTGATTTGGCTTTAATGAGGTTAACACCATTCCCCTGCAATTGCAAATTAACTTCATTGAACTTCGTGAAGATATCTTTGGACTGTGACAGCCAAGATATTGTATCTAGTACTACGTTTACATGGTCAGTTTTGCGTTGTCTCGCTACCATATATGGATAACGAGTGGTCTGGTTCTGAACGCGATTCGCTGAGCCAGCACCCTGAACGGGCCAATGCGTTGGCCACCTGGACAGGAAGACGTCTCGTTCGCGAGGTACTAGGCTGGCACCTAGCACGGCTAGCATTCAGTGCCTGTCTCTAGATAATATATGACTGCAGCGTTAATTTAATTGTTAGAGTGTTGAGTTCAGTTTTAGAAGTGTAATATCAACATAATTACCATGCAGTCGACAAGGCACGCCGGCGAGGATTTGTAGTTTTGCAACAGATAGCAGTTTAGGCTTTGGGTTGGCAGTGTTAGGATTTCAAATTTTGAAGACAAGAATTCTAACCAAATATTCAGAAATCACACAACTGAAAGCTGTTAGCTTCTGGATTTTACATGTCATAAAAAATGAGTGCAATAATTATATGCCATCAGTGGTGGTAGAAGTAGAAGTTACTACAGTAACTAAAATATACTTGTTGAAATGTTGGCTATCTGCCAGTTTTACTTTTACATATCCCTTATTGTTTACAAATGAAACATTACTGAGAAGATGATTACTCATAATAAAGGCTGAAAGCTGTGCACAACATATGATAAGATGCTCTGTTTAAATACAAATATATATTTTAAATAGGCTACTGATCAGCTGGAGTGGCTTGGTAGTGTTGGGAATAGTTGTTGTGAAAGTAAGAACCTTGTGTGTTGGACTAATCTTCATAAATCAGGCTTGCAAAGATAGGGCAACTTTCTGGCATCAGTGGTGATAGTAGAAAAAGATATACAATTATTTCACTAGCTCCTTGAAAAAATGTCATAGGATATATTTAATGTAACAAATACTTAATGTTTTGTAATCATGTGACATTAGGCTATTAGTTTAAGTATCAATGTAAATTAAAAATTTTGACTGATGTGTCACCAAAAGTTCCACCTAGGCACTTCCAGACACATGCAATATTAAGCGGTAATCTCCAAAATGCTTTTCAGCATTGTGCTCAGGGAACCTGTGTGAAATTTGTATGCCCGTGTCACCAAAAGTTCCACGTAGGCACTTCCAGACACATGCAATATTAAACGGTAATCTCCAGAATGTTTTTCAGCATTGTGCTCAGGAAACCTGTGTGAAATTTGTATGCCTGTAACCAGTGCCGTGGCAAGGGTAAGTGAGGCCCCCCCCGAAATTTCACGTGGGGCCCCCCATACGCTATTGGCCTATTATTATGAATTGCAGTAAAAAGTCGTAACCTCTCTGGCAGTCATTTTCTCCTC
>Ga0210059_1012020_pt1 | contig 13156 bp, 4 predicted proteins | sample Ectturendosymbi2_FD_188042 | JGI IMG/M metagenome (GOLD analysis project Ga0210059, IMG submission 188042) | Ecteinascidia turbinata endosymbiont from Florida, USA - Sample 2 (SPAdes) (version 2) | ecosystem: Host-associated > Tunicates > Ascidians > Unclassified | place: Key West, Florida...
ATTACCACTTTCAACCAGTGGCAATTGAGACCACTGGTGTGTATGGCAAGTCCACTGCCCCTTTTTTGAGTGGCCTTACAAAGAAACTTATTGATGTGTCTGGCGACCCCAGGGAGCGCCAGTGGCTCCACCAGCGTCTGTCCCTGGCTGTGGTCAAGGGAAATGCTGCCAGCATATTGGCCTATGTGCAAGTTTGATCTTATCTTTCCTGTTCTTTTTCTAGCTGCTTTTAACGTGCTGACCACCATCACTGCCTACCACCTGCCCCTATATCGGTGTGTAGCTAATGTGTTGAGTTTATTTGGCTACAATTGGGAATTTACAACATAAAAAAAAGTATTTTCTGAGAACCCATTCTTGGCAAATAATATATTCATTCCAGTCTAGCCTAGTTACTATTTGGCAAAATAAGTTGGGCCTCAATCAACACATTCACATGGGCCTCAACACATTTGATATGTGCCTGGTCGAACACACACACAGAATGATGGCGGTACTCCTTCATGATCATGGTCTGCATAACTTTACTGTGTTTTTTCTTTTTTTTATGTTTTGTGTTTGCCAAATATTGCAATGAATACATTTGTGGATTTTGGTTAAAAAAAACACAATCACATGTCATGGCCTACAACAGATCATAGACAATAATATTTTTATGCATACAGTACAATATTGACAAAAATGAAAAGCTATCAAGTATCATCAGTTACTAAACTGTAAGTTTCAGTTTAAGCTCATGATATTTACGAATTGTCATCCAATCCTACCGCTGCTGCCCTGGGTTTATTTTTTTTGGTCATAAACCAAAATTTTTTTTTTTAAATGGCATTGATGATTGACTGGAAAAAATTAAGTCAATTTGGTCCCAATGTAATGTTCGAAAAGGTTGGCTAGTGAACACTCACACTGTTGTGGCAAGTTTAATACTGTTACGTGAAAAACAAGCAAAATGTCTCAGTGAAAAACACCAGTTAGTTGCTGCCTGTGATGACAAAACACTGCTGTGTTCCCATTTATTCAATTTTTCTTTTAACTTTTATGTTTTGAGGCAGTTTATGCAGAGAATACAAAAAAAAACTATGGCATCTTGCTCAAACAAGTGTAACAAAATTAGTTTTCTCATAAGACTGCATGCAGTATGGGCACATTTGTAACATCGTTTAATTTTTTGCAGGCAATAATGTACAGTACTGTGCAATCAAATGTACATTCATCATAATATTGCAGAAGAATTCAATCATTGCACCAATTGCATTGCCTTGTTCCAATTGTTTGACAGACACTACAGTGCAAACACAGTTGCTGATTCTTTAAATCAATTGCAGCTTTATCTGCAAAATATCTTGCGCGATGTCTAGTCTTGTTGCTTCGTTTCAATGCAATAACAGTAACTGGCTTTCACATTACACTCCGTTACAACCTTCAGCAGGTTATCATGAATGAGTGGTCACGAGCGAGGCGCGGTTCCATGACTAATGCATAAACCCGAGTTGTAGGGGCAATGAACCGAAACAAACCATAGACATTAAGCACTTCACGTGAAGCTTTGTTGTTTACGACTATTGGTTGCCGAAAATCGACTCGAAATAAGCTATCTAACTCGACTCAAAAAAGTAATTGCGATAATCAGTTTCACACTAGTTAAATTTGTTAAAAACACGCAGTGAATCAACCCATGTCGCAATTTTTTCAATATGTGCTATTTTTTGCAAAAACTTTGACTTGAGTAAAATTTGTTTTATTTTTAAACAATTCAGCTATAAAAATGCAGTTTTCACTCACAACTTTACTCAAGTTATGCAGTCAAAATCGCCAATAAAGCTTTCAAAAAAGAAACAGTTTTTCTCAAACTAAAAGTAGTTTATTGTTTGATGATAATCAAAATTGACTCGAACATTTATGAATGTACTGAAACTATATACTGAATATAGTGCATTATGAATATATATCTGCGAATAGCCTATTCAATCACAGGTTTTTCGCATCATCACAACTGTATCGTCATTGACAATAGCACAAAAAGTGGTTAGGCATACAGTAGCGCATTATACTGTTGCGATCGGAAATCCCGAGCGGCATGTGAGCAAAGCTTCGCACCGTGGCAGTAAGCAACAATAGAGATCATGCTCGCAATCTCTCTTACTATTGCTTGCTCGCGCCACATATATGTATGGTGTTGTTCTTCACGCTCATCCCGTTCGTGGTGAATCATACAATCAACGCAACACCACCGGAGAGGTTGCAACAATACAATCGGTGTTTGCACATGACCAACCTTGAGAGGAGAAAAACACTTTGACAGCACCTCTTACTTTTTGTATGCTTGGTTTGCATATATTGCACACAAATTTTTTTCTTTTTACTACACAAAAGCAATACTGGTGAGACGCAAACACCGAAACAATGCACTAACAACTACTGCAATTGGTCTCCATCATACAGAAACGTTGAATAATTCAGGAAAAATGAAGATTTGTAAAAAGCACCAGACAATTGAAGCGATCGAATAAAAAATTTACAAGATGAAGATGCACATTGTATAAAAAATCTATACAAATTGTTTTTCAGTAAGGCATCAAACGTCCTGACAGAACGGGTAACCTGATGTGGGCGAACACTTACATTTCTGGGTATGTAATGCATAATTCGGAAGGCACTGTTGTAGGTTACGCAGCACCTAAGCGCTTCATACCAGCCTGCGTGTATTTGCTCCACAATTGGCAAGCATACATTGACATCCAATAGGCACGAAATGGAGTGTTTATTCTACAGGATCCAAAACTAAATCAGTGGTTCTCAACTTTTTCGCTGAAGGGAGCCAAATCCAGACTTACGACTTTATTAGAGAACCCCACTAAGGACATTTTAACACAAGTCAGTTGACAGGTTTTGTTTTATAGCAGAACGAATTGCGTTACACAAAAATATTACAGATTTTATTGGAAGACTGCTGAGGGCCGCACAAAGAGTACTTGGGAGCCGCATGTGGCTCCCAGAACAGCGGTTGAGAACCACTGGTTCAAATCAAATTAAACAACAGCACAACAACCATTGATTTAAATGAAGCGCTCGTTATATAGTTGATTATCTTGCCATCTTATAATGGATTAACTGTCATCAGGCCTGTAAGGGATTAACTGTCATCATGCTCCCAACGGGGGGAGCATTCGGGGGAAGTGCACCCCAAATTTTGTTGCGTCCACAAAAATTTGCTTAAAAAAAACAAAATTTTTCCCCCTGTTCCAGTTGACTGCATCGCCTTGAACTACTGAGGCAACCACTAGAGAAAGATGGCAATTCAGGGCATTAACTAACAGGAAAACAACCAGCAGCAATAGCGATCCATAACTGACTTCACTCTACTACTACTAGGTTGCACTATCATTATATAGGGATAAATGAACCACGATAATTCGCTTGTGGTGACTATCACAGTGACTTGTTACTCATGGGCACCATCTAGCGGTGACCATTCATTTACATGTGGCGCCATCTACCGACCGCCACACCCCCTAAAAATGTACTTTGTCTCCCTCAAGCATTAAAATCTTGCTATGAGCCTGACTGTCACGCCAATCCAAGTATGCTGTGTGTTGAACCACTAGCGTACGGAGGGGGGCGGCCACTGTTCCATGGCCACCCCGTCAGACCCTAAAAATAAAAAAATGTAAAAACAGTATTGTCTATAACTTGGTACCAGAATGCACAAAAATGCGTATTCTAAGTGTAATTTTGCAAAATTTTCCCGGGGACATGCTGCCGGACTCCATAGAATCGTCGTGCCTTCGGCATTTCCCCTAAAGTTTATTTGTGACGTCACGCGATTGTGACGTCGTACGATTGTGACGATACTTGCCCCCCACGGAAATTTTCTGCCTACGCCACTGTGTTGAACAAAATCCAGCCTTGTTTGACTTAAACCCTAAATGTAGGCTAAACCCTAAACTTAAACATACACCCTAAATGTGGGCTAAACCCTAAACGTTTTGAAAAAGTACATAAAAAGCACTCCTATCAAAGGTGTAATAGCACATATCAAAAGTGTAATAGTACAGAAAAAGTACATTAAAAGCACTCCTATCAAAGTCATTGTGTCAGGACCTTTGATGCCGTGCTGAGAAACAACTTGTATCGATTTTTTATGAGATGCGCATCTTCATCCAACTATTTTATCCCATCGCTTCAAATGTCTGATTCTTTTTACAAATATTCATTTTTCCTCCATTATTCAACGCTCCTGTATGGAGAACAAATGCAGTAGTTGTCCGTAAATTGTTTCGGAGTTTGCATCTCATCAGTATTGCTTTTGTGTAGCAAAAATATGTGGACACTGTGTACACACCAAGCATAAAAAAGTAAGAAGTGCTGAGAAAGTGTTTTGCTCCTCAAGGTTGGACACGTACTACCAACGGTTGAGTGATGCGCTACTGTATAGGCATCCGTTTTCTGTGCTCTTGCGAATGACGATGCAGGTGTGGTGAGGATAAAGCGCTTTGCTCCTCCCAATGTTGGTCATGTGCAAACACCGTTTCTGTAATGTGCACTCATGTATAGCTAACCACTTTTTGTGATCTTGATATGGACCATGAGTCCGCAATAAAATATTATTATTATAATCTCTATTGGCTAGACCAAAGGAAAGGGTGAGAGCAGAACCAACGAACACTCACACAGCTGTCATAGACACTAACCACTCAACTATGTTCACGTTGCTACTAGAATTCAATGTGGAAAAAGGCGGAAACAGTTCGAATTGCAAGATAGTCCCAGCAGAGCTTTTGCCGTTGATGGCAAAATACACACTGCCATTTAGCAATTCTGTAAAATCGGATCGCATCTAAGAGTTTTGATATGTTCAGAATAATCACATAAAAACATCAAAAATTTTCTCAGTCCGATCCAGTCCTGATCCGCCAACTTTCAAAAAAATTGCAGTCCGATCCAGTCTTGATCCGGCCAAAATTGGCTTCAGTCCTGATCCAGTCCTGATCCGTGCTCATCTCTGGTGCATGTGTCGCAGTTCGGCAGTTGTTAGACTTCAGTGTTGCTATTTTAGTCTTTTTAAAACCAAATCTTGTTTATTTTGCAATCGTTTGGTTTATTTTTTTCGATTTGGTTTAAAGCTTATTTTTTTAGTTTATTTTTTATTTTTTGGTTGTTTTTAGTTTTTTTTAAAGATGTTTTACCCCAGGTATCAGCTGGGTTCCCTGCAATAACATATATCTGGTTTTGGCGCTTTAAGGAAAATCCAAGCAGGATTTTGGACAGTCTTTATGTTTGGCAACAGTGTGTTCCAACATAGCAATGTACCAACAAGAACAAATGCTCTATAACCGTTGACATGTCATGTAGTTGATTTTTTGAATGCAAGACCTTATTTAGGTTATGAAACTGAAACTTTGATAATGATAAGAGACATGGTTTGCTCTGAGTCAGACGAGGAATCCAAACGATATCTCGATTTCACGTTGTGCCTATTTAAGCAAGCACAATACAGGGTACCAACTCATTCAAATATAATGAAGAAATGTCATTGATGTCTTTTTCAAATGCCCTATGAAACATTATAGGACCTTTAATTTTTGTTTTTGGATGAATTTGGGATATAATGTGAAGTCATTGGGAAAATTGAATACCATTGGCAGCATTTAATAGTTGTCCCATGGTAAAATGTTACTGACACAGTAGCATACTGGACTGAAGTATGTTTGTATGAAGATGCCATCGGAGAAAACACATACAAAAAAGTGGCTGGTTTTGCTCAAGGCATTTTATGTAACCTATACCACGCTTTAACGCCGAAATGGAATGAGTATTCCGCCAGATGAACGTTGAAAAATAAAATTTGAGAAATAGAATGAGTGTAGAACTGGTAAATGCAATTTTGAATATCAGGACTGTATTGAAAAGAGACAATATTTTGAAGCATGTTATGATGATGACCGAGATTCCAGAAGCTGTGACTATGGGAATTTTATTGGCACTAGTTTGGTATACAATGAAAACAATGCTGCTGAAAGTTGTGTCAAAGTATAAATCGTCACTGATTTTGTACAAACTGCATATTTTCCTGATTATGCTTTGTTTATTTGTGTGTGTTTGTTTCTGCTTCAATTTGGTTTATTTTGGTCTTTTTTTCAGGCTCATTTACTTTAATTTAGGGAAACCAAGGTGGCAACACTGTTAGACTGGTAGTAGGCCTACAGCAGTAAGCATATTTTCGGATTGTGTCATTTCAAGTGAAAAGTAGGCTACAAGTTTTTTTTGACACATACTTTCTATGTATTAGTAACTGTTGGGCTAGACCACGGGGTCTACAGAAAATTGTACACTTTAATTGGGGGTCAACGTGCAGAAAAGTCTGAGAAGCACTGGTTTATATCATTTGTGTTTAAAATACTTCACAGCACTCGTTGGCACTCGATAAGGATTGGTAGGCAAAAATACACATTGGCAATGATGATATGAAAGTAAACCTATAAAGCACTATATTGGTAGGTTAGGCCTAGGCCTATAGCATGAGTAGCGTAAGAAACAAGCAATGCTCCATACGAAGTAAAAATGCGAGACATAATAGTTCGTGACAATCTTTCAAAGTAACCATTTTTATTGCAATGGTTTGATGTTTTTGGTATAAACTATTAAAGTGGATTGCATGATTATCGTCAACATCTGGCGGCAATATGAATGCGCGGACAGAGCGCGTGACCTGACAAACCTGATTGTACAAAGTTTGTACAATGCGTTTTCGAGGTAAGCTACCTCGAAAAAAGAAAGGACACGTTTATTTTACACTAAAAAACTTCCGTATGGCAAGCGATGCCTGCAGGTATAAAACGGAATGCAGACTACAGTTTTTGAGTTCCTAGAGCAGAGGTTTCCAACCTTTTTCTGCTCATATGGCCCATTCAACTAGGAAGGATATTAGTTGTGGCCCAAGCCTTGTACGCTCATAGAGTTAACACATCTATAACTTTAGCTTAGCATTAATTTAAGTTAATTTTAATTTTAGCGTCAGACGCATGGTCCATATCACAAGGGTACTCAAATAGCACAACACAAAAAAGGTTTGTCATAGCGGATTACAGAACAAGTGATATAGATAAACGCAGACAGCGCAGGGAGGTGACAAACACTGAAACAACGCACCAGCTATAACTGTATTCACTTATCATCAAATAGCATTCACTCATCATCGAAAATCCAACAGCGGGAAGAAAACTGAAGGCATTTATAATCAAGTTGTGAGGTAGGCCTAAATGGCTAAAATCATCGAATGGGGATGAGTACAGAAGCATGAACATTTTTTTGATCAAGGTTTCATGTGATTTTGCAAGTGCTGTGCTATACATTAGCTGTTGTGCTGTAACAAAGCATAGAAATTCTCGTAAATACAGCGTCAGCTGGCATAGTAGGAGTTATGTCACAAACGTAACATCCAGGTCGAATTTTTTGCTATTTGTCTGTCTTATTTCATCATGATGGCATCATGCAAGTCTCATAATGCTTTGATTCTGACTTATGCCAAGCTCTGTGGGCCACTAGAAAAAGCGTCATGGCCTTCCACTGGGAAATGGCCTACCGGTTGAAAACCACTGTAATAAATAATGCCACGGTATCGTAAAATCAGGGCTTCGGAGTCGGAAATTTGCTCATCCTACTCTGACTTCAAAATTTTTTGACTCCGACTCCAAGCAGCTCAAATGTTTGAACTCTAGAAGTTTTCTTTATATTCCGATAGGGTTTTTAAATGTCACTTTGTGAAGTAGGTAAGAGCAGCTCATCGGTAACTTAAGTTGGCGGGAGATTAGTGACAATCTCGTTCACTTCTCGAATGATTGGAGGGTAGCGTTGTATCTCCTCCTGACTACTACCTTGTCGCTTGTATGGCCTGGTAAACACACAGCTTTGACGAACGGTCAATTTTCTCCACTTCATGCAGAAAATGGAAAATGCATTTCGAGATCTTGCAGTTGCCCTGATTCCAAACGACTGCGCTTTGATTTTTCGAATTTGACGAGATGTTTTTCAAAGTTGAGTTAATCAGGATCATCGGACCTGGTGGACAACAAGTAGGCCTACACTGAAGCAAATTTGTTTTCATTTTCCTGGTCTTCCATAAACCCATGTGTCTTGAAAGCCAGATCGCAGAGGGCTGGTTTTGCACTGACCTTCCGATTGTCTGCGGGCATCACCCTATACTGGGTATCGCAATAAACAGTAGCAAGCTAAATATGACTCTTAAACAAGTTCCCTCTCTCGGCGTCATAGATTTCTTCATGCTTTCCGCCACACTGTGAGCTTATGTTGTGACAGCCAACATATATAATAAATATTTCCATTCTCAAAAAATTTCCCAAAGTTAAATGTTCTTCTTGCATGTTTTTAGTCGTGCATGCATCCATTTTCAAGCGCACAAACTTTCCAGCAAGCTCCCTGTTCCAGTGCTGATTTCTGTTTCGTTGCCTATTTTATAAACATATACTAATGTTGTTCTCATTCAAAGAAATCGAAAACTTTCTTGCCATCTCCCTCGCTGTTCAGACTTTGAAATGCAGGCGTGGAAAAAACTTAAGGAATGAACTTGTGGACAGCCAAATCAACTATTCTTTTATGAAATTTAATTGCAGTCATGGTAATTGTAACTGTTTCACTTAGAAAAAATTGTAATGGCACAAATCCTTGATGAATGCTTGCTTATTCGAGTTGTTAAGATTAAGGTGGTTCTATTTTCTTGTACGATTTTTCAACACTATTTTCAATATCCATGTGGTTTCTCTTCAGATGTCGCTTCAAATTACTGGCACTTGACGGTATATGCTTACTTCGATCTACAGCTATCAGCTAGCATTGACTCACAAAGCTTTTTTCCATCTCCTTCACCAGTGCTTCAGCGGCAAACGTAAAGCTTCCCACCGTCGGTAAGAATAAATGTCAAAAAACAGTGGATTTTTGTCGTTTGTACACGCTTACAAGAAATGAATCCACAATGTGAAGCACAATTTTGTTTCTGTCTCTATCTGAACGAAAACTCTTGTATCATGTTTGTATCCAGGAGCAATGCCACAGTATATACGCTGCAGTTATTGGGCAAGGCGAGTAAGAACACATCTATGAGCGCAGTTCCGCGGTCATAGGTTGAACGCAAACAACAAATACATACGGATAGATTAGAATGGCAGGCACAGAATATATAATGGTGTGGAAACATTTAGTTCACACGAGAAAACCTAGGTCTGTCTGGAACATTCAGATGTCCAAAGTGGTGGAGGAACCTTTTTTAAAGTGGAGGGGCACAAGTGCACGTCACAAAAACTATGGAAAATTTTTGTCGTTTGAATTGGCAACTTCGACATCAGCAGCATTGAAATATGACGTCATTAACTTTTGTCAGCATGTTTAAGATTTTATGCATTGTTTTATAAGCCCTCAACGACCCCTGCTTACACTACACCCTATCTATCTACGCTACATTGGCTTAAGCAAGTAAATGTTACTAGTTGTTCTCAGTCTTACACAAAATTCATTCACAAGTAACTGCACAAACACAACATGCACAAAGCTAAAGGAGCGCCGACATATTACATCATCAGATAGGGGTCAGAAGGGCTTTCAAAATGATGATGGGGTAAAAAATGATGTAGCACAAAATGTTTCCTACACACAAGCATGTGAAATTACATTCACCATCTCCATATGGCAACACCGTTCGACAACACTACACGGTAAGCAAGCCCGATCAGGGTGACCAGATTGTGCACGGTGTATTCTGCCAAACGTTTACGAAATCCTGCTAAATTCACTACCAAATTACAAATAATATATTACAAATAATATTGCCAAAATACTACCAAAATTCTGCAAATTTTTTTTGTTAAACGACTTACTTTAACAATGGATCCAATACTAATTGTGTTGCTTAATATTATTTAAGCAAAATTCGAAATTTATAAATGAGGGGCAGGATTCCCCAGAAAAAAGTGGGGTCTAGGCCCATGAACCTCCACCCCTGGATGTGTAGCAGAGGTTAGCGGATATTGATTTTGTAAGTCCTGATCCATATCCGATAATTTTTTTAAATATCCATATCCGATCCTTATCCGAAAATTTCTGAAATTTAGCATCCGATATCCATCCGTATCCAAATGCAACACTGGTTAAATGCGAAACAAACAGGCAGTGGTTATTGGTCCACCAGTGGACCTTCATTTTTGAAAACTTATTCATCCATCGCCTGTAACATAACATTAATCCATGACAAATGTGCAGCAGGCTGGACTTCATAGAAACTTAGTAAGCCTAAACCTAACACTTATTAAACCTAAACCACATATCTGACCACAAAAGTTTAGAAACTTTTGAAAAAAGCAAATAAAAACCGGCATCATGAAAAGTGCAATCACTACAACCAAAACAAATGGTGCCCGGTTGTGGCAAGAATCAGCATGAAAACTATTCACACAGTAAGACACGTCTACCTGACTACTATGACAGTGCTGCTAATGTGACAAACTCAGCGTTTTATTCCAACCGTGTCACCGCCAGTGGACCTAGAGCCACTTCCAAACAAAAACACCTTGTCATTTTGTCAACCAATCCATAAAAATAACATCACATGTTGTGCACTCGCAATTGTAAAAACAGAAAATTAGTGTATATTTTGCTGCCAGTGGTATAGCCTACTATAGCTCTGCTGTGGTTATTTTTCCATTTGAACTGTAGTGTATCTGGCTTTGTCCACTTATAACACTGAGTTCGTGGCACTAACCGTTAGTACGATGAACCTGGTCCAAAAGGAATTCCTGCTGTGCGAGTGGTTGTCGTTTTGGCTCAGCGATTGTTGTTTAGGCTGGGCTGATAGAGACGACTCTATTTATGGGAAAATTTTTGATGTAAGCTGCAGCACTTTTCTAATAAGTTTTCAAAACCAGACACAGGTTTCCAATTTGGGTTAGGGTTTTTGGTTATATGGCAAAGAAGATCCGCTAATCCAATGATATAGTTCTTGTCATGTGACCAATTCCACCTGCATCAGCTAATTGCAAAAGAGCTCCAGCATTCAATCAATTGATAAAATGAAGAATTTTGTAACGCCGAGAGTGGATCACAGTATAAAATATAGTAAAGCTATCCAGCGTACAAAAACTACAAACTGTCTTTTAGCAAAGGTTGACTGTATAAAACTTGAGGTAGAATGTCCAAAATTCTAGCCAAAAGGAAACGCAGCTTTAACACTGAAATACACTAGACCAGGAGTGGCCAACAGGTTGAACGCATCAACCGCTTGATCGCTGAGTGTCGCTTGGTCGATTGCACCTGATTTTGCATTGAATTGACAAGCTGCCTAAAAAGAACATTATGAAATCAATATTCCGGAACGTTCATAGAAATTATCCATCAATTAGTTGGTCACGTATATTCTTTGGTGCCTGTTGTGATGGCTGACCGCAGGCTAGCTCAGCAGATGCCGCGAAAGTACTGTAATACGTTTTTCAATTATTGCGTGGCAATCACGATTTAGGTGTAACAGACACTTTGCCTTCTGTCTGTGCATCACTTACTAAGGCGATGGTGCATTGCATTTGCACATGTGATACTCAACTTTGGCATTTTGCATTTGTGACTACATTACCAACTGGTCGATTGCGAGTTATCAAGAAATTTTCTAGTCAATCCCAGTCGAAGACAAGTTGGCCACCCAGGAAATAGACTATATTAGCCTACACAACACACACATATGCTACTCAGCACAACAAAACAAAAGCAGCATACCAGCAATATAAGAGCAGTTTACTACTTCCACTTCACCGGAAAATATTTGCGATGAAGTAACACAAATTAATCATCATCAATTGTGATGAGTGCAGCACACCAGAGATGGCACGGGCCGCTAATGGTCCGGATTTTGGGCGGGCCGCTAACAATATTTTTAGCGGTTGGACTTCACCGAGCCGCTACGAACCGCCCACTGATGTTGAGAAAACCTTTAAAATTTTTTTGAGTTGAAAGAACCACTCGGCAATAAAAGTGACTGAAACCACTTGGCATTCCTTTCGCCGTTGCTGTATTTTAATCAAATTTGCTTTTCCCATATGTGAGCACTCCGTCAGGCGCGACTGGCAGGTACACTTTAAGAAACTTTTCGTGCATGGTGATAACTTCTTGTATGAGCGTGGCGGTCAGCGGTTTTGGTGGTGAGTTGCTTCTTGGAGGAAACGTGTTGTGCAACAATTTGACGGCATGCTATAGGTGTTTTTGCAGGATTGTCCATGGGAAATATTTCTCTGTCCCATCACATAGCAATTTATGCCTGTCCCATCCTACAGGATTCCCATTATAAAATTAATATGGAATACAATTCAATTAAAATTATTAAATTTATGAAAGTTTAGGTTTAGTATCTACTAAATAGGACTACATGTACAAAGAGACATGCAAAACGACAGAATTTATTGACTTAAAAATTCAGAAGTATAGTCTAAGTATGACAATTCAGTATCATTCTGACACTCTCATTCTATTTCTGAAGTTGCTGTGACATGGCTACTGTCTCATGGGAAATACAAATGTGTGCGGTAACAACCAATGGGATGTTTACCATGGGATTCCCATAGGAATGAGATTCCTATGGACAAGCCTGTGTTTTTGAGATATGCACTAAATCACAATCGCTTTGTAAGTAAGGTTGCGGGGTTTTACGTTTAGGGTTTTACGTTTAGGGCTTCAGGTTTGGGGATTTAGGTTTAGGCTAAAGGTTGAAGGTTTTATGGTGAGGGTTCAGGTTGAGGCTTGTAGGATGAGAGTTTTAGGGTGAGAGCAGAACGGCCTCCAGAAAGTATTCAGATTCTATTTGAATAAGGTTTAGGTTTTGTATTGCTAATTTTGTTGTTAACTGTCAATTAATTATATAACACTTTACTTACCTGCTGTGTTATACTTAACAACATGACCACCCGCAGTAACAACAAGAAATGCAACAAAGAAGAAATTCAAGCAACAAAGGATTTTGTGAACTATGAAAAGAAGTGGGCTATACTCTCTCCACAAACATCTGTGAATAAATCTGAAGAGTTGCTGGAAAAACTAAATCAGCTTAACTCAAAAATGTCTAGGCTAGAGTCAATTCCAAACCAAATTTCAAATATGGCAAGCACTC
>Ga0210059_1012022_pt1 | contig 13155 bp, 7 predicted proteins | sample Ectturendosymbi2_FD_188042 | JGI IMG/M metagenome (GOLD analysis project Ga0210059, IMG submission 188042) | Ecteinascidia turbinata endosymbiont from Florida, USA - Sample 2 (SPAdes) (version 2) | ecosystem: Host-associated > Tunicates > Ascidians > Unclassified | place: Key West, Florida...
GTAGTATTTCGCTGAAGTTTTTACTGGAAACTAGGCTACAATCTGAGTCTTTTGATACTTTGGATGACCTGCTGAGGTTTTGGGTTCAAAAGTTGTGATGTAAGTTAATAAAAATATTTGACTAATTAGCTATTTAGATAATGAACTAATTTGTATATTTAAGATCATAACTTTTGAACCAGAAACACTAGAAAGTCTATCAAAGGCTCAAAAGACTCGGACTCGAGCCTAGTTTCTAATGAAAACTTCAGCGAAACACTTTGGCCTAGCGGTTGGGCCCTAGGCCAGGCAACATGAGCCAAAATGACCCCAAAACTACTTCACTTATGACGTCAGTCACAAAAAATCCGCAACACCCAACCAAAAATTTTTTTTCGAGTGCAATCTACTAGACTGGCTGATCTGTTTAAGCCTTTGAACAGCTCTCTAGCGCAATTGGCGGAGGAGCTAGGGCGTTGGAAAGGCAACCGAAAACTGCTGTTTTTTAAGCCAAAATTGAAGTACGAATATATCGTACGCCGGTTCTCAAAGTGTTGATTAACTTTTCTGCATGTGGTTTTGGAGTATTTATCAAAAAGTATGTGAACAATGTAAGCTTCTCACATTTTTATCCACTTAGAAAGTTATAAATATAAAATTGTTTTCAAAAATTTAAACTTTCTCGAAACGTAAGTGCATGAGGCACTCAATAACAAATAAATGATCAAAATGTAAGCTATTTATGTGAAAATGTCACCAAGTATTTGCTTCACTGTCAGATTTACATTGCAACAGTTTAGTTAAACTGCTCACAACAGATAAGCACAGTTTGAAGTCAAACAGGCATTAGCATGGTCAAAAAACAGAAGAAACCACAACTACTTTTTCATTCTGATATATCGAATGTGAAGTATCATCAACAGAAAGAGAATTGCTATCATTGTATCAAAACAATCAACACATATTGCAGGATTGAGTTCTAAATGTATACAGTAAAGCACAGGAGATTTATTTATTGAGTCCCGTTCAACTAACGCTCTGTGCTCCTATAGTGCAACTAAACTTAGGTCATACCCTTGAAACATAAATGGACTCCTGCAACTTGTGTCTAAGTACTAGTTTATTAGTCAAGCTTTTTATGCCGCATGTTGCACCCTGTTTTTTTTCTGTAATTTTTTAGTCATAGACTGAACTGGTTTTGAAAAAAATTAAGTCATTTCGGTCAGAATATTTGAAAAGATAGGCTACTAAAAACACTTTTATGGCAAGTTTTAATACAATTGTGAGACAAATAACCAAAATGTCTCAGCTAAACATTACCGAAATGTTTCAGCGAAAAAAAAAACAGGTTCCACCTCATTAAACCAATTTAGTACGTTTGGAAAACATTACCACTATGCCTGTTTTTTTTGCTGAAGACCTACAATTGTTTCCACAGTCTTATGCAATATGCTCCATTAAGCTGTACACACCTTTGTTGCTAAACTACACACTTGCACTGAAGTAAGGCACATTGTTTGTTACATAGCAATGAATTTTGCTACACATGGAATGCGATGATGACCATAAAATATGTGCATCCGATTACTCATAACCCACATCACCATAAACATTAAATACAAGGTCCAAATGTACAAAACCTAAAGCAGTACTTTTAAGTTCCACAATGCTAAATATTGCATACTTACATTTTAGATGAAACAGACATAGCCACAATTCTCTAACTTAGTGAAAATATAGTATCTCAACAAAGGCTTCATTTCATAAAAACAATAGGTAATAATTTATCAGAAAATATGCACTATCTAGTGTCTACGCAGCAGTCTAATCTGCCAATTACCAGGATTTAATCTGAAGTACCTGAAGCACAAGCAATCAAAATTTTGAGTATACAAAAACTTTTTTATAAGAAGTGACACAACTTTTAAACATATGCCATAAGTACAGACCCAAGCAAGTGAGTAATATACACTAGAATGAGACAGCAATTTCAAAGTTCTGAAACAAAAGCATCAGCAATTATTTACACAAGATCGAGTCCACCACTCAACTGCTCAAAAGCAAGCCTAGCTGGAAAGAATAAGAGCCAAGTGAAGTACAAAAAACATTTTCAAATGTGCTTTTGGCTGAAGCATCTTAAAAACAACATAACTGTGAACCAAGTTGTTTTTTTACTGAGCTTTTACGAGTAACTGCAGTGTTGGTTTTCTCCACAACAGTAATCACACTAAAATAACAATCACTAGCCCAGGAAGAACATTGCACAGACCAAAACAAACAAAACTTGACAAAAATAGCAGCAGCCAGCAATCACAACACAACACAAAGGAGGCCGTTACACCAGATAAAACCTCTCTAGAACAGTTAGATACACAAAGTCCAACTGCGATACAAAACTCATATCCTTTAAAGAAAATATATTCAGTGCCTAAAAGCACAATATGGAAAAATCAGTAAGGTCCTAGTCTAACAAAAAGTCACTTGTGTGTTTAAGACTTAACCTTTTTCCACATCACCAACCCATTAATAGGTCATAAAAAAACAAAAAAAAACTACCGTATGCAGATGTGTTGATGCCAGTATGGTAGTGAACATCTTTTACAGAAAGTTTCAAACCTCTTGGGTATTATCTTTTAAGCAACTATCACAAAAAGTTTGTGGTTTAAAATCAGTTATTCTTCTTCATAACAACATTAATTCATGAGAAGGTATGGCACCACATTCTAAGCATTTACAAACTGAACATTTAGTATACTGTAAATATTACAAGGAAAAATGCTTTACAATGGGTAAAAATTGTCATTCTCATGTCACTGCAAGACTGTTGCTTTTTTCTATGAAGCATGTTTAAATGATATCAAAATTGTACATTTTAGGCATTACTTTGAAAGCAAGAGTTTGTTTTTCATACCACTAGTAAGTAAAATGGACTTTAATGTCACAGCAAAAGTTGTCATTAAAATATTGATTTCTAGAGCCATTTGACATAAACATGTCACAACTGGTACCCATGAATGACATCATGAAGCAGTGGGAACTAACAGTGCTTCTCACACCTTAAGTATTTTAAGTTTAAAACGAACATTATAAACTTCACATTATAAACTGAACATCACACTATAACTAACAACTGTCCCCACCTTTCCTCATATGCTTCATTCAAAAAAAGTTTAACACAAAAGTGTGTTGCTCACCAGGATTAGATGAAATTCATAAATTTAATCATGTTCCATGACAATAGCTTCACTTTGAGCTGGTTTTATGAAAGCTTGCATATAACAAAAGAAATTCTAAGTGAGATCTACTTTTCTGTGTAAAATGTGTACATTATGTTGAAGCGTATACTTTGATCAAGTTGGCCACATGACCAAAACAAGCACAGCACAAAGGTGTCTGTGTTCAACAGTATGTCACATGCTTTGATAAAATGCCACTGGAAAGAACATAACATGTTTGCCACAATCAAAACATTGTAAATTTGCATAACAACTATTTCAGTGTGAAGTATTTGACAAACCTTTTACTATTAAATATATTCAGTACCAAAACTCCAGACAAACTGTCAATCAAGTGCTGTTTTGCTTTTGTATAAATGGCATGTTACTTTGACAATGAACATTACATGATCATGTTGCAGACCTATCGTCACGTTGAAGTGGTAATAAACATGAATGAGTCCATATTTACAAATGGCACAGTTTAATTCTGCAAGATGCATTGTATTCACCATAACCTTAGTTATAGGCAAAACTCTTTAATATAGAGCTCAGTTTACCACAAAATCTGTCTTGCCTGATACAAGATCTTTCAAATGTAATATACTGTATATATGCAACATAATATACTTAAGAGTAGTGATACAGCTAATAGATCCAAGCATTTTAGTTTTCATTACAAAAATTATAACTTATAATCCACCACCTATTTCATGTTGCACAATGATAACAAATTTAAGTTTGACTGACTTCATGATTTAACCTTTTTCATCATAAACTTTCAATATATTTGATGGTGGTAAGAAAGTTTCTTAGAAACTAATGTTTTTTTTTGTAGAAAGACCACATTTGGTCAGGTTTATGTAGAACTAGGTTTTCAGGCTAATAATTCAGTAAAGAACCAAAATAGGAAGTTATCTCTTATTCTAAGATAACCTAGTTGATCTGTTTGTACTATGGAGGTACCTGGGCCAGAATCTCAGAGTAGTGGATGTTTGTCAAATGCTTTCAGTTCTAAACAGAATTTAAATTAACAATATTACTACAACTTTTTAAGTTTCAAAAACATTTTCAGCTTATCAGCTTCAGCGTAATACATACCAGTATATAATCTTTGTAGTAACTCACATTGTTTGTAAAAACAACCAGTTTGTAACAATGAATGGCAGTATGCACCGATTTTGTGTGCAATGAAATTCATACAGCAGTTGTTCATCACATGAATTGGTCATATTCAAGCATGAAGCAGCAAGCAAAGTATGTGTTACTGAACTTGCAGTGATTCACATGTTTGCAAAAATATTTCAGTTAATTCAAATCAATATCACGTTAGTTTATCAAGGCTTGTCAAGGACATATTTTTGGATTTATACAGCTTTTTTTAAGGAAAATGTTAGGTACCCGATATGGATCTGTAGGGACCCGATTTCTCTAATTCTAGGGACCCAATTTTCTCTGATTTTAGGGGCCCGATGTTAATTTTCTCTGATTCTAGGGACCCAAATCGGGTCCCTAAAGCGCCTTAAAAAAAACCTGATTTATATGAAACAATAAAATGATGTGCAACACAAACAAAACACATACCAAAATTTCAAGTGCAACACTAAACAATGGGTGTACTTTCTGAAATACACTCTTAAAGCTTGTACCCCTCTTGCTTGTTATGTATACATCCTATATTTACATCTATATATTTTTTAATGCAGTGTTACGCATTTGAACTAAAACATCCAGCTAAAACTAATAGTTTACTAGACATTTTCAGTTTCTTTTTTTTGACAGAAACACATCAGCATGTTCCATAGCGTCCCTGGGAAGCCAGAAAAAAGACCTATTACTACCTCAGATGTTACCTAATTTAGATATAAAGGGTTTCCTTTGCACCAGGCGTTGCCATACGTTTTTGTCAAAAGGGCCACATAAACTGTTACACAACCGTTCAAGGTCCCAACATATTACATCATGAGGCCAAATCAATAATGTTTTCGTAAATATATTATTTTTCATCATTGACAAAAAGTCTTCGTGGGCCAGATAAAATGGCTTCGCAAGCCATAGTTTGGAGACCCCTGCTCTGCACTAGTATTGAGGGAATGTTGAAATTGTATAATGTCTTGACAATTTTGACAGACGCAAAAGAGTTTTCCCCATTTAGACCCTAAATAAAAGAAATTGGAAGGAGCAAAACTTCCTTCTTAGAAAAACACAAAGAAAAAAATGAGTGATAAAACACCCTATTGTAATGAAAGTTATTACAAACTTAAGGTGACTGAAGTTTTAGCAACAGGAACCAAAGTATTGATGTTCAGCACAGCTGTTGATTTTGAGTAGAGATCGACCAACGTGGCTTGTTTGGGGCTAATACTAATATATCGGCAATTCATGGACCTATAGCTGATGCCAATAACCAAAATTTTAAATCTTGTTTTCTGCTTCATTATCAGAAATATAACGTATTCTATGCCTTACCTTTTTTTCAATAACTTCAAAAATCAGGATTTATGAGCTAAATTTTTCAAATTGCAGCAATTTCAATATTTTGCTGTTATTTATAATTAATCTGATTAATGATGCTGCTTTTGTTTCAGTTGCAACGGCTGACCATGGTCCATCTTGTCTGCTTGTTTATGAAAATGCGCCTGCTAGCATTGCTGCAAGGTACCTGTCTTGACTTGGTTTGTTGTTCTTTCATGCGCAAGTTGTCTGCATGCCTGCAGAATATAGCAGCCTTTTGTCAACACCTACTGAGGCCAATCAAATCAGCCATTTTGGCCGATACCGATATATTGGTAAAACCCAAATATCAGCCCATCAGCCAGGGTGATATATCAGTCTATCTCTAATTTTGAGCATTTTCAATTTGCAATCGAACTAGAACTTTTTCTTTTGATTTGCAACAAAATACCCATTAAATTTGTAGCAACAATTAGATTGACTGCCATGATTGTTTGATGTGACAACATTTTACTATTCGTTTTTTAACTTGCAATTTGAAATGTGTGAAAAATTGAACCTGGTTACATTTGAGGCTGGGAAACTGGCTTTTCTAAAATCAAATGGAAGTGTTGAGCAAAATCTTGCCAGCTAGAACCCAGACACACATTGTTTTTCCAAAATCCATATCACCTAGTACTATTGCTTAAACCCATTTTGCACTTCACAGTAGTTCATGTTTGTTAACTCCTTCTGTGCAGTATGAATTACACGTGATTATGCAGCTGGTGCGGGATGGTTTTTAGGTTGTTTTCATCCAACAGCTACACTCAAAAGTGGGTAACTCAAAAAGTAAAAGTTATTGCGCTCTACTCAACAACTGCTGAACACAAATGAGCGCATACCAGACACGTGCACAAACAATCAGTCTGATGCACTGGGAACAGAGTCCAGTTGTTCGATTAAAAAATTATTAACTCGCAACATTCTTGATGCATTAAATTCAAATTTTCAAGCAAAATGCATAACAATCTAAAGATAATTCTTGTAAATTTTGGTTGCAAAAACTACAGTTTTTGAAAAAGTTGTGGTACTTTACAAAACTACTGCTCAAACCTGCTTAATAGGATAAAGTTTTGTAGCCTACGCATGTCTGTAGTTATGAAACAAAAGTACCAAGTCTGAAGCTTTTCGTTAGAATTACTTCAAATTTTCAGAGATGATGAGAATAAGTATGAATATTACATGTGGAAATTTTCTGTGCACAAATACGACTAAAAAAAGTTATCCTTATGCATGCAACAACTGTCAGGACCTAAGTGTTTTGCAAAAAGTGTTGTAGGTTAGGCCTAGCAAACTGTTACTGGATACCAAACTGCATAAAAGTTCTTGCTCACATTACCTGAAATTTTCAAGGATTTATGTGGCCAGGTATAGAGAACATCAATTGTAAATTTTCATTGCAACCAAATGAGTAAAAAAAATTTTACTGTGTGTTACGAAACAACTGTTCGTACCTAACTTTTTTGAAAAAGTCTTGTAGCCTAAGCCTAGCAAGATGGTTTGCTGCCAAACTTCACCACTCAAAAAGGCTTTGGTCAGTTTGTATGAAATTTTCAGGATTGATGTGTATATGAATCAAGAACATTCGTGGAAAATTCGTTGTAAACAAACAAGTATGAGAAAAGTTATCGCATTGGTGTTTATATATGTCAATCCGCATCTGGCGTATTCGATTGAATATGCATCATTCTGCACCCTGTGCATTTGAACATATGATGCATATGTGTCAATCAGCACCAAAGGTGTTAACACATTCTGCCCCATACAAAAGTACTATGAAAACCAGTAAGTTAGCTTATTACAGGTATTTCAAAGTTTTTTTTTTATATAAATGGAATAAAAGCTAATGTATTTATCTTACAAAAAGTCTTGACATGTTAATGGTAAGCATTTTTAAAACTTGGTACCAGGGCGTTTTTACATAAATGAAATAAAAACGAATGTATTTATCTTACAAAAGACTTTGCATGTTAATGGTAAGCATTTTGAAAACCTTAGTACCAGGGTTTTTTTCTAAGAAAATAGACTGGGTACTGGGAAGTATTTGAGAGTTCATCATATTTATGCCAGTTTCCTAAAACATCTGGTAATTGAAGCCAAAACAAATTCTCTGTTGTTAAATCTGCTTTTTTTCTTCATGGTTTCCACACATGAATGCACAAACTTTCAAAATAAGATCACAGACTGGTGTCCAATAGAAACCAGATCTGGATCTGTACTTAGCCAAGTATCTTCTGTAGAAGAACACCTTCCATATAGATATGCAGGTTGATAGAAGTGTTATGACTGAAGGATTGAAGTCCCCTTACCTGGATTTAAAAAATTGTAGGCGCAAAAAAACTGCTTTCTTGGATTTTTTACAGTAAGGTATAAAGCCATGCTAATCTTTTCAGACAATAACAAATCCAGTAAAGTTATAGTTATCCAACTGCTTAGGAACACAAAAGTGTCACATTAGAATCTAGCTTAAACCAATACAGCATTACTGAATGATAGCAAAATGACAAAAACTGCATTCAGAGAATTAGGTTTCATAAAGAAACAGGAAAACCTTCTTGGTAAAAAGCACATTTATTACGTCTGCTACTTTTTGATTAATATCACATTTAATAACAATGACTAGTACTTAAACAGTATGCATTGAACAAAACACATGCCATGGATGCAAGTGCTCTATAAGTGTATAATTCATGGCTATCAACAAACTCTGCTCAGCTGAACTGTTTTAACCACTGACTGATGAGAAACAACAAACCTTATAATCAATGCATAACAAGCAAATTGCATTTTATCCACAGTGAATGACCACTGTGCCCAGGGTATAAATTATTCATAAGTGCTTCATCCACAGTTTAATAAAAAATAGCGATTAATTCTGCTGTTTTGCATTGAACTGGAGCAGACGAAATAAGTAGCAGCACAAAACAAAACCACTCTTATGCTTCAGATGCAATACACATTGCAGGATGACCATCACTAGTCATTTTACTTGGTAAGCTGAAAATTACTTGGGTGTGACTGCTTTCACATAGCCAATGAACTCTAGAAATTGCATATTACACCAAATTTTCTACTTACTTATTTCCTAACTTCATTTGGAAGTTATTAAAATAACTTTTTATCTTAATCACTAAATATAACATAAGAACTACAACAGGATAATAAACCTTACAAAACTTAGCAAATGATATCTGTATCTATTTCTACTTACTGCAGTAAAGTATTTTTGACTTTTAATCAGACTTCCACAGTAACATCTATCAATGTTATCATTTTGCCACTGCCTCAAAATATAGACAAGTGTAAACATATATGCAAGTGATTATGTTCATAAAATAGTGGAGCTAATTGTTGCAAAAAAAACAATGACTGCATATATGTAAGTTTTTGTAATTGTAACATGCAAGCTGTCTTATTGAAACAAAAATGCTTTTCCCATCCACCAGGCAAACTACCACAGGTTGCTGAGAACTGTGATGTTAAGGCTGCTCCAGCTCTCCGCAGGAAATACAGGTTGGAAAATAGAATTAAAAATGCCAAATGATTTATGTATGAGCTTTAAACTAAAGAATTTTTTTCTAATTCATTTATTGTCTTCACCATAAGCCCACGATTAGGTTTTCTTCAAAAATTTAATATATAATGGAATAAAGAAAACTACTCAGATCACCACATACTTTTCTGAGGTGAAACGATGGACACCTGACATGCAAGAACTTGAATTTCAACTGGCCTTTTGTGGAACCACATGATGAAATATGCAAAACTGTGCCAAGAGTTAAGCAAAAATAAAAAACAAACTCAAACAAGAACTATTCCAAAATTCAATGTTTTCAACTGCCATTGGCTTGCAACCAGTGCAGCATTCACTGCAGAAATAGCCACATAAACCATGACACAGAGTAAGCGAAGATGGGCAGTGGGCACCTGCGGATCACTCCGAAAGGAGTACAAATCAAGTATATATAATAGAACTTCCTTGATTTTCTTAAGTGCTTTCAAATTGAAAATCAGTAGAATGGAAAACATTTGCAAAATTCCAATACTTACTGTAAAGATTTTAAGTCAGATGTTTTGCCTTGTATTCAAATGACAAAGCTTACCAAAATCTCATGAAAGCCACTTAATCAACAGAAAAATATAGTGATAGCTGTACAACTGCACATTGAAAATGACAGGGATTTACATATGGAAACTTATCTATCAGTGAATCTCTTTTCATTACAATCTAAATGATCAATGCAGAATTACTAAGAATGCACATGACAACTACTTCAAACAACCTTATGGTGCTGAAGAATGTTTCATCACCACGCATTTTCCTAGGTATCCAAACGGCAGTTAGAACAGCTAAAGCAAACTACTGTGTAAATCACAATGTATAATAGAGAAAACAATACTACTATTAAAAAAAATAGATTTGAAGTGTAAGTAAAAACTTTCATGAATTCACAAAGGTTTTGAAGCAAACTAAAGAAGGCTTTAATTGAATTGTTTCAAAACATTAAGTAAAGGTTCAGTCACAGCAAAAATATAGTGATAGTGAGTTATATACATACATCGAAAATTTAAATTTGTTTGAAAAATTACCATATTAAAATTTGCCATCCGGGTTAATTCAAGCAGTTCGCAAAATAACAGCTGGATCGCACATGGCTTTGGGCAGGAATATCTCCATCCCTGTACGGGTTACGGACCTGGTCGAAGTGTCAAAAGATGTAGCAAGTCTTGTAGTTTGCACTCGAAAAAATTTTTTTGGGTTGGGAGTGCGTTTTTTTTGTGAGTGACGTCATAAGTGAAGGACTTTTAGGCCACCTTGACCAACTTCATCTGGCCCTGGGTGCCAACTGTTAGGTGGTAGTATTTCGCTGAACTTTTTACTGGAAATTAGGCTGCAATCTGAGTCTTTTGATACTTTGGATGACCTGCTGAGGTTTCGGGTTCAAAAGTTATAATCTACGTTAATAAAAATTTTTGACTAATTGGTTAATTAGATAATTGATTAATTTGTTTATTTAAGATCATAACTTTTGAACCAGAAACGCTAGAAAGTCAATCAATGGCTTAAAAGACTCGGACTCGAGCCTAGTTTCCAATGAAAACTTCAGCGAAATACTTTAGCCTAGCGGTTGCGCCCTAGGCCAGGCAACATGAGCCAAAATGACCCAAAAACTACTTTAGTTATGACGTCAGTCACAAAAAATCCGCAAAGCCCAACAAAAAAATTTTTTTCAAGTGCAATCTAGAAGACTGTCCGATCCGTTTGAGCCCTTGAACAGCTCTGTAGTGCAATCGGCGGAGGAGCTAGGGCGTTGGTAAGGCAACTGACAACTGCTGGTTTTAGGCCGATTTCAAAGTACGAATATATCGTACACCGGCAAGTGTTAAATTCCAGAGCTCTTGAAGCAATCAGCATATGTTGACACTGTTGCAATTACCCAAGTATTTTTCATGGAAATGTATCAGTTCAATCCTTGTCAATACTCCTGCTTCAGTCTGTTCTACCAGTTGCTTAACTACAAAATTATTCCAATGAGTTTGCTATGCTAAAACAACATTTCCCTTTCTGTGAAGCATTGAAGAATATCAAAATTTTTACATTTCTGTGGTTGTAGGTAGTCAAAGAACAACTATCTCAAATAATTATTACTTTATTTTACTCTTTTAAGCTTTTTTACTTTTGAAAATTTCTTGTTCAGATTATCTTTTATGCTTTTTTTACTTTTGAAAATTTCTTGTTCAGTTTCCTGGAACATTCTGGTCATGTGGACAAATCATTAAAGCTGAGATCTCTCTATTCACAAAAGTGGATCTATACTTAGCACTTTGGGTACCGGACCATGTATATATACGTGGGAAAAATTATGTACAGGTTACCGGGGCCATGTATATATACAGTACGTTCTGAACAAAAATCCTGGTTTAATGGCCCTGGGAGCAAAAACAATGTGCTATTTTTATGGCTCAAGTGTTTTTTGGAAACTAAGCTATCATCTGAGTCTTTGGATTCCCTGATCGGCTTTGTAGCTTATCTGGAGCCAAAATTATGGCCCACAAACCGAAAATTGGATATAAATTCAAATCCCACAAAAGGTAACCTTGGTCATTTTCGCTTAAAGCCACAACTCGCCAGCTGATTGACCTAGAGAGCTGTTCAAACCCTCAGACTCGGAAAGTCTTGTTGTTTAGAGTAAAAATTTTGTTTAGTTTTGGGCTTGGGGTTTTTGGTTGATGTTGTCAGGATGGGGGTAGGTTTTGCTTTTTTTATGGATGATGTCATCGGCTGATCCAATAAGCCAATTTTTTGGCTCAAAACTTCTTCAGATGTTAGGCTCTAATAGGAAGTCTTTGAAGCCCTTGACCGATTTGCTAGCATTTCTGGGTCCAAATTTATGGCCAAAAAATTCCCAAATATTTCAGGAATGCCGCAGGGGATTAGTGGGGATTTCACTAATTAATTTGTGGCATTTTGACCATACTTTTGGAACCAGAAATGCTGGAAAGTCCATCAAACCCTCTAAAGACTCATATTATAGCCAAGTTTCCAAAAAAAACTCGAGTCAAAAAATGGATCTTGGTGTTAGCGTCTAGGACCCGATGACGTCATCTGAATGTAAACAAAATATGCATAAACACACTCCCATCATACAAACATCAATAAATAAACTGACATCCAAATCTAAAATAACTTTTTTCATTGCGAACTACAAGACTCCCCCATCTTTAGAGGTTTTGAACAACTCTCTAGCTGAATTGGCTGGCAAGTTATGGCTGGGGGTGGAATACACCCCAGGTTAGCATTTGCGGGCGTAGAAGTTTTAGCAATTTTTTTCTTTACAGTCATAATTTTGGCTCCAGATATGCTAGCAAGCCAATCAATAGCTCTGAAGACTTGGATGACAGCATAGATTCCAAAATAACTTGAGCCAAAAAAGTGGCCCTTTGGGTTGGCGCCCAGGGTCTGGTAAACTCAGCCACAAGGGCAAAAACATGTCCCCATTATGATGTCAACCAAAGAAATCCCAATACGCAAAACGAAAAAAAAATTTTCCATTGGAACTACAAGACTTGCTGAATCCGTAGAGGGTTTGAACACCTCCCTAGCTCAATCGGCTGGCGAGTAATAGTGTTGCAAAGCTCTGTCAAAACAGTGGCTCTTGCGGGCCTTAAAGGTAAAACGCCTGGTACCCGTGGATATCACCATAGGGAATCACCTGGTACCCAAAGTGTTAATACCTTCACAGCTGGGTTAATTTAAGTGGTTTGCATGAAAGCAGCCAGATTACACGTGGCTTTGCACGGGAATAACACCGGCGCCAAAAGCACTAGAGAGCTGTTCTTAAAAGACTCAGCAAAATTTTTTGGTTTTAGATTTCAGATTTTTTGTGGGTGATGTCATAAGTGGAGGACTATTAGACCACCGTGGCCCACTTCACCTGGCACTGAGCTCAAAATGTTAGATGGT
>Ga0210059_1012024_pt1 | contig 13155 bp, 9 predicted proteins | sample Ectturendosymbi2_FD_188042 | JGI IMG/M metagenome (GOLD analysis project Ga0210059, IMG submission 188042) | Ecteinascidia turbinata endosymbiont from Florida, USA - Sample 2 (SPAdes) (version 2) | ecosystem: Host-associated > Tunicates > Ascidians > Unclassified | place: Key West, Florida...
TCGTTGATGGCGGGGTCGATGAGGCGGGTATGAGCACTGCGGCACCAGACAGGCGGACAGTACTCTGCGGTTGAGTGCACCAAGGCTAGGGTAGCTATTCGCGGAGTTGTTGCTCCAGCATCCGAGCCGGAGCTAGCAAGCCGCCTCAGGAGCGCGACGCATGATGTCAGCTTCTTGTGAAGTGACTGAAGGTGTCGGCGGTACGTTGATTTCATTGACGTACACTTACGGGGGGTCAGGCCAGATCAAAACCTTTTGTAGTTCTCTGCTTTTTGGAAGACGTCTGGAATCGCGGTGTGTTAGTAGCTTTGAACCTCTTCTGCCAAATGTATCGTTAGTTTTCAGTGTTTTCATAGCCTTTACTGCTTTCGTTCCAAGCAAATGATTTTTAAAACGATGATATCAATGCGCTTGGATATTTTGCAGGCTTTACTGCGAAGATGAACACAGTGAGCTGCGTCTGTCATCTCAAACTGTGATGTACTACTTGTTAAACTCAATGATCAAGATGATCGCTCCCATTCTTCCTCACCTCGCCGAGGAAGCACTCCTACACCATCCATGTCCATGTGAGTTGAACACTTATCATTTGTTTCAGTGGAAGAAGTTTCCAGTGTATTGAAAGTCATGCTCATGTTACGTGCGCAGGATCTATCCACACAGATGCTGTCAGCAATCAAAGATGTAGATTTATAGGTGTTTTGCACTCCGTTGTCCTTCTTGATTGCTGATAAGTGAAAGGTTTTTGTGTTAATAGTTAGTTTTTAACTTTTTAAAAATTTACTTCTAAGCGCCCTGGAAAATGCAGTTGCGAAGCTCTCCTCAGGGTAAGCGCGTGGTTGTCGTCCCTACTTACGAAGGCTGCTGAGTGCTGAGCTCCACTATGTTGTAAATATGAACTCACCCAAACAGCACTTCTTAATCGCCCACCCATCATTATCGCAAATCGCTGTCTTGAAAAATTGTTCGTCACTTTATTACACCCAAGCTACTGACAGCAGGTGCTGAAATAGTGCAATTTTGAAGTCGAACAAAATCCGCTACTTTTTTCCTAAAAACTGATCCAACTCTCAAAACCGCGTTTCGTTCAAGTAAATTAAAGACTTGTCTTAAATCCTGCCATACATTCACCAGCCAAAACTTGTCAACACTAATTCGAACAACTGCGACATTTTCTGTATCCATCCGTGACCGGCCAACTTCATTTGTTTTTAATGTTACACAAAGCTGTCTTAAGTACATCGCTGTTCGTAGAAAAATAAATATCCTCCCAGGTATTTATCTCTCAGTAAGTGAGGATCTCAGTACAGAACGCGAATTTGCAATCAGTTTTGTTTGGCAGTGTTCTCGAGCGCTTTCAGCGAAGGTTGGTGTGGCGTGGATTTTGCGCTGGACACTTGCGACCAGGAGCGACTGCAGGCGGTCGAGACGGCGCTTACCTTGAAACAGAGCTTCAACTTCGGCATCGGAGGAATGCGATCGACCGGTTATGACGTTGTGATTGTTGTGCCCGAGGGGCCAGTGATGGAAGAATTGAAGGTCTGTAATGTCACGACTCTTGTTTATTTTTTCTGTTGAAGCAGTGGTTGGTGTTGTTTCGCAAGCGATGCAACTTCAATGTGCGAATGCGCCAGGTTTCTAAATTTATTGCAACACAGTAGCGTGATCATAGGCGTAGCCAGCGGGCTACACCCCGATTTTTAACATATCTAGTCATTCTGTGCTTTGACAGGCGGGATCTCGAACAAAATACTGTTGCTCGCCTAAAATCAACAATTTTGGGCCGCCGCAAATTTTTGGTCTGGCTGCGCCACTGAGCGTGATCGAATTTAAAATTCTCACATGCTGACATTCCGATGTGAAGTTGCCTTGCGGAGAACAATGCAAACAACAATTAAAGACCAGTCGCATTTCTTCAAAGGTTCTCCAACTTCAAAACAGTGCCACGTCGACAACAGACTTGTGTGAGATTCTTATCGCGGCCACGTGCACCCTGACCTCAAGCTCGCCTCCTCCGACCACCGCCACCATCACCGTCCCTACGGAAGTGGAACTTCACGGCAATACTCATCATTGCCAGGTGGTGGTTACCCCCGCCGCCGGCCACACTTGCCCCAGATGCAGGAAGAAGACTGCCTCGGCTGTCGGTGGCTTGTGCCAACGTTGCACATTCGTTTTGTCGGATTCTTGGCATTTGTGAGCTGCTCCCGTCAATGCTTGAATAAGCGATTGTACTCGCTGCACGGCGAAACTTTAATGGCCTCGACTTCCGGCCGGAGCGCTCTCGATGGAAACGTTGGGGCTCAGTTCGCCTTACCCGCGGTCCGGTGCACCGTTATTGTGAGACCGTACTTTTGTAATCTTTTTGCTTATGTACAATTTCGTTCGCGGGCACACTGAGCTGGGCTGTGTGCGTTCAGTTCCACTCAAAGCAGTGGCGGATCCATGCCCGTCGACAGGATTTCGCAGCAGGGGCCACGTTTTCTAAATGCAATATTGGATGAATGCAGAAACCGGGGTCAAACATGAAATGGGGGGGCCGGGCGCCCCTGGCCAGACCAAGCGACTCAAAAGTCAGTGACTGTTTTTCGCGGGAAACCATCTTCCGAGTGTCACTCCGTCAAATCTGGGATCTTTATGTCTAGTGAAATATCGTGATTGGCTCCGGCTCCTGTTTAGTTGATCAAAACGTGTCTTACCGAAGACTTCATCAGATGACAGCAGTTGTTCGAAAAATGACGTCTTTTCTAGAAGATATACAGTATTCTCTTCGATTGCAGATTCCGTATCTGAGAACCGCAAATTTTTGGTCTGGTTACGCCACTGAGCGTGATCGAATTTAAAATTCTCAAATGCTGGTGTTTGAGCAGGTTGTTCATTTTTGCCAGATACTCCTTGCGCTCGGGAATTGTAGAAACGGCTTAGATCTCACTGCTAGCAGACGATTGTCTCGTTTGAACGAACGGTGAATTTCATCTAATCATCGAACATTGTCAAACATACTCAGTTCCCATGGTAGGACGTTGTATCTGCGCTCCACGATGTCCCACTCTTTATGGATGGAACCATGGCCTCTGGGAGACAATTTTCCGGGATACTTAGACTGATACCGCGCTCCCTTAGCTTCTGGGGCCCTCGCCGAAACTTGCGTATCTTGTTTGTATAGTGGTCAGAATATAGATAAACAGCTACCATGGTAAGACTTAGAAATAGACCAATTGTTATACTGACAAGTGATTACTTTAATCCTCCCGGTCCCTAGTACCTACTGTGACCGACACCAACCCGGACCTGGCCTTAGCGAGTGTTGGCCAGGACAGCCGACTGCCTGACAGACGTGTTCTTGGCAGAACCGTCGCCAGAAAGTTTTCAATAGAGGGGCTTGACGTTCTGAAATCTGATAAAAACTGCACCGATTTATAGTGCATCATAATTTAATTTGGGGAGGCTTTGAGCTTTGTTTGGGGGGAAGGCCCCCCGTGTTGACAAGACTGGTCCTAGGAAAGTTCCCACGGTCACAACAGGGCTGTGGAGCGGGAGCTCATTTTAAAATTTTGGACCAGAGCTACGGCCATATGAGAGGTAGCTCCGGGTCCCTTCCTAGATACTGACGGTTTTGCCAAGTAGACTGACTTTACCTAAAACAGTGCTCTTTACAGCACACTAAACGCGATTGTTGGAGTGGCGACACCAGAGTGTGACAATGGCTCCGCACATCTTCGATGCTTCTTTGCTTTAATCATGACTAAGGCTGTGACATCGCAGCTGGCAGGCGTGGTGCAACACTGTTTGAGAGCCGCATGCAGCTCCCAAGCATCCTTAATGCGCAGGCCCGTCGCCAGGATTTAGCAGCAGGGGGGCCACATTTCTCAAATACAGTATTGGATGTATGCAGCAAACGTAGGGGCCGGGCACCACTGGCCCCCCCGCTGGCGACGGCCCTGTTTATGCGGCTCTTAGCAGTCTTTCAGTAACACCTCTAATATTTTGTGTAACAGACTTCATTAGTGCAATAAAACAATGTGTCAATTGACATGTGGTAAATTTTTTAGTGGGTCTAACAAAATTGTAGGTCAGGATTTGGCTCCCTTCAGCGAAATGGCTGAGAGCCACTGCTGTAGAAGAAAAACGTTTGAGCATTAAAAGTTTGGCCCGCCATTGTAAAGTAAGAATTATTAGCAAGGTTGACTAGGTTATTGGCAAAGTTCACTATAGGAAACATGTTTACAAGCAGTAACATAACATGAAAATTATAACTAATTGGTAGAGAACTAGCATTGCTTTGCACAGCAGTTAGGGTTGCCAGATCATCTGACATATTTTCAACGCCACTTTGTTTTTCAAAGAGATACGGTGGGCAACCGCAGGCCAGGCTTGTAGCCACGGAGAGCATTCGAGGGCGATGGCCCCCAAAATTTTTATCTCCCCCAAATTGTGTCCTTAAAAATTTTTATTAAAACAAAATATTTTTACAAAATCTTGTCCCGCTCGAACTTAAGACCTGTCTATGGGCCTGCCGCAGGGGGGAAAACGGGCATTTCCCCCCCTGGAAATTTGGACGAAGAACAAAAAATATTTAGGAAATCTGAAGTCAGCATCTTCATTCCGATTTATTTCTTGCAATACCACTTGATTTACCGGTGTCAAGCTAAATTTCTGACTTCAAGCCATGTGCGCATGCACAGAACAATATTCTACATATCAAATACGCTGAGAAAACTCATGCTTAGTGTTTGGTGTTTAGGTAAGTGTGTCGGGTTAAGGTTTGGGTTAGAATTTAAAAAAAATTGAGGTCTAAGACGAGGTCCAATATTTTTCAGTGATTTTTTTTCAGCCTAAGTGTCGAATGCTTTAGCTTCAACAGGTGTGCAATGTGCATGAAGCAGCCGGTATCAGCTCTAAAGAATAACCCTCCTAACATCAACAGTATTGAAACTCTCGATATACTGTAAAATCTTTCGAGGGATCTGCCAATGGGTTGCTTTCATCTTTTTGAGATGATTTAAACTTGCACATATCCGTAGGCCTATTCGAGTTACGGGTCCCCACAAGGGTGACAAGCAAGCGTACTACATTAAAGCACGATAAGGTGTCAATATAGTGTGCCCTGCTGACCCTTCAGTGAAAGAAAAGTCTCAGGTCTCCCTCTGTTCAAGTTGGGGACACTTGATCCTTACAATGTAGTGCAGAACGACTAGACAGGCAAAACAGAAAATTTGCACCAATCTTGATCATCACTGAAAAAATGCTCATTTCGTTGCATGCAAACGAAGTGGGTTTGTCCATCAGGAACTCAGAGATTTTGTAAAAATAATTCAGACTCGAGTCATTGGTTGTGACTCGAGTCGAGTCATTCTGTGAAAATCGTGACTCGAGTCGAGTCACCATTTTTCTTAACATGACTCGAGTCCGAGCCACCAAAAATCGTGACTCGAGTCGAGTCATTGACTCAAATCACGCTATCACTGTAGCTCGCTACCGCATCCGTTAATTTTTTCATAAAAGAGCGGCGCTACAGCTACCAGAGATGAACATGGATTTGGATTTGGATATAAATCCTGCAGATTTGCAGTCTTTTTATGGATTTGGATTGGATTTGGATTTCATAATTTCTGACTAACCGGATTTGGACTTGGATTTAATAATTTTGTTTAGTTTTTTCGTAACGTTTGGTTCAGTTTCAAGATTACTATATTTAATCTGTGCAATGACATTATGTGTTATAATGTCATTGATCTTTGTAAATTTATTCAAGTTTGGTTCAGGTTCAGTGAAAATATAACGTCATAAGGAATTGTACAACACACCAGAGGTGTGCGGACTCTGTTTTTTTGACTCCACATCCGATCCTGTTTGATAAATTTTAAATCCGCCTCCAGTCCAACTCCGCCACTACCATGATACAAGTAATCCGACTCCTGTTTGACTCCGCATCAATAAAAGTCATGCATATTCCATATAATACCAACTAAGTGAGCACCATTTTATCTACTTTACTGTAAACACTCTTCTCACAACTTATTATATGCTTAACTTAAATTGATGGCAGTGTCTATTTTGCCGCCAAGATGCCGGCGGCAACAGGCTTGGCAGAAACGAAGTAAGCATGAGAAATAAACCCTAATCCTAACCTAACCTTAACCCTAACTGTAGCCCTAACCTAACGCTATCCCAAAGTTAACCCTAAATATAGCCCTAACACCAGCCCTAATGCTAACCCTAACGCTAACCCAAATGCTAAACCTAACACCTAAGCATAAACTTTGGAAAGTTTTGAAAAAAATTAAAAAACAAAAGGGAAGTCGCCAAGGTGAAAGTCCAACTAAAAAGCAATGGCATACCAGACGTGAAGCATAACTGCTGTGCTACGAGCAGCACGCCAATTGCATGACAAACTGACCTTTTCATTCGAATTGCGTCATGCTATGAGACCAAATGTTCGACTGGCGGCACAATAGCTCTAGCCGATCTGTTGCCGCCAGAATCTTGGCAGTAAAATAGACACTACCTAAATTGATATCAAAACATATGAAGCATTGATATAGGCCAGGGGTTACTTACCTATATGGCCAGCAGGCCAAATGTAAATCAAAACCATTTCATTCAGCCTGGTTAGACATTTTGTCAATTATGAAATTATGATATATCAACAAAGGGTTTAGGTTTTGGGTTTAGTTTTCGAGTTTAGGTTTTCGGTTTAGGTTTCGTGTTTAATTTCGGGTTGATTTTTTGGGTTAAGGTTTGGGCTTAGATTTTGGATTTAGGTTTTGGGTTTAGGTTTTGTGTTGAGGTTTTGGGTTTAGGTTTTGAGTTTAGGTTTTAGGTTTAGGTTTTGGGTTCAGGTTTTGGGTTTACGTTTTGGGTCCAGGTTTAGTGTTTTAGGTTATGTGACAGAGACTATGCACTAATCCAGTTGTATCATCTTTGTCACTTCACCGATTCTACCAATCGGGTCCGCCAACATAACTAAGCAGTGCTTTTGCCTTGTATTGCAAAATAAACATTGCCTTGTTAAATTTTGGAAAAGCTAAAAGGCTGTGTTTAGATTGCCCATGAGGCGAAATGAAATATATGGTTTTACATGGGCGGTCAGGACTGGATCACGCTGATGATTTTCAAAATTTTTGCGGATCAGGACTGGATCAGATTCAATTTTTTCGGATCAGGAGTGGACTCGGACTGAAAAATTTTGCAGTCCGCTCATCTCTGAGGACAAGGTCAACGTTTTGGTGCTGCGTATCGAACTGAAACACGTGCAACTCGCAATTTTTTTGGAGCTTTTCTCCGCATGAATATACGAACACAAAGGTATAAAACTTTTTGTTGAACGATGGCCGGAAAGTTGTCTAATTTGCGTTTAAATAACACAGTTTGGCCGAAACTTCTATACTATTGTAGCCTTTTTTGCCAATCATTTGTGATTGTTTTTCATACAGAAGACCTTAAATTTCATGCCTTGGTGGCTTTCTTTTGAAAAAGCCCGGTGAAAAATTGTATTTTCAACAAATTCTTTTTTACTGAAACTCGCATCCACCATAAAAAGTATGGCTGGGAAAAGTGCAGCTCACTTCAGAAATGAACACTGGCTGGATCCGGGCTATCCCGAATTTTGTTGAATCTGGATTAGATCCGGACTGTAAATTGCTTCATAAATTTAGGATCAGGACCGGATTTGGACTGAGTTAATGGAAAATAATTGCGTGATATTTTTCATTACAAAGCTGTAATTTGTTAATTTTTTGGACTTTATTTGGACTTGGACTTTTGATTTCAAAAAAGTTTCGACTGTGGTTGGGCTTGGACTGAGTTTTGAAAATTCAAGACTGGATCTCGATCGCAAAATATGACAGTCCGCTCATCTCTGGCTCACTTTACTGTGGTTAGAGTAGACCAGTGGTGCCACTCCTAGTGTGTTTCCACTAGATTTAGTGTTTTTTCATTTCATCTAGCGTTCTAGTGTTTTTTAAGGCTATTCAGTGTTTTTTATGAGTGAGCTGAATTTAATTAAATGCATAATTTTGTGTAATTGTAACAGTAATTGATACCTTTTGATTTAGTGCAATTGCAATTCGCTAAAAATTCTACCTAATTAAATCTTAAGTTACACAAGACAATATAATATGTTTTGAGATGCAACCGCTGCGAAGTCATTTGGTCATCTGTTAAAAGTTTCAGTGACCTGCAAACAAACACAGTCGTTGCTGCTATCTCCCGTTTTCTTTGTCTCTGGTTAAAAATTGAGTTATACAATCGTAACAATGTCAATGGTTGGCATTGCAATGCATTTTCTTGGTATTTTCACTGTGTGTAGGTTTGATTTTGTAATGTAGTGTTTTTTGTGAATCTAGTGTTTTTTTATCGTGAAATCTAGTTCTTTTCCGTAACAACAGAGTGGCAACACTGGAGTAGACTGGTCTTGTCCCCACTCCCCAGAGTAGAGATCAGAGGTGATCACGGAGCCGGAGTGGACTCCGGAATGACTCTACGATTTTTGCCGAAGATGGAGCAGGACCCGGATTCGGATTTTTGAATGAAAACCGGTCTTGGAGCAGGAGTGAGAAAGTCAGTTTTTACAGTAGTAGGATAATTGACTTTATTTAATTTAATTTTTCTCTGAATGGCTAATTGTTAGATTAATATATTCGCTCTATTCTTTTGGATAAATTAGTCGGTCATTAGCAGAGATCAGAGATGATCGGATAGTGAATTTTTGCTATCCGATCCTATCCTGTTTTTGAAAAATGATATCCGTATCCGATCTGAATCCGGTTTTGGTTAAAATCATACTATCCATATCCGAAAACTATCCGAAAGTGTATTATGATGCACAACATAAATTTTTGTGTAGTGTTTATTTTGCCTTGTGAGGCAAAATAGCTGCTCAAGTTATTTTACCTTTAGCTGAACACGATTGGCTGAAGTAGTCACATGACGAGTTTGGAATGCATGTCCCACTTAGTTGACCGTGACATCTGTAACAGCTCAGTCCCACATGCATCGACAAGTGTTGCGATGGCTTCAGAGCTGGCAAGCAGCTAGCAGTTTCTTGTTTGCATTAAGTGAACTGCAGGCCAAACCCTAACTCTGAACACGGAACCACCCAACCTAAAGCTTGACTATAAGCACTGATCCTATACCCTAACCATAAACTCTTAAACCCCAACCAGTTGTCTCTGCATATTGTGCTTGTCACATGACCACTTCAATCAATTGTGTTCAAACGAAGGCAAAATAGTCCCAACTCAGGTTTTGCCTCACGAAGCAGAATCGACACTACCTGAATACGTTGTGCCACTGTTGCAGTTGGAAAGCATGAGCGGCAAGTGCACAAACTTCACACTGAGGCAATACACAGATGGCTATGGAAAAACTGCTTAATTGAACATCCTCACTTACTATAAAAATTTAATTTTTCTGCTTGCCTGCTGTAGGCTAATTGTGTTGTTGCACGTGATGTTTGTGCTTATGTCCTGTGGTTATTTCTGCACCGTTCTGGCCGATATGTGTACACAATTCTGTAGATTTTTACCTATCTTCTGTGCAGTTCGACTTGTATTTCAGGGGCAGGATGACTCGAAGACCTTGCAGTAATTCTCCTGCTGATATCTGATTTTTTCAGATGTTAAATAAAAATGTCTGTCTGTGGCAGCAAGCAATAATAGAGATCATGAGATCAACAGTGATGTTTGTTCAAATTTTAGAATGTCAAGCCCCACTGCACAAATGTAAAGCCCCTCCCCCCCCCCCGTATAGAAGACTTTCTGGTGACGGTTTTGTTGGCACGCCAAACCTTTCATTAGACAATTCTTTGGTAACAACGGTTAGATTTTAACACCATCCATGAGTTCACATTCATAATTAATTTATTAATTAATCTTACCCATTGTTGCACTTTAACCAAACTTACCTGTAACTACACAGCAATGCTTGTCAACAAACCAAAACAAAACAGCATTCAAAACAGCACACTGCTTAAAATATGTCATTTATATTGAAATGACTGACTACAAATTCAGTCTAACAAGTCAGTGTCACAAAACGACAATTTTGCATATCATATTTAAGAAAGAAAAAAGCTATCTGCCCGGGTATCATCCAACAACCAGCCAATGCAGGCTCACGTAGAATAGGTAAAGCCTGGTGTAGACTACAGACCACATTAAAAGAGCGAGAATGCTCTAGCTAGTCTACACTAGATCACAATAGGCTTATACTAGCTAGCCTTAGTCCAGATGCGCAGAAAACAATGTCCTTAATTGTATACTGAAAGAGCCCTATCTTGGCACACCAGGAACAGATTCATGCCAACAAATTTTGCGTGTCCAATTAGCAGATTAAGAGGGGAATGAGATTACACTATGATACAGAGAGTACACCATAGACAGACGAGGAGTCATGGCACAGATGGCTGAAAAGATGCTTCTGAATGAAGATATAAATGAATGATTGTGCAATGTGCAGCTTTTTCCAAAAGTCTGAATCCTCGAGATATCAATAAAAGCGTTTCGAATATCCGGATCCGTATCCGGTTCCCGTTTCAAAGTAGATTTTGGGTATCCGTATCTGGTTGCAAACTCACTATCCTTCCGGATATCCAACCGGCAAACTGCATAGTGATAATCTCTGGCAGAGATGAGCACAGATCAGGACTGGATCGGACTGGATCAGGACTGAAGCAAATATTGACCGGATCAGGACTGGATCGGAATGCAATTTTTTTGAAAATTAGCGGATCAGGATTGGATCGGACTGAGAAAATTTTGTTGTTTTGATGTGATTATTATGAACATACCAAAAATTTCATTGTGATCCAATATCACAGATTTGCTAAATGGTAGTGTGTATTTTGCCATCAACAGCAAAAGCTCCTCTGAAACTATTTTGCAATTCGAATAGCAAAAGTTCCACTGAGACTATTTTGCAATTCGAACTGTATCCACCTTTGTCCATATACAACGTTGAGTTCTAGTAGCAACGTGAACATAGTAGCGTCGTTAGCATCTATGTCTGCTGTGCGAATGTTTGTTGGTTCTGCTCACACCATTTCTTTGACATAGCTAGTGAGATTACACATTTTATAGGAATTATTTTCATCTACTTTTTCAAAAAGCTTAGGTTTAGGACAGTGATTGTGACATTGATGGTTGTTTGCCTTTTTTCTAGGGGCAGCAAGAGTTTCTGATAAATATATTCATAATTTCTTCCGTATTTTATATTTCGTACATTAAATCACTTTTCGGCGTAGCCAAAATAATAAGGATACCTGCCAGAAGTGCAGTCAATAATTTTGTTCGAGAGGATTCAGTCAATGACGTCGTCAGTCACTGACGTCGTCTGAGTCCGACTATTTCTTCTGTCGGTTTTCTAACAGGTGAAAATTGGTACAAAGCACCAGCAAAAATCTGAGCAAGTTTGTATCGGTTGAGGCTATGGCCTCTTCTTCTTCGGTTTCATTCTGGCTGCGCTACTGTTACCTGGCAAAAACGATAGCCTACTTTTTTATTCAGAATTCTTTTAAAAACGTGATTATGGCCCTTACAGTAGGCTACTGTTGCGTTCGGCAGCACACGACTAATTTTGTGACCTAAGAATGTCCTGTGTTTGTAAATTAGATAGCCTACATTATGTGATTGCAAAATGGGTCGCTGCTTGAAAAAGGTTGAAAACCACTGGTGCAGGCATACGTTTAGGGTGTACGTTTAAGTTTCAGTTTAGGGTTTACATATAGGATTTTGGTTGAGGGATTAAGTTTTAGGTTTAGGTTTTAGGTTCAGCTTTTGGGTTAAAGTTTAGGTTTTGGGGTTGTTTTGGGTTTAGGTTTTGGATTTGGTTTTAGGTTTAGGGTTTTAGGTCATGTTGTTGTTACAAGAACCTCATGCCAATCCAAGTACATCATCCTTGTTACTTGGCCAATCCAACCATTTGGATTCTCCTAATGGCAAAATAACTCCATCAGTGCGTTTGCCTCTGATGGGAAAATAGACACTGGCGGGTTAAATTTTGGAAATGCCAAAAGGCTGTGTCTACTTTGCCTCATGAGGCAAAAGCACTGCTGGAACTATTTTGCCTTCAACCAATCGCATTTGGCTGAAGCAAAACAGCTCCAGCATTGATTTTGCCTCATGACGCAAAATAAAAATACCTGATATCAAACGGGCGGATCAGGATTGGATCGGATTCATCATTTTCAAAAATTTTGCGGACAGGACTGGATCGGATTCAATTTTATCAAATCAGGACTGGATTCGGACTGAAAAATTTCACAGTCAGCTCATCTCTGGTCATTAGTTCAGGCTGTTGAGGGTGCGGAAGGGTGGCAGACTGGCGGTCTGCGTTCTGATCTGATTGGTACATAGCTTATGCTCAACTGCTGTATCACAGGACGTCAGTTACTGGAAGTTTTACGCCATTGCTGGGTCGTGTTTTGAGCAGTATTCACAATTTATAAGTTTCAGTGAAATGTAAAAGACAACAATCTATGTAATATGTATCTTTACATGCAGGGTTGCCTGTAAAAGGCGGAACTCCGTAAATAGCGGAGCTTGGTTGCAGAGGTTTGATGACGTACCCGGAGTCGTTAAAACCGATATTTTGCGTTGAGCAATGAGAACTAAACGGAAGTAAAAATAATTGCACTACGAAAGGTGATGTTACACTACGGTAAAAAAAGTATATTTTGAAGTGTGATCATTTTTGGTTATCTGAGTTTCACAATGGTTCGGGGGAAAAAATAGGTTTCAACAGTTGTAAGTAATAGTAATGATATTTTATTGCGGACTCATGGTCCATATCACAGACACAAGAACACAAAAAGTGGTTAGCTATACATCAGCGCACATTACAGATACGGTGTTAGCACATGACCAACACTGGGAGGAACATAGCAGTTTATCCTCTCCACAGCTGTATCGTCATTCGCAAAAGCACAAAAAATGGATAACCATGCAGTAGGGCATTGCACAACCGGTGTTAGTACGTATCCAGCCTTGAGACGAGCAAGACCTATCCCAGCGCTTCTTGCTTTTTCATTGCTTGGTGTGTACACAGTGTCCACATATTTACTACACAAAAGCAATACTGGTGAGACGCAAACTCCGAAACAATTCACAGACAACTACTGCATTTTTTCTCCATACAGGAGTGTTGAATAATTGA
>Ga0210059_1012025_pt1 | contig 13154 bp, 9 predicted proteins | sample Ectturendosymbi2_FD_188042 | JGI IMG/M metagenome (GOLD analysis project Ga0210059, IMG submission 188042) | Ecteinascidia turbinata endosymbiont from Florida, USA - Sample 2 (SPAdes) (version 2) | ecosystem: Host-associated > Tunicates > Ascidians > Unclassified | place: Key West, Florida...
AAACTGAATCTAGTAGAACTTGATAGTAAGCCTGTGGTTTCTAATAAAAATTCCTACTTTACAATGGTATGCCGTGCATTTCACGCTTAAATCTGCAATGGTATCATAACTTTAATCATACTCCCTGCTAACAGCATGACTACACAGCTACAAAAGCTATGAATCTTTTATTATATACCTACTCATTATAGCTCAATTGTTTTTAGATCGCTACACTACTACAGACCCGGTTTGATCATTCTGACGAGAAAGTAAGATGTTGTGGTAGTTAAGGTATTTCTTGCTTCTACAACAGTGGTTCTTAACCATTTCACTGAAGGGAGCCAAATCCAGATCTACGAATTTTTAGAGAGCCGCACAAAAAATTTTACCGCAAGACAATTGACACGTTTTGTTTTATTGCACTAACGAAGTCTGTTACACCAAATTTTAGAGGTGTTACTGAAAGACACTGCCCATCGAAAGGAATCCTTTCCCGCAGCAAAGATTCGGACACTAATCTCTTGCAGAGTATAAATTTCCCCTAAGAAGTAGGCATCATCAGCTCTTATTCAAATAGAATCTGTTACTGAAAGATTGCTAAAAGCCGCACAAAGGATGCTTGAGAGTTGCATGCGGCTCTTCGAACAGTGTTTGAGAACCATTGTTCAGCAAGTAACACCACGCCTGCCAGCTACAATGTCACAGCCTTAACGATTATTAAACCAAAGAAGCATCAAAGGCTTGCAGATCCATTGTTGCAATCTGGTGTCGTAACTTACAACAATCGCGTTTATTGTGCAACAAAGAGTACACGTAAGTCTATTTGGCAAAACCGATAGTGTCTAGGAAAGGACTCGGAACTACCTCTCAAACGGCCATAACGCCGGCTCCGGTCCTAAATTTTCAACTGAACTCCGGATCCGGTAATTGAATTTTAATTTGAGCTTGGGGGGCGAAAACGACGTGTCGAGAGTGAAAAGGGGGCGATGGAATAAAGAAGTTTGGGGAAACACTGTCCTAGAACGAAAGGCTATTTCTGAGATAGACCTGTGTACTTTGTATTCTACAATCTTTTACTTTTACGAAATTAATATATTGCGCTGTTTCATAAGACGGACGTCCTGGCGCTTAGCGTCGGTAACAAATATTGCCGTCTTTAACCGTTTCAAAACAGTGCTATACTTAGTTGAAAAGAAAAAACTTTTTCCAATACTAAAACAAATTTTCCGCTAAATAGCGTTGTTTTTTACTTTAATTATTTCAAGAAGGCGGCTATCATTGAGATTGCAAGAATATCTAAGAATGCTTTGTCGCAACTGTCTGCTCAGCTGTGCATATAATCACTTTTGTGACTAAACAAACTGACTCAAGAAATCTATAACTAACTAAAGAAACAACAGTGATCCACCTAAAAAGCAAAGGAATCACCCATGTGGTCCAGTTTGCATCACGAAACTGCAGAGAAACGCGCCTGCGCGAAATTCCCTTAAACATTTTTAAGAAGATTGCAGAACTTCAACAAAATTAACAAACCGTTTGAAAAGATATTTATAATTTTTTTGAAAAGTTTTGGATTGTTTGTAATTCTTTTTCAATTGCAAAATTTTCCGAAATGGACCAAGAATAATCAGAAAGGGTCACAATAAAACATGAATTTTTTTAATGCTCTATACCAGGGGTTCCCAACCTGGGGTACATTTGCCTATCCGTAGGGGTACATTCTAGGTTATCAACAGAAAAGCAAAATATATTTGCACAGAATTTATTTCCAATATTTGCACATATATCAGTGAATATTCTTTTCAAAAATCATTATATGCTTATTGTTAAATATATCAATGAATAATCATGATAAAATGTATTGTTATAGGGAATCTTAGGGGTGCATGTGCATCTGTGAAAATGCTGAAGGGGTACATACAGGCCCGTCGCCAGGATTTAGCAGCGGGGGGGCCAAAAACCAGAAGGGTGGCCACATTTTCAAAAAACACTATTGGATGTGTGCAGCAACCGGGGGCCAAACGTGAAATGGGGGACACCGATTTCAAATGGGGGGGCCGGGTACCACCGGCCCCCCCGCTGGCGACGGCCCTGGGTACATGCTCATCTGTCGGAATGCTGAAGGGGCGCATGATAAGAGCAAGGTTGGGAACCCCTGCTCTATATAGTAATTAGTTTTGATGAATTTGCTACGTCTATCTCAAATCTATGTTCCAAAGATTGTAGTTATTCTCACCATTTTATCCAGAACATGTTCTTTGATGTTGCTTTAAATGCAGGTGCTGCAGATTTCAAAACATCGTCTCCGAAATAGTCCCGGAAGAGAGCGTAAATGTTATAACCCACAACCAAACACCAAATGACCAAAAGGGGCATGGCTCGATTCAAGTTCCACACACAGGCTACAATCATATATGCGGTAATACCTGTGTGATAAATTGAGAAAAAATAAGTTGGTTTTGCGCAAAAATTAACACCAATGTGCAGGCTGATTGCAGACAGCAAACAGAAACAAAACACAATACAGAAAAACTTAGAAAAAGATACAATAATTAAAAACATCACACAAAAATATGAATTAAAATATCAAACAAGTTTTCGTAGTTACGACGTTTTTTGCGATATTAAACGGTAGAAAAAGGAACAACAGTAAGAATTTTGCGAAACAGTTATTTTTCAAATAATGTGTGCTAAAACGGATTTTGCTAAGCTCAAAATCATGAAAAACTACTTTTATTTGCAACGCTATATATTTTTTGCTTGCAACAACCATCAGCATTCAAAATTTTTAACATTTTGATGTCAAACAATTAGTCTTTTAATTAGAAAACACAGATTTAGGAGGCTGGAGGATAAATATAGTAACTTCCTTCCTGAAAATAAAAAAAACATAAAAATTGGGAAGTCGGTGAAAACATATCAGATTGGCACAAATTTGCAAAATTATTTGAGGCTTTCTTATAGGTTACAAACATTTTTAATTTTGAAATCTGGGCAAAGTTGTTCTGTCAAAGAGTTGCGATAATACGACTCTTCGAAACGCAGGAACATTTTACGGACAAAATATAAAATAAAGTGGGTAAAGCTAGCGTGGCCATTGAGAATACAACCGAGGTAAAAATGCAAGAAATTTAGCAAAAATATTTTGTTCAGTCAAATAATTTGTGCTCCTACGGCCCTGTAAGGAAGCTCCTTTCTCCCAGTCATGGGTTCATTACTTAAAACATCAATAGGATGTTGCAGCAAAGCACCTAAAATCTAAGCAACATTTTGGAGCACATTTCTAGAAAATCAGGCAGGATTTTTACAGTTGAACACTGTTACAAAAGTGTAATTTTCTTGGACGAATATTTGCACTTCCTTACTCCACAGAAAGGTGGTTGTCGTCAGGCATTAATTGGTTGTTGTTGACGCAAACGTGAATGCAATTTCCAAACGAAATCTTTCATATGTTGCAAAGGTGAGTAATTAGCTTTTATTTAATTGCGTTTGTCAGCAGCTTTCTGTTTTTCTAGGGTTGTGCGACAAGAATTATTCTATTTACAGTATTGTGGTAATTGCGAAAAAATAGTGCTTGATTTCAAAAAGGCTATCTAACGTATGACACAAATTTGAAATGGCGTTTAAAAATATTTTGCGCTTTGCCTGTCGGACGAAAGCACAAATTCAGGTAACCACCATAGCTGATGTATGCGTGAAAGCGTTATTGTAAAAAATTTTCAATGACGTCTAAACTTTGCGTCACAGCTGCTGACGAAGATTGTTCAGTAGGCGAAATATACACTTGGTAAACATCATGAAGTCTGATTCATTGCTCCGGAAGGATTCCTTTCGATTGATAACATGTAAACTTGGATGGAAGTATGTTAATGGGTATCGTAAATACATTTTTGTTGTTGCCTAAAAAACAATTCGGAAATAACTCCAACGACATCAGCTACTGTTTTACTCCTAATACCGTTGCACCGGCAAAAGTTAGATTTGAATAAGCCAGGGCTTCTCAAACTTCTTTGTTCTGCAACCCCATTTTAAAAAAGGTTTTATTAGGCGATCCCTTGATGGAGTCTAGATGTTAATGATACGTGAAAACGTCCCGTTTGTTTACAAAAACATTTATATCTGATTTGTCAAGCCAATTTGTTTCGCGACCCCGAAATGGGGCCCATAGTTTGAGAAATCCTGGAATAAGCGTCTTGAAACGCTAGGCTAGAAAAATGCCCATAGTTTGTGCACTAACCATATCGTTCGCATTCGTGATTTTCACTAATGGTGGCGTGGCATGCGGTAGACATGTGTATCTGTGGAAACGTCAGACATCATAAAATATTTATAGAAAGAAACATAACGGGTCAATAAGCAGGTGTGAATAATCGCATTTTTGATCAAGCTGAGTCAAAGATTTTTACGCCACCCAGAAGATTTTTCTGAGGTTGTTCATTTGCTAAAATCATCTTGGCCTGTAAAAAGTGCGGTAAAAATTGTCCCAACTATCTCATTCGACCGGCATTTTATATAATCACAAGATGTGAATTCATCGCCACAATCAAATCGACACCTAAAACCAAGTGAATTTCGAGTGCTTTCACGATGTTTATCACCATGACTATTCGCATTATCATCAATCTCATACAGAAAAAATAACCACTGCAAACACACTTCAACAGAAGTGACCTCTGACAATAAACAAATTAACGAAATACGCAAGGCCAACTGTCTGTTGTGTCTACAGCTGGTGCCAAGATGTTTGCTGGAATCGAATACGCGGCTCAGCGACAGCCGACAGTTGCTGTTGTTCTGACAGCAGATACTTTATGGAACGCTGCTCTTGTCAAACAACAAATTTCGTGGAAACTGGTTTGCAAAAACACACGAAGAATTTCTGTTCATGACAAAGTGTGCAATAAATCTGTTAGCCTAACATGACAAGACGTGTTATTCTCAGAGTCAAAAATAAGTCTGAAACATCATTTTGCTATGCTTGGTTTCACCATCCACGCACCAGCGTATGGAGTTCCACAACGTACAGCTGTTACTTGCTGCTCAAACTGACGTGAAAGCAACGGCTTGACATAGAAAAGAGGTAAGCAATGCAAGTATGTATAAACAATTACAACTTACCGCAAAAAAAAGCTATGCCCAGCGTAATCAGGATTAGTCTCTTGTAATCCACAAAAAATTTTGAAATCATCTTGATCGGGGCAGTGAAATGTCTGTGAAGGAAGGAATGACGCACTGTTGTAAATCTGAACTAGCCCAGGATAGACACACTTTTGAAAGGATTCAGACTTCAATCAAAACTTTTTATTTTCTATTGTTTATGTCGGGCTCATGAAAAGAAAACGGATGAGAGCAAACCTCATGAATGGATTTCCGTGGTAGGGCAACTCATCGCCATGATTCTGACCAACTGGTTCATGTACATCTTCGTTTTCAGCCACATCTAACACTGAATCCGCCGGTACCTTCTTCTGATCAGGTCCGGTACCATTTCTTTCAAACCCATCAGTCTGAAATGCGTTTAAAGCTAACATTAGTTCCACGATTTTCGTGTCTACTCCGTCACAAACCCGAGTTAGAATGACAGTAAAATGCAAACTCCATTTTATTCGATTGACAGAAACAGATGGTTATTTTTGTGAGATTGTCTCAGTGAACATCAATGCGACATTCATCTTAACTGATAAAAACTTCATCATTATGCTTGTGTTTTCAGAGCTAGCATCAGGTATTTCAAAGTTTTGCCAGTGCGTACAGAATCTTGTATGAAATAAAAACAGCTAACAGCAAAGTAACTGACAGTAAAGTCATCTTGCGCTGTTACAGACTTGATCGATACTTTTGTGCAACAGGCGTCAATGTGTATGACTTCACATGTGCAGGTAGCTTGGATTTTATTATTACACACGTGGGCTTGGTACACTAATTTTATTTCTAATTTGGAAACAAAATCCTGAAAAATTAGCTAATGATGGTAATGGTTTATTGTTTCATATGACTCAGCCAACAAGCAGAAGCACCATAAAAACCATCGCATGAAGTAAACCAACCATTAGCGAACATTAGATGCCGAGAAAGAGCTATGTGGGTCGCTCAACTGAAAATCAAATCTATATATTTTGTTTTGTATCAATGCGCTGCGTCTTCCCCCCAACGATATTTTGTATGTCTTCCAAAGAAAAGTTAGGAAAAGCGGTAAAAAAGCTGTAATCGCTTCTATAGATTCGCTAGACCTTCTTTTCATTTGCACTTGAATACGCCAAAAGTTTGGAAACGTAGGTCTTTGGTTATAGGCTTAATTATTGATAGAGCAAGAATAACACATTAATTGTTTGTCGACTAGAAGCCGCGATGATTTTGTGGAGAGCCAGGAAACCCTTTCCAAGTTACCAACAGGGATGTGGAAGCTGTTATTTCGTCAACCGCTTCCGCTTCCACACCTTCCGCTTCCGCTTCCACCAACAAAAACCGAGAAAACGACCCTTGACCTTAGCAGACTAGTCCTTCTATGAAGAACGCCATGGATGCTAGTTAAAGGAAGGTCGACTCCTGTGATCATAACCAGACCTTCGAATCACCCAGATTTTTTGAAAACTACACAGGTTTAGCGCCACTTATCAATACTAGATATTCCTCATGCTTCCTTATTTTTCCCATGTTAACGGGATGCAAGCCAGTACAGCGTTTGGGTTTTTGTCACTGGTTATTACTTTTCTGGTGGTTGAAGTAAAATTATTGGGTCTTGAACTTTTTGTTTTGACGCTGTTGTTTCTAAGTTGTTTCCGGTATCTTTTATGTGGTTAACTTACTACAATATAATATGCATTTTAGCAAGAGAAAAAAAGCATCGACTCGCCGGGTTTGAGGATGTGATTTTGATTCAAAATGGCGTAGAAGTGACCCATGAGCCGTAATATGTGGAGTTCAATGAACAGTGGCTCAATGGTCCCGCCAAACCTATTAGATATACAGACGCTTGAGAAAAAGCATGATTGCTATACTTTGTAATTCTACTATTTATTTCGTAGTATTTTTTGTGAAAGGGCTTAAGCTATTGGCATAAATGCCGCGGATAAGCTGCGTAAATTTCAAGAGGGTGGTTTCCTAACCCAGATCCAATATGCGACTTGCCTGCTTCAACTCTTTCCATAGGTTTAGCCTATTCCATCCAACATTTTGACTAGTTTTGAAAAAAGGAAAATATTCCCGTTTGATTAACACACAAACGAAAATATTGCCGATAACAACATTCTGAAGCAGTAGCACAACCAATAATTTTGTTTGGACAGTCAATGACATCGTCAGTCACTGACAGCATTTGGGTCCAACTGTTCCATCCTTTAGTTTGCAACAGTTGAAAATTGATATAAAACCGCCAGTAATCTTAGCAAGTTTGTTTCACAGGCCCATGGCTTTTTCGACCTCATTCTGACTGCGATACTGTTTTGAAGCCTCTTCAGAACCAGACCTGGGGCCCTTAACTTATAATAGTAGCAGCACAGAAGTCCGTAAATCATCTCATGAAGACAGCGATGCTGTAGTAGGAGGCCTGTAACAAGCTTGGGATACCATGGTGAGGCAAAGATTTTTCTGAGGGGAACCAATTAGATGTACAATAGTTAACACTATGTTCAACACTTTTTTCCACGGAAGGCCAAAAATTTTTCAAGGGGACTTGTGCCCCCCATAGTTACGGTCCTGTTCAGTAGAACCAAAAAAGAGCTGTGTGCTTTTGCAATCAGTTGCAATAATAAAAGTTTTTTATATATTTGGCAGGTGCTGAAAAAAGTATGAATATAGCTATCTAGAGGAAAGGTTTCTTAAAAAGCATTTCAGCAGTGTTGAATGTAGTTTTATTGTGCCGAACATAAAATATATTCATGCGGATCCCTATCTCCCTCTTGTCACATCAAGTTCAACCAAAAGAGGTTTGGCATTAAAAATTTTGCTGTTAACATTCATTAGACATATACAGTGATAATTTATTTTCTTCAGATGTATAAAAACATACCTTGTTATAGTATTGTTCAATTTTCAGGATTGATCTTTGAAATAACATGTTCGTTTTGATTCACCTTCAAATATTTAAACCCAAGATCTACTTTCCATAAATTGGTAATAGCCAGTGATAATAAAGCAATTAATGTGTTTCAGGTAGCTGCTTGAAGTTTCGTTAATTCGATTTTTAATTTAAGGAATGGTGCACATAAACCGTGCAGCAATGGACCAACAGTTTCGTACAGTTTCAAACATGGTTCATTGGTCCCTCAAGCCGGTTCTTGGGTCCCGACGCATGGGGACCCTTGATCAACTTGGATGACGAATGAAATAATCCATGTAACTTTTAAGGTTGCAGGTATTTTGCTCCGTAAATTCCCACAAAGCATGCCACAACCCTAAGACATTTACTGGAAAAATTTGAGCAAAAAATATTGTACCGTGTTGTAGCTACGCTCGATATCATAAAAAGTGACTCGTAGGTGCCGACTTCCCCTATGCTTTTTCTCGTTCTCTTGTGCTACTGATATGGCGCGTACATTCAGACTTATAGTGTAACTTCACCGTTTAATCCACATCGGGAAATGGACAAAAGTGTTTCGCCAACTTACTCTTCAAGTCAAATAACCTATGTGGAAGCAGAAGCGGTAGAATTTTCGCGCTTCCGCTTCCACAGAAAAAGGACTGCTTCCACCGCTTCCAGCTTCCGCTTCCGCTTCCACATCCCTGGTTACCAGGCAACTTTTCTTTGCAAAGACTAAATGTTCATTTCCTCAGCAAAATTTAACAAGTTTGGTGTTTCAGAGAGCAAGGCTTTTTCCCAATAAGTTGATGTCTGAGTGACAACTATCGAATTAACCTTTCTGTACATGAACTCTTTCTTTGTTTTGACAAGTTCAGTTGCACCACTATGAATATTAAAATAGCAATATAAATACGGTACGAAGTTTTTTTAACTCAGTATTGGCAAAAAGAAATCAATAAATTGGGTATTCGCGCTACGTAGTATGTGAGCAGTGCTTGTTTACTGCATTTCGTGATAGATCTAGCGCTGAGAAATTGATTTTACTATAATTTAAGTTTGCGGTGATATATTTTTTAGGCGATTGGTTGTTTCATAACAAAGTGCGTTGCTCTGCAGGCCCGTAGCCAGGATTTAAGCTTTGAGGGGGAAATACATTTTTAGGGGAAAAAGACTTGTTTTTATTATATGTTTTACCAAAACATTTTCTGGGCACAACGAAATTTGGGGGCACAAAAATTGGGGTGAATTCCCCCGAATGCTCCCACGTGGTTACGGGTCTGCTGCTCTGCAATCTTTACCGCTTGTGATGACCAATCATTTTGATGATAGGTGATTGCGATCGCATCTCGCATATCCAATGTCACACAATGTTGTGTCAATAATGTAGTGCACGAAGATTGTTCAATGTATACATACATATGTATGCTACTAGTTTACTGTAGGCTCTTGAGGAATCAGTCGAATGGGCTCTGCGTTCATCTTTTTGCAGCGATTCAAACTTGCACGTATCTGTATTCATGTGATTAGTCTCCACAGACCACACAGGTGAAGAGTTTGAATAAATCCGCAAATTTTCAATAGGTAATGGATTTCACGTAACACGATGCATCACCAGTCCTAAAATCTGCAAGTAACGTTTACGGGTGAAACGCTGAAAGGCTGAAGATCAAAGAAAGAAAACAAGCTCATACTAAATCAGAACGCAAGCTTTGACAAATAAAAAACTTGAAAAATGTCTATCCCAACTAATTGCCATCACTGCAATACAAAAAGTATATGACGCCAAATGTCGAGCCATCCAGCAGCCAATAACGAGGTCATAATGACTCACGGAGCGCAGGTACAACGCGTAACATCGGATGTTTACGGGAGGTCGGCAACTCCACTTTATCGTGTCGGGTGTGTTGTCAACGCTTTAACGAGGCTTTTCAAATTTAAATGCTGAACTCCGTGAGAATTAACAACAAACCCACTACACTGGGTGGTGAGATATGCCAAACCACACCAAAGGAACAACGCAAAAATGTGCAAGCATCATTTCACACATGGTAAAATCATGCTTTGAATATTACTTTTTGCGTCACGTTTGTGATATCTTTTGCCTTCGCAGGTATTCAGAGAATGAAAATCGGGTTGTTCTACAAAAATAAGGGTAAACTTCATGTAATGCTGGTTTATTTACTATGACATGGGTCACTGAATAGTGGCGTGATGACTGCTGAATTGATCGATATTTGGCGTCATATACTGTTAGTATTGCGTGATGGCAATTATTTGTAACAGACATTTTTTCAAGTTTTTTATTTGCCGAAGGTTGTGTGCTGATTTAGTATTGAGTTTGTTTCCTTTCCCTGCTCTAGCTTCAGCCTTTCAGCGTTTCACCCGTAAGCTTGGCTTGCACGTTGCTGGACTGAGAATGCGCACAGTTACGTGAAATCGATTTCCTATTAAAGTTTTGCTGACGGATTCAAACTTTACCTGTGTGGAGACAAGTTACATAGGTATAATGAATGTTTGCCTACTTAGCCAGCTCTGACAGGTATAGCCAACTATAGGGTACTTGATTTTCATTCCTCGTTTATACATTTATACAGGATAAAACCAACAAAGCAAGAGTCGTTGTTATAAACAAAAAGTGTATGTTTTTCTGTAGATCTGTGTACGTCTGAGCTTCTGCAAGTATTGCTCACAGAAAAAAACGGTTGTAAAGTAAACACAGTGCGTATGAAAAACATACAAAAATCAGTGCCAGATTTTATTCAACAAAACTTAACCATACGCATTGCTTTTTTAACAGCTGCATGCAGAGAAAACTTACAACATTAAATAATCCGCATCACAGCAAGACGCAGTAAGAGAAACCACTTCAATTTTTTACTTTTTGCATTATGGCACTTGGATCTTCTCCATTCCGGAAAAAAAGCCTTTTGCAATTCCTAAACGTTTTGTAGTTTTGTTCTAAACTTGCATAATTTATCGGCCTCTACATTAACACCAATACCATACAAACCTTGAAAGCAGGGTTGTCGTGAGCTGGCAGATTTTCAGTAAAACTTGTTTCAGATTTCTCTGTTTCAGTTCCTGCTTGAGGTTCATGAGTACTAAAAGACGTGATGGCTTCGCTATGACCGTACGGTGGCGGATTATCGTGAGCCATTTCTTTATTTCAAAGGTCACGAGCAACCTTTTCAAGACAACACCTTTTACAGATCTGCTTTGTTATTTGGAAACATCTGCAACCTACGCTTTGCAAATAAAAAGCACGTTAAATTGATAGTATCGACAATTTTGAAAACAGATTTTGGGTCCACTAGTGATGTAGAAAACTTACCCTGCTCAGGTAACCTCTGCCCAAAATGGGCAAAGCCGTTCTTCAACTTAAATTTAAAAATAGTCAGCGTTCACGTAGAAAGCTGGTTCCTTCAGTAGCTGCATTTTTCAAGCGCTCTTTCGAGTCTTTCGGGCAGTCCTATCGACATCTTCACAAATTTTGTAGTTTTCGATGAGGAACGACAATTTGCCCAAATTGACCCATTGTTACCTGTGGTGTAACAAAATTCCTACACAAACCTCCTTAAGGTAACACCAACCAATTTGGGCAAAGGAGTTGATGCATGCAGGTCAACCAGTCAGTCACACCAGCAACCTTTGACGGACGCCAGAAGGGGAGTAGATAAAACGAGTGCAAGCACTGATGACGTAGATCAATTTGGCGCGAATTGCTCCTGCTCAACTCGTCGTTTTGATTGAGAAACAGTCATGAGAATGTATGACGCCTTCTCTGTCAGAGGAAAGAAATTGCTGACCAGATATGACTAGGCCCTAGTCGCCAGATACGAGAAGGTCCTAGTCTACAACATTTGCCGGCAATCTTACAAGCCATCAAGAAATCTACGCGGAATTTTCTAACTTTGTAGCAGCTGCAAATGTGAATTTAGCAAAATATTTTACACTTTCGTAAAATGGAGACAAACCTACAGTACGTTTTCTTACTTTTCCGGATCAAGTCAGATTTGAAGAACTTGATTTCTCCACCTTAAACTGATTACATTTAAAAAATGGAGCTATTGGAATTTTAAGAAAACTGTATCTGGATAACAAATTCTACGACATGCGTGAAACTCTTTCGAAGATAGAAGGAATGTGTGGTGTTTATACAACCTTGCCACATATAAAGTTGAATTTGTAGCAGCAAGAGTAGAATGAACCTAGTCGCGTGCGGAAATTCAATTAATGTTATGCTGAGGGTCGGAAGTTCGACTCTCTCTTCAAGTGGCTGAGGGCGACGCAGCAACAAATGACAGCACACTAGTTCTGAAAATGAAATTCTTGAAGTTTGGAATTCTCTGCCAAATGATTTTAAGTCAATGAAAGCACTTGGTATCGCTTTCCTTACTTTGTTTGGATCATCTTATGCGTGTGCGTAGCTGTTTTAAGCTGTGAATTATATCACATCTCACAACAAAAACAGACTATGGCCTGAGTGCTGCATGTGTTTCTCTCAAACTTACAAAATACTGTATGAGTCAATGTTAGACTAACACAGTTTTTTTTTAAGGAAAATGTTAGGTACCCGGTATGGATCTGTAGGGACCCGATTTCTGATCCTAGGGGCCCGATTTTCTCTGATTCTAGGGACCCGATGATGATTTTCTCAGATTCTAGGGACCCCATTTGGGTCCCTTAAACACCTTTAAAAAAACTCTGCTAATTGTCAGCAAAACTTACCGTATTTCCCGGGGTATAAGTCTATCCGGGAGATAAGTCGACCTAAATTTCTGGGCCTAAAACTAGACTTTCAAGCTATACTCGCCGTATAAGTCGACCCCCTTTCTTGGACGACTGGTTATGGAAAGATATTGATGCCGAGGGCGATACTGCTGATGCCGAAGAAGAATGGGACCCATACGATGATGTGCTGACGGGACTTACAGATGCGGAAACGTTAGAACTGTTTAAATCGGACGATGAGGAAGATGAATTCGATAGATTTTAACTGTAGTGTAAATATGTAGTGTATATGTATAAATATTTCTCAATAAAAATAATTTTTCAATGTACCCTGAAAGTCTACTCGGCATATAAGTCGACCCTGATATTTAAACAAAAATTTTAGGGGTCAAAAATTCGACTTATACCCCGGAAAATACGG
>Ga0210059_1012026_pt1 | contig 13154 bp, 10 predicted proteins | sample Ectturendosymbi2_FD_188042 | JGI IMG/M metagenome (GOLD analysis project Ga0210059, IMG submission 188042) | Ecteinascidia turbinata endosymbiont from Florida, USA - Sample 2 (SPAdes) (version 2) | ecosystem: Host-associated > Tunicates > Ascidians > Unclassified | place: Key West, Florida...
CAAAAGACTCGGACTCGAGTCTAGTTTCCAATGAAAACTTCAGCAAAACACTTTGGCCTAGTGGTTGGGCCCTAGGCCAGGCAACATGAGCCAAAATGACCCTAAAACTACTTCACTTATGACGTCAGTCACAAACAATCTGCACCCCGCAACCAAAAAAATTTTTTTCGAGTGCAATCTACCAGACTGGCTGATCCGTTTGAGCAGTTGAACAGCTCTCTAGTGCAATTGGCGGAGGAGCTGGGGCGTTGGTAAAGCAACCGAAAACTGCTGTTTTTTCAGCCGAAATCAAAGTACGAATATACCGTAGGCTGGCAGCCAACGAGTTAACCTGCTTTTGATATAGATGAACAATAGATTTTAATTTCTGCTCTAAAATGTAAGAAATGCAAAACATGGTTAATGATTTGTTATAATTGCTAAATACAGTTGTGATGAATTACAATAAAAAGTATGCACTAAGTTTAATGAACTGTTCACCTGAGATCAGTACACCACATCTTAAATTACATTTTTGCTTTATTGAAATGTGTGAATATCAAGGTTTGTAGAAAAGAAAATCAAACTGATGTGAAATACTACTGTCATAAACCGTTTATTTTTTGAAAAGTTATTATCATTTGCAGTACACTTTTTAATCTTCGTACCTTTGTTGTTTCAGGGTTGAAGATTGATCAACATTTGTCAAAGATGAAAGAGAAAGTGCAAAGGTTTCAAGGGCAACTTGGAAATGTTGATCCAACATCTCAGTGTGAGTCTCATACTGAAATGGCTGTTTGTATAGGCTGGAAGAATGCAATGTGAAACTTCAGATTATATATTCTCTTTCTCATGCTAATCTGTAAAGATATTTGTCATAAAAATCAGCAGGAAAACCAACTGCTTTTATTCTCTTTAACCCAAGTAGTAATTGCCTACATGTTGAGCATTTCGTATTGTTTATACACACTGTTATTTTCAAAGTAGTTTTGATTTATCACAATCTAAACTGACTTGTGTGTGCTTGCTGTGGTTTACTGGAGACAATCAAAATCTCTGCTAAATGTTCAATGAACCATATTCTGAATGAATGTGTTAGGTTGATGGTTAAACATAAACACAATATTTTATGCTGTTGTAATGAAGCCATTTATGTGCAGCGTTTTTGTTCCCATCCATTTCTTATGCTTACATTTGTACTCCTTTCGGAGTGCCATGACTGGTCTGCGAAGCCCATCTTCCTCCACTTGCGTCTGCTGCGGGCTACACAGCTACTTTTGTAGTGAATGCTGCATTGGTGAAAAGTCAATGACAGTACCATGTATGAACTTATCTTTGCACTCACTGATTAATGCTGATTACAAGGCTGGACAAGCTGTTAGTCCTGTTTATTGGAAATAACAACTTCTAGATCAATGTTTATGGTAAAACCTTCAGGATGAAATAAAGATACAGTCTTATGATATCTTTGGCTGCAGAATAGAAACGAAAATATGACATTGTGGCATAACTGGCAAGTAATTAACAATGAGCCAGTTCTTTATAAATGCGCTAAAATGCAATTAAACTGTTGACGCTGGGTTAATGTGCAAATTTTGTATTCTTGTAAAGTTCTGTGATCAAGATCTCAGTAGTTGGTCTAAGTTGGAGATAACAGACTTTTTGTATTGCATTATTACAGAAGCGCAAATATCATTGTTTTCATATCATATATCACTGAAAAAAATTTGGAATTCAGTGATCTTCTAGTATTTTACTATTTGATTTAGTTACTGCTTGTTTTTTCCATTGTTAGATGCACACAATCAATTGTGGCTAAAACTGAACGTAGGTATTATATCAGCCAAAACTGAAAAAAACTAAAATTCATGGGCAGTGTTGAATTCATGGCCTGACACTTTCTCAAGTTTCTAATGCTTTTTCTTTTTTCCTCTATTAAAATGCTGGTGCAATCAACAAAATGCCCACATTCGGCTGGAAGCAATGTTCTCTAAAAATGCTTTGCAAGCTTCAACATGTAATCCTGTTTTGTGTTTTCGTTAAGCATCGGTATACAGTATGCATCTAGTTGGCATACAACTGTTGCACCAGACGTTTTTGGCGCTGCCTGTTGCACGAGATTAAATGTTGTAATTGATTTTTTGTGTTCAATTAGTTTAACTGTGGCCATTTGTTTTTACATCTAGTTGTCAATAAAATTAAGCAAGCCATGGAAGACATTGAGACAACCATTACAAGTTTCAAGGAACAACAAAGTAAATTGTAAGCACCTTCGTGGGTCGTGTTTTATATATGTTAGTAATCCTGTTGTAGTTTGTAGCAATGAAGCATGATGTTCTGGTTGTTTCTGTGTGTGTATTTCATGTTCTCACAAATTTGATGCAAAGATAAAAATTTGCTTTTTATTCTCATAAAAATTTGTTCATAATTTGCTTTTTTGCAAACTCCTGTTTGTTTACCTTATCGGACCATAACTGAATTTTGATGCTTGGACTTTCCTTTCCGCAGTTGGTTTTTGTTTTTATCGAAGTATGTTTGCCAACTATAATCGCCACGCAGTGACTTTCTTTTGAAAATGTGCAGACGAACAGTTGTGCGTATTGTCTTCAGTGATACGTATCGTTTCACCAAACCCTCTGCTCCATTGCGTTGACTTAGCACTTAGTGGAAAAGTTACTTTCGAGGACAGCTTTTCAAAAAATACAGTTTTCGTTCAGGTTTTGCAATTCTGTACTTATGGGTATTGCTGCGCGGGGCGTGTGCGAGTACAGTAAAATAACCCAATGTATTATGCAATGTAGCGCAGTTGTGGATACCATGAGTTCGACGCCTATCGCATCAGGTTTCGGTATTCGCGAACAAGGAACATTTGAGACAGTGCTCAGCGATCTGAAGTTTTTGCTCGCCGTGGTGGCCCTTTTCTTTATGCGTTTTTTAGACAAAAGAAGAAAAATAAGTACCGGATGTGCAAGAAAATAGCTACTTTTGCTTTAGGTTTGCTTTCAAGTGACACAAGAACCAGTCATGCCCCCTGCATTGCACTTCTCCAGCTCTTGTTATTCAAAACTATCGCATGTGATGCAGGTTCGAATCGTTGATCAATGATGAGAACGACACGGAAAGGGATGTCGAAATTATTCAGACACGTTTGCAATCATTGTCTCAATCTGAAAATGTGGGCTGCATGAAGTCAAAAGCTTTCTTTGCCAGACAAGCAGGTTCTAGCCACCTCCCTCCTGAAATTACAGCTTTTGAGGTATGACTGACGCGAATATGGTCATTTTTCAATGACAAAAACTGTAACTGATATTTTGGAAATTTTGTTGTCAGGGTCTTGTGCGGCAAGCAGTTTTCGCTGTTCCTTTAAGGGGGTTTCCCTGTGTGTTTTAGTCTGGGATTTTGTATCTGTTTTAGTCTGGGATTTTGTATCTGTTCGCGGAGAGCTGCGAATTTGACGTGTGTTTAGTAACGCTTCAGCTCAGTTTCTTGGTGTTGATCTATTGCCGATTTCTATGGTACTATTGCAACCTCTCCGTTGGCGTTGCGTTGAATGTGTGATTCACCACGAACGGGATGTGCGCGAAGAACAACATCCATATATAAGTGGCACGAACAAGCAATAATAGAGTGATTGCGGCGCATGATCTTTATTGTTGCTTGCTGCCACAGTGTGAAGCTTTGCGCACTTGCCGCTCGGGCTTTCCGATCGCAACAGTACAATGCAGATGGTTACCGTTGCTTCGTTCCGTTGTGTGTTGCAATCAGTTGTGAGATTTTTTCGTTAACAGCAGTTTTCGTGTTCCAGTAGTTCTAGACGTTTTTGTTTCTTTTTCAGAAATATGTGTCTCAATTCGGACCTCAAGGCGGGTGGGACGACTATGACCATTCTGCATTCATAAAAATTCGGAACAAGTTCAAGGTGCAGAATGTTTGTGTAGGCATTGGCAATTGAATACTTTCTGTTACAAGTTACAACCGATTAAGTGGTGTAGTGAGTTGAGCACGCCGCACCAAAGCTGGTTGTCATGATTCGATTCCCGGCCGGGACATACCGAAGACGTTAAAAACGGTACTTGCCGACTGCCCAGCCTCGTGCTTGGTGTTGATGGGTGGGTGCGACGGGAACGACGGTTCACGCGCGGTGCTGCTACTGACTTGCCACTAGTGCAGCATTCGCTTTGGAAATAGCCGCGTGCCCCCCGGCGTAAGCAAGCTGAGGTGGCCGCCGCAGACCAGACCAGTCTTGACAATTTGAAGGAGTACAGAAGCTAATATAATGAATCTGAACTGTTACACACTAGTTTTCTTCAATCTAATCCATCGTAGAGCTCTAAAGTCGGCGTCAACGATCATAAACTCCGATTTTTGAAGATGAGCTTTGACAAATCTGCTTTCTCATTAAGCATAAATTGCTTGGGATATAGTTACATTTATATGGACGATGAGTTTGACTTAAAATAATAATTATTATTATCGTTATTAAAAAACAATTCGATTTTTTTCACGATTGCAGCGCAACTTTGGTGGGCTGAAATCCATTCCCGGTCGGCGTTTCATATTTCATATATTGCAAACACGTGAAACAAAGGATGCGAGTTTTTGTTGATTGTAATGTAAGACAAAAAATTTCGTTTTAACCGTTTGTGTTAAGACGAAAATTGAAGGTTAATGTTCGCATTCAGGCCAAGTCCACCTTTGTAGCAGCTGCAGTTGACAGCATTCCAGGAAGATCACAAGACGACATCAAAGAGCACGAAAAGTGGTATCAAAAATATTTGGAACTACAAGCAGCTAAAAAACGGGCGATTGTCGAATGGAAACTGAAGAAAGTGGTGTGTACACGTTGGCTGTTTTTTTTGATGTGCTGCGTTTTTGACAAGTTATTTCAAAGATGATCGAAAGCAGTGGTTCACATTCTGGTCTTCTCAACCAGTGTTCCCTCTGAGAAAATTCTACGCTGAGCAAATGTTTATTTTGTTGCGCACGAAGCGCATGCAACAGCGCAACCATGCAGACAAACAGTGAAGCGTTCCTAACGTTAACAGGGCTATGTGATATAAACATACCGTATTAACTTTAGATTGTTGGAAGTGCGCGAGAATGAGATAGCACTGCGCAAATTGTCTGGTGGTGCTGCGCAATTGCGCACCGTAGAGGAACACTGTTTTCAACATGCGGAAGCTTCGATCTCGCAACCTCTTGTTAGCAATCTACGTTTTCTAATTTCATAAAGAAATTTTTAAAAGTTCTCGGCAACAAGTTGGCAACTTTAAAAATTTTCAAAAAGATTTAAAGGATACGTTTTAGCATTAAACCAGATATGCTACTTAAGTTTTATGTCCACACGAAGGATGAAATTAGCCGAAAAGGATTATATTCCCTCGTATTGTAGCTAGGTGATCTCACCTGTGGTGGGCATGGCCGCACTTCTGCATTACTTCGTTCAAGGATTCATTTCTATTAGGTTATTATTATTCGTTATTTTGTTCTGTTGCAAATAGCACAGCTGACCTCATCTATTTCTATCGTATTCAGCAAGAGAACAAGGAAATAGCCAGTGCTGACGCCAGCGCAGAAGAAAAGGAGAGACAAGAAAGTTTATTGCGGGAAAAGGAAAAACAAGAAGAAGCGGAGAGAGAGCTGAAAAAGAAGCAATTGGAACAATGGAAGGTAAATTATTTTCTTTCCAAATGATTAGGCTTATTTCTAAAATCATGTGTCCTTTATTTTCTTCCCGACTTACCCTCATTTACAGCAGATATGTATTCCTGAAAAATGATACCAGCTGAGCACACCAAGGTGTTCAGCGGTGTTTCAGTCAATTATTTCATAATTTGAAACCAAACCCATTGCTTCTTTCGTTTCCAAAACCAGATTTGAAAATAAACTTGTTTTCCTCAGGTAAAAAAGGCTGAAGAAGCCCGACTAGAAGCGGAAAAATTGGCGCAAGAAGAAATGAAGAAGAAGAAGCTGAAAGAGAAGGAAGAACTCGCAATGGTCAGATCATAGTTTCGATTTTGTGTTACTCAGTGGTCATGCTGTCTGCAACTAATAATTAACCAGATGGTTTGTGAAAAACAACACGGTTTTGACATAAAGACAAGCAATGTTTCCGGAACGCCGGCCGGTCCGCTAAAAGGATAAGCTTAATCGATTTGGCTCGCTAATTGGATTGTGCTGTTTGGTGCAGTAGCTTGTTGCTCACTTTAGTAAAATATTCAAATGTTTTTACTTCACGCTTCACAGAGGTTTTGATGATACCGGGACTGTGGGTTTTGCTCGTTGATTTTTTCAACGGTTAAAAAGCGTTTTTATGTGTGTATTTACGGCAAGCAATTGGTGCACTTAATGATGAAGATCTGTGTGCAAATTGTTTCACCTCATGTGCACTTGACTGTTTTTAGCGTGATGACAAAGTTAGTTTACTTTGTTGATTGTGGCAGCTGCTGGGCAACCTTATTTGGCATCCCTCACTGTTTCCACAACACGTTGTGTGTTTTGATAGGAGAATATTTATTTTTGTCGTACACTTGCGTTGTCCCTGCTGCATGTGTTCCAATAAAAACTTTGCTTTTTTAGAAACAAGTCCGTGAAGAAGCTCGCTTGCGTTTAAAAGAGAAAAAAGAAGAGAAAGAGAGGAACAAGTGGAGGGCGGAGGCAGAGCAGGAAGAGCTTCGATCGGCCAGAGCCGAGCAAGCTTTGATTGAAATAACAAGGTTTCAGTCCAGGGTAAGTTACTAACTTCTCATCAATAGTAAATGGCATTTTGTCGCAAAACAAAAAATCAACAGTCTGCCGTGTGGTTTTCGTAAACCCCCTTATCTTCTACGCTTTATTAGCCAAAATGTTCTTATATTTGTTTGTAGGACCGGCTAAAATTAAATTCTAGACAAGAAGAGAGAAAAAGAAAAGAAGAGGAGGAAAAAGTGCGTAAGGAGAAGCTTGAGAAACTGAAGAAAGAGGTTAAATGATTATATTCGTGCTTGATTGCCTAAATGTGTTTTTGATTGCTAAGCGTTTCAACGAATTCATTTACTAAGCTGACATAACATTGTGTCCACATCAAGCCGCAGTAGGTGCTCTGCTACGTAGCAAGAGTTTTTTGTAGTCGTTGCATTAACCTAGATTAATAGAATCCTTGCGATTGCACTTCGCTCTCTTCCTCAAGAAATATATTTCATTAATATTTGCAGAAGCAGCGCTTAATTTGCTAAACTAGTTTTAGAAGTTCGGCGATTGTTTTAAATTCCCACTCTCTTTCGCTTATTGTTTTCCACAAATGTGTTTTGTGTCCGAGTTCTTTCAGTCCGAAAGGAAACTACTTTCGTTATTCAGTATATTTCTGGCTGTAGCATCCAGAGATATGACAAACCAAGTGACACTTCTCTTGTGTTTTCATGTAATCGAGTCTTTGATGATACTGAATGGCTCGACATTGGTCACCTTCGAAAATACTGGACTTTATTCGAGTCAGCAAAGACAGGACTTGTAATGACTCGACAAGTACATTCCTGTCGGGGAAAGCACTTCTATGCCTTCCTGTTGGAGACAATCATTGTTCACATCATCTTTGTTCATTTATACTCTGCTTTCCTCCAAAGACAATATTTTTTTTTCATTTATTCCCGGATTTGCTCTATTTGCTACTAATAAAGGATTGTAAAGGACTCGAAATAACTCGATAGCAAAAGTCAAAGGATTCGAAATGAGTCGGCACGTTTGTGACTCGAATTGGACTGAATCGGTTATGGTCTCGAGTCCAAGCTTATTGCAAAGGTCTCGGACTCGATTTCCAGATTTGTGGCTCGTGCCCACTGCCCACCTCTGCTAGTGGCGACCTTCACGATATTCTTGTTTCAAGTATTTTTGGTAATAAGAGCTCCAAATACTGAAAGCAGCACGGAAAGTTAACCGACGGCCTCAAATGACGCAAAAAAACTACTGCTCGTCAGCTGCTTTTGTAAAATGGTTCCATGCATCTGTGTTTGTAACCCGACCTCTGCAATCCTTCCGCCGACAAACTTAGTCGCACAATCTATGTTTGAACTTTTAGCATTGCTGTTTAGATAGAGCCAAGTGTGATCTGAGCAGGGAATGTTTCTTTGTGTGCGAACAGGTGCAAGTCAGTGCCGTAGCAGACAGAAATCGCCTCTACCAACCGACCGACGCTTGGATTCAACGTAAAAAGCAAGCAAGGTCTGATACTTCTGGCCAAGGCTCTGTGATTAACATGCCTCACCGGTGAGTTGCACTCTACATTATTTGTGGTCACGTATACACAGGACTTATATGCAGAGTAAAAGTGCAAACTCTAGTCTAGGAAATTGAGTTATGCGTCCTGACCTACAAGCATGTGATGTTCGCTGGGCATTATCGGCTCGTGTTCATGTTCAATCGTTAAGCTGTTGTCGAAGTTCAATTGGCGCGCGCACTTTAGTTTTAGCGGAATGATTTGGGACCTTAGTTTCCTTCCATTTCAAAAATGTCATTCGTTGCGCTGACGTGCACAATGTAGTGGTTATTTTCTTAATGATCGCATGCAATGCGACGTATTTATTTAACGACATTGGCGGCAGGCCGAAGCCTGATTAATGCTTTTTGTCGGGGCCCAGTGGTCATTTCAAGTGTTAAAGGGGGTGCGGCGTATTGCAGATCAAAGAGGGTTGGATCGATACGTGCTTGCCGAGCTGTTTTCGAGAAGTTCTATGTTATTTGCTCAGGGTCGAGTACTTTCATCGTGAACAAAGGACAGTATTGAGAATAATCAAGATACTTGTTATGTTGATTGTGAACAAGGTTGGGAGGGGTAACCTTCACTGTTAAAGTAAGAACAAAAAAGTTTTCTATGGATCTAACGCATTCTGTCGAATAGACACATGTCGGCGATAAAGGCACGTCTGGAATATGCGAGGTGTTGGCAGACCCCCTCAAAAAATCTACTTTCTCCAGTCATTGCTTTCCAATCTTTTTTAGGGCTGTTCCCACATGGCGTCAAGGATTATAGACTACAGCCGAAATTCTGGAATCGTCCATCTGATGGCAATCGACGATATGCATGCGCGGTGTCGTGCTTTTCAACGAAATATTTGCAGTCGAGCATTTTTGGTTCTAACTCGACCTACCACCACTTTTATGAGACAGTCACAAACATAAGTTATACAACCGGCTACTTGAGCTTGAGCGACTTACCGCGCCACTGGCGATTATTTCATGGATGCCTTGAGCGTTTCGGCGAAAAAAAAACTTTAAAATGATTGAACATATCGCAAATTATTTGAAACTTTTCGACAAGTTTTTAGTGAACTAATCGCGTACGTTGCGTCAATGATAAAGAAAATATCGGAGCTACATGTTTCAATGCAAGATCGTGTTTCTTGGAATTGATGAGATAGACATCGGGTGACGCAAAGTCTCCAGTCATACCAGTGCACTTCGCCATCGGCAGTGAATAATGAAGCTGGTCTGCCGGTTTTCGTAATATGTGTCCGTTTGTCATCTTAGGAATAGTTTTGGCAATGACGCCGATGTTCTTCACTGTGTTGTTAACGCAATGTAATATTGTGCGCTGTCAGCTCCATGGGCGGGGGTGCAAACGCACCTGCACCGCCAAAAGTTTTGATTTATCGAAAAGCCGGGCAAAATCTATGAAAATGTTCGCAAAATACCCGAAAATACGAGCAAAAAATGGCACCAAACGTTTGAATTTGAAAAATTGGCACCCAACGTGTGGAGAATCATATGAAGAGGTCGTCCCAAAAGATGGTTTTCTTGATCTGTGTGGGAGGAAAGATTCGTAGAGTTAACCGAAAAGTTTTCGGGGAAATTCGGGCAAAATCTTTCGCACCCCCAAAAAATTGCCTGCTCCTACACCTACGTCCATCGATAACTTATTGTGAACTGCTAACAGCACCATGTGCTGCATCTGATCTGTGAATTATGTCTGAAAAGTATATCTTTTATAGAAATTGTCGAACCGCATAACATCGTTTCAGACCTCTATTCACAATCATTGTAAACGCATTTTTTATTCGCGATGGAAACTAGCGTCTTGTTTTCCGTGATGGGTGAATAAGCATCGACTTGTACAGTTAGTATTTGAATTACACTTGGCACAACATCATGCATTTTAACTTCGAAGTTAGCTTTTGGCGATTGTTTCGAGATGATCTTGATCATACAGATTTGGAAAAATGCGTTCGCGAATAGAATCTTCCGGTTCATAACTGCTTGAACGATACAAGTGGGTGCCATATTGCTTTTTTCGGTGTAATCAGGTTTTTTTTAAGGAAAATGTTCGGAACCCGGTTTGGATCTGTAGGGACCCGATTTCTCTGATTCTAGGCCCGATTTTCTCTGAATTTATAGGAATCCCGTGATAATTTTTTCTGATTCTAGGGACCCGAATCGGGTCCCGAAAACGCCTTAAAAAAACCCTGGTGTAATGCAAGACTTCAAAGTGCAAAGTTTAAGATTGTAACTTATTTTTCTTGCGCATTTCCTGGAATCAAGTGTGTGTCCCTCAGACATTCAGGCTTTCACCCCAGTTATCCAGTCGGATGAGGGAGCCTGGATGATCATCATCGAGATACGTCGAAATTATTGGTTGAAATATTCTACTGAAATTTCAACCTCGTGTTTGTGGTGTTCTGTGGAGAAGTTTGTGCTACAAGTTCGGTTTTATTACTATAGCATTTTGTCATTATTACCGAGGTACTTCTGTTTCATTTGATGGTGATATTGCATGATGAGATAGTTTTGCTGAGAAGATCTCAGTACTTTTTTAATTGCGCAATTTTCAAAATTTGCATTTTGCAGGTTTATGACCCACGTGTATTTGAAGCTATTACAAAATTGGCGAATGTCGTGTTGGTAGCTACTGTTTTTATATACTTCACTGTAAGCCCTCAAGTGAGTGCAAACCCAAGCAACCAGCATATTATAATCTTGATGATTGCTTTTGCTCCTTGCTGCTGGTCAGTTAATGTGTTTAATCCGTTTTAATTCATTCGCCATTTCAGTCACGAGCCAGCACAATTATTCCTCGTACAGCATGAAAGTAGTTGAAAGCCGCTGGACTTGCGTTTGCTTTTGTGTGCTGTTCACCGGTAATGTGGCTCAGGCAGGCAAATGTATTCGATTGCTGCGACCTGTGGAAACGTGGACGCTGTTAAAGTTATCTGCTTGGACGTCTGAAGATTCAGATAAATTTGATTTGAGCTCACTTTTTTGCCTAATTGTTTTATGCGTTAAAAGTATAGTTTTTGTGGAAAATGTCGGGTTGTTGCGTTTTTCAAAGCAACAAGGTAAAGGTTAGCTGTCGACGCTGGCAAGAACCGTTAGCCCAGTGGTTCTCAAAAGGGTGCGACTTGGCTCACTAAGGGAGGAACTGGGGAGGAAAAGATGTGGATGAAAAAACGTTTAAGTTTTTATTATTTGTTTAATGAACACAAAAAACTGCACAACGAAGTTGGTTAAAGAGGATACGCAAAGACAAGCTGTCTACAGTACGCCACGACAAACTGCTTTAATTGCAGTGACTGACGTTATAAAAGAGTCTGTTTTGTTTACAGTCGTCTGTTGTTTCTTTGCAATAGGTATTGTGAAATTCTTGCAATTATCTTTTTTATTTTTTTTTGGGGAAGAATTGACAGCGTTTGAGTTTGTAAGGGGGAATATGAATAAAACCTGAGAACCACTGCGTTAGACCAATGTTAATTATCAGTCAAAACGATTTGCGATTCACCCAACAAAAGTCTCGTGTAAATGTGAAATGTACGATCAGTAATGGCAAGAAAGAACACGATAGCTCAGGAGATTGTGGTGTGGCATTGTTCGCCTCACATTCATCTTTTTCAAGCCAGCTGTCGCTGTTCACGAGGAAGTTTTCAAGCCACAAATCTCTTGCGGTACGTAGCCATAAAATGGTCGCTTGGCAACATACTCAAATAGCTCGCTGGGGGCAACAATATACAATAAACCTCAGTTAATCCGGATTCGATTTGACCGACGATTTTATCCGGCGAAGATCCGGATTAACCGAAGATGGTTGTTTCCAGCGTTAGGTCATCAAAATACTGAGGTGCCGGTGAAGATCGCCTAAATTAAACACATTTACGACCCAACAGCAGACTCGTTGAAGCAAAACGAATTTATTGATGTATACAATGGGACATCAGAATAGTAACCGCCAAATCCAGCCAGTTATGAACAGTCGTAAGTTGATAATTTTAGATTACTTCAGGGTTGCGAAGTCGGAGGCAAAATATCCGACTCCGACCTTTCCAAAATTTTCGACTCCTTAGCATAATGTGAATGAAGTTTGACTGTCAACAATTTTCTAGGTACAGTGCATCCTCGATTTTCCGGCCCCCGATTAACCGGCCGGGTTCAACAGGGAGGTACATGCAATTATTTAGTCTAAAATCTACACGTTTTACAGTGAAAAAAAACTAGAAAGCCAACAAACAATATTGTCAAGAAGCTCGTTTCGTATTTTGTAAGTTTATATTATTACGTAATCGTTTTTTCCTTCTTTTTTCTTTAGGTTCTTTTAAGTGTGGTGGACGGTGGGCACCCTATGATAGATACTTTTCTTATCCGGCCAATATTTTGGAAAAAGGTTGCCCAACATGGCCGGATAATCGAGGATGCACTGTACTAGTAATCAAATGAAAATCGTGGTACGCAGCAAGAATTCTGTTTCAGTAAAAATTTCAAAAGAAATTGTTCCATTTCAACAAGCACAAGTTGGGATTCCTAACTTAGGAGTGCAATGTATAAAATTATTTAATTGCACTTCCGGAGTCGGATAAAAAAAATCCGAATCCTAGTGTTCTTAGGAATCCCTGATCAGTGGTGTGTTTAAGGGGAGGCGAGCGAGGCACTTGCCTCGGGTCCCCCCTTTTTGGGGGCCCCCCCTTGAGATGTTACGCGCGTAAATTTTCCTTATTTTTGATGAAAAACTTATTATTCACTCATATAATGTACTACAAAGCAGATCATAAGTAAGTACTCTGCTTTTGTAGGGTTTTCCTTTTGGTGTAGGAACCCAATGTTGAGGTTTGGGGTGTTGCCCAGCGTAGACGTTGCTTGCGAGGAATGCTGTCGTTGCATGCAGAGATGCTGGTTTCCCCAAACGCTACCAACGAGGCAGCCTAGTCGTTGTATGAGTACTG
>Ga0210059_1012027_pt1 | contig 13154 bp, 8 predicted proteins | sample Ectturendosymbi2_FD_188042 | JGI IMG/M metagenome (GOLD analysis project Ga0210059, IMG submission 188042) | Ecteinascidia turbinata endosymbiont from Florida, USA - Sample 2 (SPAdes) (version 2) | ecosystem: Host-associated > Tunicates > Ascidians > Unclassified | place: Key West, Florida...
AGATATGTGCAGAAATTTTGTGTAGTTTTGGGCACGAGCCAGCATCGGCGTGACTTGGCCACGCGAGTCGCGCCAGAGCGGTTTGGTTTCATATCGACGTGGTGTTTTAATGATGATCTTTGATCCTCGTAAAGCCATTGTATGCAATTTGAATTAAGAATGCGAAAGACAACGCGTGCTGCGGCGGGTGTCAGCTCATAAGTGAGTGCATTCGTATATGGGAGATTTCGTCTTGTTAGAGGTCTGGGTCTTTGTTGGGACTCATTCCTCCGTTGTGACCAGCTGATTTGAGCCAAGTCTCGATGGATTCTGTCAAGCTTGCGATCCAAATTTCGTAAGGTGTGCCGTGTATTACGTGATTTGTTTTTTCTTTCTTGTAGTCCTGGTGTGTGTTGTCTAGTCCTGGTGTGTGTTGTCTAGTTCTGGTGTGTGTTGTGTATCTGATCTCCCATCTGCTGAGTCGTGGTGATCATTCTGTGTGTCCGTCCATCGGACTGATGGTGAGGTAGACATGCTTTTGGTACCTTTATTATCTTCCAAAAGATTATCATTTAATTGTAAAAGTTCTAAGTCTGGAATATGTTCAGCCATGAGTTAGTTTCTAAAATAGCTGTGGGTAGGGGGAGAAAGAAAAAATATATTATGATGCATTTATGAGGAAACGGCAATCGTCACGGCGGGTGTAAAAGTATATTATGAATTTGGGAAGATTGCAACGGAAAAATTCGGATGTAATTCAAAGAGTTTTCAAAACAATGGTTTTGGGGTGCGCCTGTAACGCATATATGATGAAATGAATCAAGAAAGGACTGTGCTATTAATAGCAAAATCACATGATTTCGAAATGAAAAATGTCTACGTTGAAAACGTTCAAGTTAGAACAACCAAAAAAAATTTTTCAACTACATGCTGATTACACGATGCAAGATTGTACTTTTTCCCGGACGTTTGCCTTACAAATTGGACATTTTGAGTTTTGTCTGCTACAGTTACTACAAACTGCCCAACGTCCGCATGGCAAAAACACAACAGAAGCTTTCGACTGAAAGCACTTTTTGCACAAACTCATTTGCTTGAGCTCTTCGTGTTCTTGTCTTCTACTTTTATTCTGAGGTGTGCTGGATGACCCACTAGTTTCTTTCGATGTCGACGGACGATCCCTGTTTTGTGACTCAGCGATTGACGTTGAAGATAAGCTTTTCACCTTTTGGAGAGCAAGAATACTTCCCACCAAGTTTGTAAAGCTTGCGAAAGTTGTGTTGTGATTTTCAATTTGTTTTAAGAAAAGCTCCTCGAATTTCTTCATCACTGAAACCCATCATTTTTGCTTCAGCTACAAATGAAGACGCTTGCATTTCTTCATTTACTCTCTTTTCTAATTTTCTTCGCTGTTCTCTTGGATCAAACATTTGTGGGAATTCGTTATAAGACGGCAAAAACCTGAGCCTGGAAGCAGTTTGAGGTGCGTTTGCAACAAGAGGACCTGCAGCATTTATGGCGGCTGGTCGATCCAAGTTTGGAAATCTATTGAAAACGTTTACAACGAACTCAGATCCCTTCTTCTGAAGAAAGTACTCGCATGTCGGAAACTAATTGGCATGTTAGAACCACGGGTTGTCGAATCTCGCCCAATTCTGTAATCATCCGTTGCAGTACCAGCATTTGACCCGATCACTTTCTCCTAGATAATAAAGTCCAGCCTGAGACATTTGTTCCAGTGTAGCTGCGATTCGATGAGCTGGCCATTCATCTGATCTATCTCGGAATGTTTGTAAACGAGCTGCTTTGCTTCGCATGTAAGGATTGACTGGGTTTGAACAAGGAAAGATTTGAGCAAGTTGTTCGGAAATAGACGATGCATTAGCAGCATTGATATTTTGAGAAGTTTCAACGTTCGAGGAAGCCGAGACAGTGTTTGTGGATGTTGGAGCGGTTGTAACCAGGACATCGTTCTGATTTCGAGACATTCCCGAAGTCAAAGCGCCTGGTAATGATGCACGTGGTTCTCCCGATGTTGCGGAACCGTGCGCTGCGGTAGTCAGCATGGTAGAAGTATTTTGTGTCCTCTGGTTCTCAAATGTTGTACCGAAGGGTACGTTAGTGTTATCTGCACCGCGAATGAACTGACAATCCCTACTGTGCCAGTGTGATGAAAGAGGATCATCACCCGGAGACCAATTTTCCACTGTTTAAGAACAACTGAAACATTTCACTCGATCTTTGTATCCAGTATGGAAAAAAACTCCGGCAGCCAACTGACATGGATTTACAGGGGAATGTTCAGGAAATTTCTCGAAGGTCGACAAACGGTACAATTCTTGGCATGGGTCACCTGGCCAAATATAAACGCTGTATTGTCCTGGTGGGTCTCCACTAGAAAAGACAATTCTCCCGTCAGAAACAACTTGGTTTGCTTTCATCAGTGAATTGTGCATCTTGTCTGGTTGACATTTTAATCTTGTTTGACCTTTCATTTCTTTTTCCCGTAACAATGACATAACACAGCTTTGTGCTGTTACTTGAATCGCTACAATTTCTGTTTTTTGGATGTCTGTCTTTCCAATCTGGTTAGTTTTATATCTGAAACATTGTGAATTCTTGCGAATGCTTCAGATATTATAGGGTTGTGCACATGTTGTGCATGGGTTAAGGCTAGTGATGTCACCAGAAGTGTGGCCAGTAAATGCATTTAAATTTCATATGCTCTAATTTGTTTCTGGAGAATAAAGGCATATCTAGGTGAATATGAAGTAAAAGCGCATATAAAGTATGGTTCTATATAAAAAATAAAATGATATTTAGTGATAGAGCATATCAGGAGAGAGTTTTGGGTTTCACTGTTCATCCTCTCTGTGTAATTGCTTGAGGGGGTGAAAGATTAGGTTTTAAATTTTGATATAGGTACTTGCTGACTCTGAGTGTTATTGTGCAAAGGGGTTGTTTTTGCATTAGTAGGGGTTAATTCTGATTCTGGATGCGTCTCCTGTAAAAAGTTTTATTAATGATTTTTTGTCCTTGTGTGGGGGCATGGAGTGTTGCTTCATTCGTCAGTTTTGTGTTTTGTTGGTGGCGATTCTGGTTCCTAAAAAAATAATGAATGAACGGTATTTGAAAGAGACAGTGACAGTCGTGGTCCAATAACGCGTGATAAATTTGCATTACAGAAAAACACAAGAAAAATTTCTTTGCGCTGAAACAGAGCCGTCCACACAGAAACGATTCTGTCTAATCGAAAAAGAAAAGGGAGCTGTCCCAAAGATACAGATCCGTCCACAAAGATGCGGGACCGTCCACATGGAGACAGAGTTGTTTCACATAGAAACGGGGTTTGTTTCACATAGAAACGGGGTTGTTTCACATAGAAACGGGGTTTGCTGACACTTACACTGCTTGAGACGGCTTTATATTCCTTCACCATCCAAGTGAAGAGTAACGCGACGGCCAAAAAATACAAGGTTTCGGTTCTAGCAAGAGTACGCCCGTCACAAGTAGAAAGTACAAAAATCGTCCTGATCGACACGTATACTGCTTGAAATGGCTTTACATTTCTTTCACCATACAAGTAAAAGCATAACGTAACGATAAAAAAATGGGTGCACGAGCACAAATTCTGTTCAATGAATTTCATATGCAAAATCGCATAACTTTTGACGAAAAATAACATAATTTTGGATGAAAAAAAATTCTATTGGTGAAAACTGACCCACTGAAGCTCAAAGTGCCGGCATGAGGGTCAAGTAGTCACGTTTTCACTTTGAGTAACTAAAAACGTGTGTTCTTTAAGTCTGTTGTTAATTATTTGGATTATATGCAAATTATGTGAATAGTATGTCATGATGGATCCATCAAAAAATGTATCTTAATATTCCGTGCACGGTTACATCGAAATCATAAAGTTTGTGAGGCATCCCAAAGAGAGATTCCTCCCAGCTGCACATTACAAGGCTTGGACTTTAGGTGTTTGTCAGGCGGGCAAAGTGTACAACCACGAGAAACATCCGTTGTGAAGTCTCAGGATTTCTGGCAGATGAACACTGCTTGGCTTGTATTTTAGGAGTTCATAACGCAAGCAGTATAATAACATCCACAGAAAAAGTAAAAAAATATTTTTATTCATAGTTCGTCTGGCGGGCATTATCTGAAAAAAAATTGGTGAGTGCTAGTTGCCTGACAGTAGCTTTAAGTGTTCATTATGTAAGCAGGGTGTAGTAAATGAGTGTGGCTTGACAGTAGCTTTAGGAGTTCACTAAGTAGGCGGGTTATCATTTACTTGTACGAGAAAAAAAATGTTAAAGTTCAAACAAAATCTTAGGACCACTTCTGACAACTGTCTTCTTACCTGAAGTTGAATTGTGCCATCTTCAATATCGTCTTGTTTTTGTTCTTTTGTTCGATGTCTTGCTCTGAAAAGAGTCTTGCGAAGAGTTTGACCGACTGGTCTGGAATTCTGGCGATCTGACGTCGTGTTGTTGTTGCAATATTGGATTTGTTTGAGATGAGAAGCACTGATATTTGCCTAGTCGTTGTTTTTGCACATTATTGTGTCTGGTATAACTTTGTGATGATGAATGTTCATACTGTGAGTGGCTGGATTTTGGGTTAATTGTCTGTTGAATGTTGAAGCGTTGGCTATATGCTTTTCGCTGGTTCCGGTTAAAAAGGGCTTTGTTTGCTCTGCAGTCGGGTGCTATATGTCCTGGTTTTCTGCAATTGAAACATATGCACTTTGCTACATAATCAAGAGTTGATCGCTGTTGTGAGACTGTGTGGTTTCTGGCTTCCGTCAGAATCGTGAAAATGTGGTTTAGCGTTTTAATCATTGTGTGGAAAATCTCCATGATAGTGTACAGTTCTTCACGTGTTTCCCATTGATTTTTATCTTGCTGACAGTGTAACAATTCTGCTTTTGGTGATTCCTCAATCTGAATCAAGTCAGTATAGTTATCCTGTTCGTAAGCAGGATGTGTCTCTAAAGGTGTAAAATCCTCCATGGATTGTTCAGTGGATTTTCCCTTTAGATTTGAAGGTTCAGTGTCAGATATGTGATTAGCCATGTTATGTTAAAGCTATATTCTGAAAAATGTGAAAAGTTATGTCTTGGTAGGCAATTGCAAGGAAAGATGTGGGTGTGACTGGCTGTTTGGAGTCCGTGAAATGACAGACTGAACATAACGTGGAGAAGTTTAATGTATATTATTGTTGTCATTCCACTTCTATAGAAAAACAGGTTATGCACCTGGGAAACATTGTCAAGTGTTTCCCCGCATGTATTGCTAGGATATATCATGAATTCATAATGAATTTCCTTTAGTTAATGCTCTGTTTCTGTGAGTTGTGGACAATTTTTTATGAAATGGCCCTTTTGTCTGCATTTGTAACAAACGCGATGTTGATTGCGCTGTCGCTTTGTGTCAGTCCGGAATCCATGTTTTGGTTTTTGATGTCGATAAATGACTTGTTCAGAGGTGATTTTGTTGACTTCACCAACTAATGAGTGGTTTGATACATGTTGTGGGTCTTGCACTTGATGAGATGTGTTTTGTGTCTGTGGGACATTTGAAACTTGTTTCATTGTTATCGCTAAATTTGGGCGTGAGTGATAGTGTATTATTCCATCTTCCTGTTCCAGCGTTGATGTTGCTTCTGTTACTTTCGGAAAAAGGCCTGGAGTGTTTGGAATGGTTGTCCGTGTGCCTAACGCACTTACTTGTTGTTGTTTGACCAATGAATTGGTTTCTGCTGGTAATGGAGGAGGCAGTTGAGACAGAGATTCGACAATCTTGCGTTTTTTTTACAAAATGTTTGAAGAGTTTTAGTTGTGGCATTTGGATTTATTTTCTAGTTGCAATGCAATTTTAATGTGAGAAAAGGCTGTAATAAATGATAAGATATATCTTAGGATTAATTTCTTAGTTTTGTGTGTCATATATTGCAGGTTGAAGAGATTGTTTTGATATGTGAAGCGATTGTTATGTTTTCTGCAATTATGTAATGGTTAGTGGGTTTTTTTGCAAACAATGTTTTCAAGATGTGAGATTTAAAGTGGAATATTGTTGGAATTGTCTTTGTTTATTTCTCATGAGATTTAAAGCATGTGATGAGGAGATGTCTTTGATCTGTGTTTACGTACGACCTTACCGAAATGACTCGGCGAATAGCTAATCTTCGCTGGCAACATGAAAAGATTTGCACAAACGTAAAAGTTTTGTAACTCGTGCATACACTAGCACTGTGACACCGTTTTAATAAGGTATTCTTCCTGCAATCTCTGACATTTGATAGCTATCTGCAAATGTGTTACTTTTTATTTGCATTTTATGACTATTTTTTGCTTTTAAAACGTAGTATAAACAATCTTCATTTCGCTTGTCATAAAACTGGTGGGTGGTTAAGAAAAAGCAGACGTGTTTTAAAACGTATCAAAAAATGATAAAAAATGTTAAAAATTTATGTCTAGCAATTTAAAGAGCGATATAAGACTTTTGGATTCGGTGCTATCCTGGGTACTGCTTCTTAGAGAAAGTCTATCGTGTAGTATGCGAACTCAAACGCGGGTTTGTTTGTGGCACTAGACTGATATTGCAGCTCTCGTTGCATAGGCTTTTAAAATGGATGCCCATATTTCGTCATATAGGATTGCATTCGGAGTTAATTGTTGATTTTCTTCTAAAGTGATTGACATGGAAGGGACAAACGTTGGAATGAGATTAGTGGGTTTGAAACAGATAACACCAGCGAGTAGAAACGCGTGAAAAAGAACTGCATTCGCTGATGAGTGCAAAGCCTAGCGCGTAAAGCGATCTGACTTGGAACAAAAAGGAAGTCACGTTTGAAGTCTGACTTGATGCGTTTCGTCGAGCACTGTTAGCGTTGTGACAGAGTTATGTTGAATTTCGTATATGTTTGACTCACTTGCGCTTGGCTATCAGCTTGGTATCAAATGGGGATTCTGGAAAACGCTGGATCACGTTTGTTTTGGAATATTTCCGACTTTGTCTGGCTTCTGTGTGTTTGTTTGGTGTCTCAAAGCTTGTGCGTATGAAAACTGCGTGAACATCTGAAAATCGTTATCTGTACTGGTGATCGCTGTGCGCTGCTAAAGGGTTTTCGTATTCTGTTTTGAACGCAAGTGAGCGGTGTGCAGAGTTATATTTCAGTTGGAAAAGTTAACTTAGTTAGGTGATGTAGACTGAACGCTGACAGAGAAGATTGTCTGTGTGATCGTCAAATTGTCGGGTTTGACAATGTGTGTAAGTTTCAATGAAATGACTTCCTTGAAAGCTTATTTGACGTCACCTCCAGGAAACCCCCACCAAAAACGAAAAACGTTTTTTTTTCGATGTCAACTAGAAGACTTGCTGAATCCGTAGAGGGTTTGAACAGCTCTCTAGCTCTAGCGGCTGGCGATTTATGGCCAAAAAAGGGCCGGCCAATTGCGGTCGTTAAAGGGTTAAACCCTAACCTAAGATAATATCAAACCAAGGGTTCACAACCTGGGATGCATGTACCCCAAGGGGTAGATTTTCCTATCCGAAAGGGCACATTTGATGTTAGCAATGGAAGAGAAAAATTATGTTTGCATATTGTTCATTTCGAAATACTCGCATTTATACATAGGTCAACATCAGTGAATATTATTTTCACAATCAGTAGATGCTTATTGGCACAGTAAATATATTTTTTATTTCCTCAGCCTTTTTGTCATAAGAAATTTTAGGGGAACATGCTCATAAAACGAAATCCTGAAGGGGTACATGGCCGTAGAAAGTTTGGGAATACTTGTCCTAAACCTAAACCTCGGCGACAGACTATAAATGAAAATGTTGGTTGCTTTGATTGATTCCTAGCATGGCTCACTGATTTGCGTGGAAACAAGTGAAAGGAACGTTGGCAGAACGGTAAAATGGAGAGAACAGCAGTAAAAAATATTCGTTGTTAGATTATGAAACTTTGCAAAAACCACAAACTTTTGGCGAGCAGACTGCAGCGGCCCGGAATAACGTCATCGCTAAAAAAATTGTTAGCGGACTGTTTCAAAACCTTAGCAGATGGCCCGCAGACTGGACTGTTAGTGGCCCCTGCCATCTCTACTCTGAAGCTAAAACCGCAAACCTACAACCTTAAACCTAGAACTATAAACATAAAACCCTCAACCTTACTTATAAAGTGATTGTGATTTGCTACATATATAAAAAAAACACCTACAACACGCCATCAAAACGTTGCACAACACGTTCGCTCCAAGAAGCCACTCAGCAACAAAATCGCTGACCGGCATACTCGTGCCATGGGCGTCGGAAGGGGGGTCAGGGGGAGCAAGGACCCCTGGATTTAGAAAATTTCAGCAAAAAAGGTTGTTTTCTTAGTTCTTAATGCGAAAAAACAAATTTCACTACTTTTGGCCCCCGCTGGAAAAATTTTGGAATAATTGCCAAGTGGCCCCCCTGGAAAAAATCCTTCCGACGCCCATGACTCTTGGAAGAAGTTATCACCACGCAGTGCACGAAATGTTTAGTGTCCCTGGCCTGCCAGTCGCGCCTGACCGAGTGTTCACATATGGGTATAGGAAAAGCAAATTTGCCTGGAAATGCAGCATCGGCAAAGCAATGCCAAGCACGCGGATTCCAAGTGGTTTCACTCTCGTTTTTTACCACCGAGTGTTTTTTCTAACTCAAAATAATTTTAAAGTTTTTTTCAATATTAACAGGCGGCACGTAGCGCCTCGGTGAAATCCAACCGCTAAAATTATCATCAGCGTCCCTCTCATTCAACCTAAGCCGCTCCCTCAAAAAACGAATCATTAGCGGCCCGTGCCATCTCCAATTTCACTATTCTTTTTAAATCGTTGTGCTTCCTGGATATTTAACGCTGATGTTAACCGTGGTGCGCCGTGTAGCAGTGGTGTAGAGGATCCGGATTTTGGTGTCCAATCCGGCCGGATATTTGGATATTTTTGGATTTGGATTGTATCGGGTATCGATTCCCTTTCAACCGGATCCGGATTATCCAAATGAAATAAAATGTGGCCAGCGTGCAAAAAATCTTGATATGGAATAATAGTTGTATGAGGAAAAACTACGATATTTCGAAGTCATATTACTAAGAATCTACTTGTCTAGTTTCTGCCGATAGACTGCAATGTTCCCTGGCGCTCGGGATCCTAACTTTCAGACGGTGGACCAGAGATGAGCATTGGACTGGACTTGGATTGGACTGGATCCGGCTATCCCGAATTTTGTTGAATCTGGATTGGACCCGGACTGTACAGTAAATTGCTTCATAAATTTAGGATCAGGACCGGATTTGCACTGAGTTAATGGAAAAGAATTGCGTGATATTTGTTATTAAAAAGCTGTATTTTGTTAATTTTTTCGACTTTATTTGGACTTGGACTTTTAATTTCAAAACGTTTCGATTGTTGGATTGTGGTTGGACTTGGACTGAATTTTGAAAATTCAGGACTGGATCTGGTTCGCAAAATATGACAGTCCGCTCATCTCTGTTAGGCACACGGTTGCCAGGTTGGCATTTTAAAGCCAAATTCCAGAAATTTGGCCTTTTAAAGTTGTTTGGCATGAAAAAATTATGTTTGGCATGTACGTCATGGTTTGGCATGTTTTCGGCCTGTTTTGATGGTGTTGGCAATGGCATGAAAAAACGTTGTTTGGCATTTTATAAAACCTCTGGTTCAGTTCGTTGCTGCTGCAAGCTTGGAATTTTAGCAGTTTTTCTCAGGTCAGAGGTCCTCTTTTTTCTACCACGGTCCCGTCCTCCCAGATAACAAGCGGCTTTAAGTGTCTCTCTTTTCAACCACGGTCCTGTCCTCCAAGATAACAAGCGGCCATCTAAGTGACGTCACAGGGCAAGAGACATAAAAATACTTTTTGGGCAAGACTTGAAAAGCTGTGGCGCATTGTTTGTTATGCAGCTGCATTTTATTAAGCAGTAGGCTGTGATGTTTTCAGAAAATAAACTTGAAAGTCTATGCAAATCAGGTTAGCTGTTGTGCTGCACAGTATAGTATTGTTGCGATCGGAAATCCCGAGCGGCATGTGCGCAAAGCTTCGCGTTGTGGCAGCAAGCAACAATAGAGATCATGCATAGCAATCTCTCTTATTATTGCTTGCTCGCTCCACACATACATATTTTTGTTCTTCGCGCACATCCCGTTCGTGGTGAATCACACAATCAATGCAACACCACCAGAGAGGTTGCAACAACATCCATAGGCGTAGCCGGGGGGGACAAAGGGGCCCCATACCTCCCCATATTTTTAGAAAATATAGTCATTTTGTGCTTTGAGAGTTGTTTTTCCAAACAAAATACCTAGTGTTATTCGCCTAAAATCAAACGTTTTGCCCCCCCCCAATTTCTGGGCTGACTACGCCACTGACAACATCCCTTCCTTTTCACAACGAACCGCCCTGATCGCACGTTCTTTGCGTGAAGGCTGAACTCGGCACGACCTTCACATCCTGGTCACAGCACCATTTTGTTGCGATCGGAAATCTCGAGCGGCATGTGCGCAAAGCTTCGCATTGTGGCAGCAAGCAACAATAGAGATCATGCATAGCAATCTCTCTTATTATTGCTTGCTCGCTCCACGCATACATATTTTTGTTCTTCGCGCACATCCCGTTCGTGGTGAATCACACAATCAACGCAACACCACCGGAGAGGTTGCAACAGTATTTAAGTTTCTTTTAAGAAAGGATGTAGTGTATTATGGACGCAATTTTGTTGTAAAATATGTGGGGGACAGGTTGGTGTGAAACCAATATATTATGAAACGTGAAGAGAAAATGTGGGGGGCATGGCATATTATATACCCACTATCTGAAAAAGTGGGGATGGCGCGTCCCCCGACCCGTGTCCCCCACTTAATTGCGCCCATGACTCCCATGACTGTATATGGGCGTGTTGTTATATTTGCAGATTATTGGTAGGCTTCTTTGTTATCTGATCATGCTTGCATGTGTAACTGTAAGTGTATATCAGTGCAGTCATTTCAGCAACATCAAAAAAATTATAACACAGTGCTGCCAGGATTTTTCAGATAACTTCAAACCATGATAAAGCCAATTTACCAAATTTCCATACAGGTTAAAAATAGTAAAGTCAAGGTAGCAAATTTTCATATATACCATAAACTAAAATGTATCAATTATATACTAGAACAGCCAAATTTGGTAGATTTTCTGTTTGTAAGCATAGTAGATATTTTGTGGAATTGTGCCACATCTAATGCTTGGTGTTGGTTTTAAGAATCAAATGATTGGTAACTATGGCATGATGCATGTGTACTGTATATTCATGAACTGTTTAACAGTTCAAGAATAACAGTCTGTTATTTATTGTTTTTGGCATTCGTAGGTGGACACCTGTAAATACCACAAGATTACAAGATTGCTAAGATCGCCAAGATCATTAAGATCGCCGTGATTACTAACATCGTCAAGAATGTGAGGACTGGTCGGCGGCGTCAGTACCGCCAGCGTAGGGATGTACCACCAGCGTAGGGATGTACCACCAGCGTAGGGATGTACCACCTGCGTAGGGATGTACCACCTGCGTAGGGTTTGATTTGGAAAGCAACTGTTTGTTCATAAGGAGTTGACTTAGAAAGCAACTGATTGTACCACCAGCGTAGGGGATGGCTTTAGACAGCAATTGTTTGTACCTCCAACGTAGGGGTTTGATTTAGAAAGCAACAATTGTACCTCGAGCATAGGGAGCTGATGTAGAAAACAGCTGTTTGTACCACCAGCATAGGGTGTTGATTTGAAAAGCAACTTCGTACTTCTTTGTACTTCCAGCGTCCAGCGTTCTTTGTACTTTCCAGCTTTGTACTTCCAGCGTGGGAGTTGATTTATAAAGCAACTGTTTGTGCCACCAGCATATAGCTTTCAAGTGCTATTAATCAAAGAACACTATCCAGCCTAATTCAAATAGATTTGAATAAGGACTGAGGATGCGCAATTTTACGTGAAATCGATTTCCTATGAAAAATTTGCTGATCAATTCCTTGCACCTAGGTAAAGTGAGCCCGACTTTTCCAGCCGCACTTTTTTCAATGGATGTGAGGTTTGCGCGTAAAATTGAAAAGCCTCAAAAAGGCTTAAATTGAGGTGACACGACAAAATAAACGCAAGAAAATGAAAGAACAAGTTCTGAACATAACATCCAAAGCAAAAAAAACTTGCAAATATGTTGTACCAAGCTCATACGAATTGTTCAAAGCAAGCAAGTTTTTGAAAATTAGTGATCATTCAACGAAAAACTAAAACACTTTCCGAGGAGGTTATGACAACAAATTTTATATCAAAATCTTCGGAATTTATCGAAATATTGATATGTGAAAAAATCGCGGGGGTTATTTTTGTTTGAACGAATTGAGATGAAAAATTGCTAAGGTACTCTAACACCAAAAATGTCTTTCGCTGCCAGATTCTCGTGTTGCGCGACTATCGATTTCAATTCAATATCAAAATACTTTTCGAGGAGGTTATGATGATAAATTTTATATCAAAATCTTTGGAATTTATCGAACTATTGATCTGTAAAAAAGTTGTGGGGTTTATGTTTGCTTAAACGAAATGAGATAAAAAATCGCTAAGGTACTCTAACACCAAAAATGCCTTGCACTGCCAGATTCTCGTGTTGCGCGACTATCGATTTCAACTCAATATTAAAATACTTTTCGAGGGGGTTATGGTAACAAATGTTATATTACAATCTTTGGAATTTATCGAGCTATTGATTTGTGAAAAAATCGCGGGGGTTATTTTTGTTTAAACGAAATGAGATGAAAAATCGCAACAATTTGTTTAAACAAAATGAGATGAAAAATCGCTAACGCACTGTATAGTCACGATGGACGCCTTACCGTATTGACGCAATTGTTATCCGTTAGAGGTGCTTCACAACCTTAAGTTTCATGGGTACCATTGCAGCTTTAAGAAGCATTTAAGACTGGGGATGCACATCATGGGAGCATTGGTGAAATGTTCGTCACTTGATGAAATTGCCACAATTGTTTTCCACGTCACAGTTCTCTGCACAGCCACCTATGAAAAGCATGCCACAAACAGCTTTGAAATCATCAAAGCAATCATTGATGAAAATGAAAACCCAGAAACGATGTGTGGGACAGA
>Ga0210059_1012028_pt1 | contig 13153 bp, 12 predicted proteins | sample Ectturendosymbi2_FD_188042 | JGI IMG/M metagenome (GOLD analysis project Ga0210059, IMG submission 188042) | Ecteinascidia turbinata endosymbiont from Florida, USA - Sample 2 (SPAdes) (version 2) | ecosystem: Host-associated > Tunicates > Ascidians > Unclassified | place: Key West, Florida...
TTTTCCGTTCTTTTTTTATTTTGGTTACGTCAATTGGCGGCAGACCGGAGCTTGAAATTTGCTTCTTGCCGAAACGCGATTCACGCAGTGGCCGTGAATCGAACACCCAACCTTTCAATTGAGAGGCGGACACTCTACCATTGACTATCGCCGCACCAGTTTCGTTTGTCGAAAGTATGATAACTCTGACCAATAACTGAACTCGATTTCTAAATGCCTCCCGTCTTTCCGATATCAGTAAAGAACTCAATCCGATCGTAATCTCGTAATTTTCGTGGTGAATTAATTTGGACACGGTCCATATATTTGTAGCCTTTCCAACAGGTCGTATGTTTGAACATTAATGTCGTGTTTATTAAACTGAATTATCCAGATGCGAAAAGTTTGAGCAATAAGGTGGATGACTCGTGCTCTGTAACGAGTCGGCTCGAAGTGAGTATGATTTGGACTCGACCGAAATTGTCGGATCACACTGTCTTTGCCCTTGCTTTTGTTCTGATAATGTGTTTATTGCATTGCTTGCCACCTCATGACCCTTGTATGTTGTTGGTTACTTTTCTCAGTCTCACCTCTGCGCATGATACACCTGCTCATCTCTACGTGCCTCAACTCTTCACCCATGGCTTGCCCACCATCATCTGTGTTATGTAAATTATTTTCATGCAGGCCTATACGATTTAACATTTATGTTTCTGTAATATATGTTGTTCAGCTGAAATGTGATAGGATTATTTCCTTCATTTTTGCAATGGCCCTCCTTCATTTGCTGTAATTAGACTTTGGGGTACTCTGCTTGCTTTTCTGATTTCTGTTTGCATGTTTCCCATTTTCTGTATTTTCCTGTGTACCTACTATTGTTGTTGCATGGGTTCCTGTTGATTTTTGTTTCATATAAATATTTTTAGTAATGCTAAATTCATTACATAAAATCAACTGAAAAGAAAAAAATATAGTCACATTGACTTCACATTTGTTACCAAATGGTGACATTTTGCTAAATGTGTATGTTTAAACAGTTACACTTGTAATGTACATTATTCAGGTGATGTGATCAAATCGGAATATAGTGAATATCATGTGTTGTTCTCCTGACTGCAAGACTGATAATAATAATAAGTCTTCCAGGACAATTGAGAAAACTAAGCAAATTGAAAAAATACTTGTTTCCTCATGTCTCTTCAACCTTATTCAGATGTAGGCCTACTTCATTTTTTGTGGGGCATATTTGTGATTGTTGCGCTCCATACTGGTCAATGGGTAACTGTTGTACTTTCTTATGATCTGTGTTGATAAAAATTGTTTTTTGTCTCCACTACATGTCTGTGGTCTATAATGCCATAATTGTTGCATGGCTTTTCACTTCATAACCTCCATTGTACCATGCTTCACTCACCATGAATGTACATCTCTCAAGTATGTTTGTGCATGACTCACTAATTTATCAGATAATTTTTAGGGTACTACACAGTAAGTCAATAAAAATGAATTACGCATATACCACACATTATATGCTGTGACTACGCAGCTTGCAAGAAATAAGGTTCCTGTCACAAACATTTTAGCCAAGATCATTTTGCCTGTGGCTAGCCTACAGCATTAATTTGAGCCTCCTTGTCTAATTTTTTTTCAAAATCATGGTGTTGCGTGAATGCTGGTTTGGCTATTACATTGAAGATGTACCTCACTTCACCATTTGGTGTATGCATAAAATATTACAATTAAACATTTTGCTTGGACTGCTGGATTTTGGTTGTTATCTATAATAGGAAATGCATGTATTTTGGAAATTAGGTGGAAATTGTATAGCAAGTGTTTGGTCCAGCTACATGGTGCATGTCATATTCAAACTCAAAGTACAAAAACACTTCTATGACTGTTGAACGGGAACCCAAATTTCAACTATGACTGTTGAACGGGAACCCAAATTTCGGGCTCCGGACCCACAGTCCTGAGACGAAGACACACGATGTTTCAAAGCAAGCTTCAATTTCAACGAAAAGGCGCATTCGCCACCGCGCGAGGTGGTGCGGGCGCAACGCTGCGTCAACAATCAACGCAAACAAATCACACGAAGACCCACCTTCGTCGAGCGCTTTCTGGAACCTTAACAGGGCGAAGCGGATGTTCTGGTTGATGACATGGAATGCTTGAGGTGGGGGGTCCGGTAGGGAGGGAGCCAACTGCGAGATCGCGTCGACGCAATGACAATGGAATTCAGCGATTCTAACAAAGGACGACGCGCTTCCGGTGATTGTTACGTTTGAGATGACAACATCCAGCAGAGACGTACGGTCGCGCGTCTATACAGTATAAAAAAAAACAAGTCGTTTACGAGTTTCGACTTCTCGTTCAATAACAACACTAATGAACAGTAAATCTCCAGAAGGTCCGCAGGATGAAAAAAACGCAAGTGTTTCGTTACGTACAAATAAACTTGTGTCATGAAAAATCAAGGAGACTTTCAACAATGCATCGATTCGGTTTATTTCAAAAATGCAAACGAAAATAAGCGGGAAAAAAGTTGTTGACGGAGTTGCCATCCCACTGTTGTTCAGAGAACCAGGACCCTCTGATCAAAATGAAGCGAAAGTCTTCTCTATCATTATTCGCGTTGCTGCGCACGTATCGAGAAGTATACGTCCAATCAGAGGATGCCACGTGACAGCAATCTCGCCAGTTTCTGCTGAAAACTCGACATTTCCCACGCCGTGTGTCTAGCTTATCGCGTAAGGCGGAACCTCGACTTTGTTGGAGGAAAACCTCGAGTGAAGATTGGACCGCGCGGCAACTGTTAGGTCCAAATGATGAATAACTACATAACATGACATGGCGGATGCAGGTTGAGGGTGTGTGATAAAGTGTAAATGATATCGTTTGAAAAAAAAACACATTCTACGAGACAATGTTTGAGCTTCGTTTACGTCAACACCAATGCGACTGCGCTACACACTGAACAATTGAAATTAATATCAGGGGTCGGGGGGGGGCTGCGATCCGCGTGAACATTTAACATGGCCCGCATCAGAATTTTCCTACCCAGGTTAGAATACAGCATCGCGTCAAAACGAAACTCCGCGCATACCGACGCACGGACAGTGAGTCAAGAGAAGTCCCCCTCGCTCCTTGATACGATTTTATCTGTCTACTGATTTTCTTTAGGAAGACAAAACTTAATTTCAAGATAAAATTAATTATTTCTGCGGTATGCCAGCGATATTCCACAACACATGTAGCCTGCGATAACAAACAGATTCTCGATCCTTGCGTTACATAAACCTCCCATTGCTGCACAAATCTGTTTATTGCTTTTACCGAAGGCGCCGGCTTTCGTGTCAAGGACGAGCAGGCTTCCGATTCCCGGTCACTGATTGGTCGCCGTTGCCGACCTGCCCCGGGCTGAACCAACCAATCAGATAAGAGGAAACTGCCAATCAAAACCATCGACATGCCCTTCATGCACACGTCATCATGCGAAGACTTCGGGGAGGAAAATGCGAGACGTGGTTTCCAGTGAAGTGTCGCCGAGTTGGAAGAAGGAACATGCAAAAGAACACCATAAAAAGTAAAGGTTGAAAATGCAGCGGAAATATACAGTATTGTTGGCGAGAAAATAAAACAGGGAGAGCGAATGAAAACCTTAAAAAATCATACAACTCAAACCAAGGAAAACCTACTTACATCTCTTAATTTCAACAATGAGATAGTATTTTGTTGGTTGTAATTAAATCGTTGTTTTCTCAATGTGGCTAAACTCACAGAAAGTATAACGGACTCCATTACAGCGCGCAAGGCAAAGACATTTGCGAAAACGTTAACATTTTTGGATCGAAGCAAGAAACTCGCCAATAATGTAAAAAATAATGAGAAATTTGGGCAAACTCACATTTAAAAGAATAGTTTTTACTAATCAGGTTCCAATTTCGTTTGAAACACAGATATGTTTGAATGCCAACAATACAAACTTAAAAAAGTTCCAGAAATTCGCGCAAGCACTGCTGAGAACAGTTCTAAACTGTCTCTGTATTCCTTATAATCGGTTGATGCACCTGGTCAGTAACGCACAGAGCAGCAAATACGTAGATGATCATTGGCGCAATGTATATCGCAGAAAAGATGCAAAAATGATGGGAAGGAAACGTTTGACTTTTGGGGCAAAAACCACCGTAACATCCAGATGGTTGTCATGGTTACCTCGAGTGTGACGAATCTATGAATTTTGCGACACAGCGCTTCTTTGGCTTGAGGTTGGTTGCCTATGACGCGCAGTAGTTTCTTAAGAGGGCTTTGATTGGCTGGAAGGGGAGGCGTTTCAGAGAGGGCCTCGACTATGCAATGAACAACCTGAAAATACATTGAAGTCAATGAAACCCTTGTACAAGGTTTGTACTTACAGTATAAGATTTATTACAAAATTACATTTTAAGCAGGTAGTTTCCCTTCAAACGTCAATACTGGCAAATAACAGTCCATTACGGAACTGCAGACGCACGGGTTAACGTGAAGATTTGCTTTGCACCAACACCATCCCTGGACACAGTGGATGTATGTGCAAGTACGAAGTTGGACAAAACCTAAATATGTGACAATGTAAACAAAAGAGTAATTTCACAAAAATATTCATCAGAGCACGAAAAATGAATTCTGCAAAGCTTTGACAAAATCATAAAAACCGCAAGTAAAACGTGTTTCTGTTGACTACAGATCGACCGGTGTGGCTTTTTTGGGGCCGATACCGATATATCGGCCATTCATGGACCGCAAGATAAACTGTCGTGACTTGCCTCGTTGCGTTTTCTTGCGCAAGTTTTCTGGATGCGTGAGGAACATAACAGCGTTTTGACAACAACTACTGAGGCCGATAAAACCGGCCGTTTTGGCCGATACCGATACATTGGTGAAACCCAAATATCGGCCGATATATCGGTCTACCTCTACTGTTAACGTTGGAAATATACGTCTTAACGTTTTCCGGCTAAGGTTCTTCAAATCAAACATATTTGTTTCGGGTCGAAACTGATTATCAACTGAATTTCAATGAAAAAGAGTGCAAAAGCGAGACATCAATTATTACCAGAAGCAAATGACATTCGAAAAACGAATAAACGGACTTCGCGTTTACTTTCGTCTTGTACATATGCGCAAAAATATAACTTTATCCGTTGCGCTTTGGCGCAAGTACCAGCCTATGCCAGCTTGTACGAGTTACATTGATAACACAATACGCTACGTAATATGCCAGCAAGGACACAGTATATATCAAGGAGCTTTGTCACACGATTCAGAGAAGCATTAGCTGCCTTGCTCGACAATAAATCGCTCTAGGTTTGAGGAATCATCCGGTTCTGCTTTCATAGTTTTGCGATGACTTAAACTTGCATATATCTGTATTCAGTTGACTTTACTCGAAAGGTGAAAGAAGCAAGGAATCAATCACAAATTTGTAATAGGAAATCGCTTTTACGTAGCACTACGCATCGTCTGCCGTTCTCAGTCACAACAACAGACGAACTACCTTTTCCTGACCAAGATTCAGTGCCCAAGGTTTCAGCAATAGTTATCCAACTGCAAAAAAACACGAACCTTTTCATTCGTAGAATCTACTACGTAAGGTATATTCAAGTCAATTGCTTCGTCATCAACAGTGACGCAATCGTTCGATATGAGATCACATAAAGATCGATGAACTTCTTGCAGAATCTCTGAACAAATGGAGTTGGTTTACTGGCAGAGACTAGATCAAAATTTCAAGAGATACTTGTATAAAGAAATTTCTGCAGTTTTGGTACCAATATGTTAACAGTAAAACATAGCAGCATGCAAATTCTTTGTACATTTCTGTTTGGATTGGGTTTAGTTCTCCGGCCGGAGTCTTAACGATTTTCGAAAATAGGAATGGAGCCGGAGTAAATTTTTTAATGAAGGGCTGGAGTGGAGCGGAGTCAGTTTTTTAATAAGAGGTTACTTTGTTTATTTTTTATTATTATTATTGCAGATTGTTTTTACAATGGATGTCATAACATAATCTTCAAATGTGCAACACTACTTCACAGGAAGTCTTAGAATTTTAATGTACAACTTGGATGTAAGTAACGTTAGGTTGGTGAGTTTCATGTGTGTAAATATTTGGACAATTTCTTGTTCATGTTGATACGTTAAAAATATGTTGGCCAATAAAATTTAGTTCACATAAAAACTTTAGGTAGTATCTCAACAACCAGCATTTCCAGTTTTCTGTTTCGAAGGACAAAAAGTACCTTATCCCGCATCCAGTTTTCTACCAGATATAAAATTGGGTTGGAGAACACTGAGTTGGAGGTCGAGTGGGAAGTGACTACACAACCTCAGTTCGAGTGATTCCTTTGTTGTATTTGGTTTTTCTTTTGATGTACTTACACAAGATTTTATGTCAAAATTTTTTGACCCCTTGTGATGTACATGTCGAAAAGCAGACAAGTGTTGATAATCAAATTAAGCTTTTGGACTAGGGTTAGGTTTAGCATCTTGCATTAGGGTTTTGTGTTACTGTTCGTGTTTCAAATTAGGGTTTATAGTAAGCATTTAGGGTTAGGTTCAGTGTTAGTGTCTAAGGTTAGGGTTTAGGATTAGCGTTTAATGTTGATGGTTAGGGTTTGCAGTTAAAGTAAATGGTTAGGATACATGGTAAAAAAACATGGCCGCCTTAATCCTTTATCTGAGAAGCAACTGACATGTATTGCAGTGACCAGCAAATTCCTTTGATACGTTGCTTTTTAGTCTTTTTAACGCGAAAATCGGATACGGTCGTTTAGACACTGCCAGAAGTTTAGATAATTCACTTGGGAGTTTAAGCAGGAGTCGGAGTCCAAAACTTTAAAATATGTCGGAGTCGGTGCGGAGAATTATCACCCGAAGCAGGAGCGGAGGCGGAGTCAAAAATTTCAGACTCAGTACACCTCTGGTCCCCAGTGTACCAATCCGCTGCAGTCAATGCACCACTCCATTGCAACCAGTGCACCACCATGGGCGTCGGAAGGATTTTTTCCAGGGGGGGCCAGTAGTGCATTTTTCCAAAATTTTTTCCAGGGGGGGAAAAATTGGTTTTTACCCCTCGAAATTGAAAAAACAACCTTTTTTGCCAGTAATTTCAAAATCCAGGGGGGGCTTGGCTCCCCCTATCTGACGCCCATGTGCACCACTCTACTGCAGGCAGTGCACCACATTGTTGCAACCAGTGCACCATTCTGTTGCAACCAATGCACCCCATTATGTTGCTACAACGCACCAGCGGAAGTCCCACGTCATTTCGTCATTTCCATTCATTTCGTCATTTCAATTCATTTCGTCATTTCGATTCATTTCGTCATTTCAATTCATTTCGTCATTTCGACACGTCATTTCGATTCACTAAAAGTGACAACGTTTGTATTCGAGACCAAAGAAAACGGGCATGCAGCAGCGGTAGCCACGGATCCGGAGTCGACTTGGGCAAGCTAGGCAGTAGTTGGAGTCTGCGGGGTATTTATAAATGCCATTTTAAGTAGAAACGTTGCTCAATTTCGTTTGCATCGATGCTGGAGTTGGAACAGGACTCGGATTGTCAAATTTGGAAAAATTTCGGACCCGGAATGAAAAATTTTGGACCAGGACTGGAGCCGGAAAATGTGACTCCGGCCATCTCTGCCGTGCAGTAAACAGCACAGATAGTCATTGCCAGAAACAAACGACCTCTACACCTAGACTTTGGTTCTTTATCGCATCCAAACCAGATAAAAACGCAAACAAAATCTCAAGCAATGCGCGGCTGCCTTGCTTTACCAGGCCTGCACAACATACGGCCCACAGGACACATGTGGCCCACAGGACACATGTGGCCCACAGAGCACATGTGGCCCACAGAGCACATGTGGCCCACAGAACACATGTGGCCCACAGGACACATGTGGCCCGCGGGATCTTTTCTTGCGGTCCGCGAGAGATTTCTCAGTTGCAGAAAATATATTCAAAAGCCCGACTTCGGATAATTAATCGCCCTTTCAGAATTTCTTCCCAACTGCAACGAAATAGACTTTTGCGGCCCGAAGCAAATTTATGTTGATCAATTTGGCACTTCGAGCTTTCTGAGTAGTGCCAAATTAAAGCCTTGCGCAAACATTCGCAACTTGTTGCCAAAGGCAAGAAAACAATTCATCTTGCTTGCTCACCGCGTTGTGTGTGTGGCTTCGTCCACAACGTCCTGACGTTCGAACGGAGCTTTTCCAAACGTGCGTCAAACGTTTCGAACCCGTCCGCTGCGTCCACTTCCATCACGTCTGAGCGAACGAAAGAACGAGACGTGGAAGAAAACGAAGGCGGAAAAAATTTTAGGTTGATGCAGTGCAAGTGGATAGGCAGTGGTTGCAAGTATGCACGAAGTATCGATTCAAACAGGACATCGTTTTTTACGCACATTCATTCAACTCCTGTGTGCACCACACCACACCAGCCGTTTTCAACCGTGTGGGAATCCAGGCCTTGGGATCACATTTCACCAAAAGAACGATAAAACGTATATTGACAGATAATTAATTAAAGTAAATTAAAATCTTTGAAACACATCCCTTGCAGCAAAACAAAAACGCAATGGTAGAGAGATTGTATTCTTGAATTTAGGCGCGGGGAGGAAGCGAGAAAAAAAGGCGAAGGCGAAAAATTTTGTGTTTGTAGAAAGAGAAAACTTTTGTTACAGAAATAGAAAATATATGTTATAGAAATAAGTTTTACATAGAAATAGAAAATAGTTGTTATAGAAATAGACAATATTTGATGACAATAGTTGATGCACGTATTATTTTAGGAGGCCAAAAAAACGCCGTCACCAAAATTAACAAAAACAAAAAAAACGCACTAGCGAAACAAAATCATTTCGTGAAGGCATAGGAATTTATAGGTTTAAACGACAGCATGGTGGTTGGTGCTTTCGAATATATACAAAGCGATGGTTGACTGCATTCGTGAGTGACACGTTGCAATTGCCAACAGCGGGCTTCAAAGTAAAACCGTTGCAACTTTTTGCGCTACACGCGCGCAGTTACTGAAATTCTGGCACAACACCGAAATCTACAGTAGGTGATGTGAGCTCTGGCAGCGGGCGTAACGTACAGGTTGGACGGACTATCACAAGCCCGAGCAGTCTGGCAAAATTCTCGGTTCGGTAGCACGTGGAGGAACTGTCTGTAAACACTGTAAGAAACTTTTGCAGGCGACACGGACAACTGGAGAACACAAATTTAAACCAGCTTTGCTGAATTTTGGAGAAAAAGACTCGAGTGCTTGGAACGAAAAGGAAGCCAGAAGAGGCTTTATTAAATTTTTGCTTGCAATTCGGAAGTTTTCTACCTTCTCATACACACACATCGTAGTAGAAAGTCAGATAGAGTGCTGACATCCGGATATCTCCACCAGAAGCTTCAGCAGGAAAAGAACAGAGCAAAAGCTAGACCGCGACGCGGCGCAGGAATTTCTCACTGAAGTTAGTTACAGGGGATGCAAGTTACACGTGCTCGCATGTAATTGCAAAATAACCACAAGGCTTTGAGGGCATATAACCGAAAGTTCGATAAAATTTACCTTGCAGCAACTTCTCACTTTCAGCTTTGCACTGTTCTTGGTATTTCGTGTACGCAGAGCTTGGTATTTTGCCCATGCTGCGATACATGAATGCGACTCAGAAATGAGATTGCGACTCAACTCAAACGCACGTACAACACACAAAACAATTCTTCATTGTCGAAGCAAGGTTTTGCGCTTTTCATAATTGTTTTTTTTTCGAGAGAAAGATTTAAAGCAAGTTTTGTCGCAGAAAGTTCAAGAAGCAAAGCGCAAAGGTTTTAAATGCGATAAAGTTCATTTTAAACAAAGCGCGATGCAAGTCCACCTTTGCTGACCAGCAGCACACAGAGGGATGTTGCAAACACGATTTAAACTTAGGTTTGAGCTGCAGAGTTAGCAGAAAGAGTTGTTGAATGAGCCTCAGTCCTGGATTTTATTCGGTCATTGACCGAATTTCTTTTGAAATGACCGAAACAAATTAAGTCAATTCGGTCATAATCTCCGAAAATACAGACTAGTGAATACTGTTGCGGCCAGTTTCAATACTACTATGAGACAAACGACCGAAATATCTCAGAGAAAAAGAACAGTCTCAATCCGAAAGCATTTGAACTTCACTGAGCAGTGCCCACCAAGCAGGGGTTTACTTGAACCGGTCAAAACGTTTTACCTCAAAAGCGTTGAAATCAGTTTCATCTTCGGATCTGGTACATCCGGCAACTGAAAACAATCGCTAGGTGTCAGTAGAGAACGTATACGTCACGCCTGGGATAAAAACTAAGGGATTGGCTCGATTCGTATAAAAAATAAAAATAGATGAACGGAAACAAGGCACTAGAAACATGATTAGCATGTACGTATGCTTCTCGGTCTGTGGCATTGCAGTCATGGCAACTTAAACGTGTCTTAAAATCTCTAATTTGAGGAACAATATCTAAATTTAACAGAGGGGCTGTTGGAACAGAGAACAAGTGTGGAAATGTCTGTTGTGAGAGAATTCATCGCGAAAGAAAAAAGATTAAGCCCGTTTCGAAGCGTTTGAATTTTGTTGGATACGAACGTCTCCGAAAAGTGCCGATTTACACCAAAATTCCGAATTAACTGTTGGCCTGCCTTGCACTACAACAACCTCATTGAGCCACATTGGACCAAACAGGAACTGTTCGCTTATTCGTGCTGGATTTGATGAAGAGCGGCAGGTTGGGAGGGAAAGGAGCGGAACACGTGACTTTTGCATGCTGCAATTTATGTCCCAAAGATAAAATTTTCCTCCCACCTGTACTAGTTCACGAAAAAAAATTAAAAACGCCAACTCCAACACATTCAAAGCATAGACAAAGATTGGACTGGATCCGGAATACAACGATTTTTGGTTTGGATCCGGAAGGTAACATACTTCAAAAATTTAAGATCAGGACCGAATTGGGACTGAGATATTGGAAAAGAATGCGGAATTTTCCATGTTAAAAAGCAGTATTTCGTTAATTTTTGGACTTCGTTTGGCATTGCACTTCACATTCTGAAAACGTTTTGGACTATGGTTGGGCTTGGAGAGAGTTTCAAAAATTCAAGACTGGATATGTATCGCAAAAATGACAGTTCGCTCATCTCTGAATCAAAGTCATATTACGCGTGCATAATCTCGTATCCACCATCATCGTACGCGCAATCTCGTATCCAACCTCGTACTACCTCGCAAATCGACATGGACTGTTAAAACTTACCGGGCGTGGTTGGAGCAATGCCGGCAAAAACTTGTCGTGGTATTGCGTTTTGCGAAAGATGCTGCCAAGAAAAAAAAATACATTCGATTTTCATCGCAATTGGGAAACCAGCAATGACCTGCTTGTTGTTGGAGGGCATGGCGAATAACACCAAGATGGCCACGTGGCATTGAACTATCTTTAAGTATCTCACAGCTTTCTCGACGAATTGCTGAAGCTGAACAGCTGCACAGCGCCGGCAACGACAACAGGTTTTCGCATGCTGTGCAATCAGTTATGCAATCAGGCACAAATCTTCTTTGTCGCACAGAAAAATTCAAGAAAGCATGAACTGACCTCATTTCCATCAGAGAACTTGGAATACGAGCAGTCTTCTCAAACACTGCAACCATTTTATCCACCTCCTGCCACGTTAAACAACACAGCGCACTCTTAGTCGTGGAACACGTGATGGATTCCAAAGTTTACTCAAAGGTCGCAATATTTTTGTCACTTGCCCAGCCACTCAACTTGTACTTTTGCCACGAAAACATGCTTGAAAATGCTTCCTCAACACAGATTTTCTTCTGAACCACACACTTAAATAAAAACTTAATTGTCGAGGCAAGTTGAAAATCTACATTCCCGACATGAGGTGATTATTATGAAAAAACTACACAGAAGATCATGTTGATTTCGACAGGACGGAGAACAAGAGCGTGAGGATTATAACAGCGTGAATGAAGGTCAGCAGCAAAGCCAGGCAAAAAACATTCTGCCATCATGGAAAACACCAAAGGAAATAAAAACAAATGTTTGAACAAAGTAACGCTTGACGTTTCACAAACAGCTGCTATCATCGTCAGCAAACTCTAGTGTTGTCAAAGACGCAACTTTGATTTCAAGATAGTCACTTGTCTTCGCCTTATTCTTCGTTGAATTCGTGGAATCTTTTATAGTTTCAGCCAATTTCAATGTTTATTGGAGACGCTTACGAAGGTTTGCTGAAGTGCTTGATCAGAAAAACAGGATTAAATCCTCCCATAACAGATTTTGAATTTTGATTTCCAAATATGAACCAAGATAAAGTTCTAGCTCAAATTTTTTTAACCAATCACACATCTTCGTCAAACATTTTTCACTTCCACAACAAATCCTTTACGACAAAGACACATATTGCTATGCGAAAGTTTCTGACGTTATGATCATATCATCAGGTTGCGGCAGCATCTCTTCCTTTGGATGCAAGATGATCAACGAACACAATGAATTCATTGAAAAGGTACTCGCCTGGCTTTGGTCCGATGAGACTTTAACAGTTTCCGAGGGATCCGGCTTCAAGTCCACGAGTCTTGTTCTGGCAAGGGCGAGATAATCCGACAGCACTTCCCTGCAGGCCTGATTCGGGGGGTGGGGAGGTTTCATTACGTGCACCTGCAAAGCGCTCCTACAATTGGCCGGTGTTCAAACTTTCATCAGCATCCTCCCATTTTCATCAAAACGTTGGGGGACACGATCTGAGTTACAGCTAACTTTTCGAAATGAAGAATCTCTTAAAAGCGACGCGACTTCCAGCGAAGAGGTGGCTTGCCACAGGTTGGTGGCAAATCCTGCGCGCAATGAGCGATGCAGTCAACATCAAGACGCAATGCAGTGGCGAGCATAGAACAAGGGTTCCCAACCTGGGGTACATGTATACCTAGGAGTACATTTGCCCACCTGAAGGGATACGAAAGGGTTACTAATAGAAGAGAAAAATGTATTTACATGGTATTCATTTTAAATATGCATATACATAGATTTATATATATATATATATACAGGGTGTTTCACAATTGTTGAAACAAAGCGATTGGGCACAAATCCAGGATTTTAAATGATAC
>Ga0210059_1012029_pt1 | contig 13152 bp, 4 predicted proteins | sample Ectturendosymbi2_FD_188042 | JGI IMG/M metagenome (GOLD analysis project Ga0210059, IMG submission 188042) | Ecteinascidia turbinata endosymbiont from Florida, USA - Sample 2 (SPAdes) (version 2) | ecosystem: Host-associated > Tunicates > Ascidians > Unclassified | place: Key West, Florida...
TTAATGGAATGGCCCAATTTTTTTACTACATACAAGCATGGGTGTCGGAAGATGGGCAGGAAATTGAAAATTTCAGCAAAAAAGACTTTCGTAGTTTCGAGTGGTAAAAAACAAATTTCTCCACTTATGCCCCCCTAGAAAATCTTTTGGAAAAATCCACTAGTGGCCCCCTGGGAAAAATCCTTCCGACGCTCATGCACACAAACATGTAAAATTACACCATTTTTGTTAAAAATTGTGTTGTATTACGCCATCTGGCAACACTGTTCAACAACACCAATGCGGTAAGCAAGCCATAGCAGGGTGACTGACAGTGTCGTAACTAGAGGTTTGAGCCAGGGGGGCAAGGCTTAGCTGAAGGGGGCGATTCTAGAATGAAAAAACTGGGGGCGGCACTGCGGAGCCAAGGAAAAAAGTAGCGGGCCAACGTAAATGTCTCTCCTGCATGGTGATTTTCCGTTGTAATGAAGATTTATTTGCTATGATCAAACCCAACGTGGGCTTGTGGATACAGTCATAACTGTCGCCAGAAAGTCTTCAAATCGTTTAAAATTTTGCTGGCTGAAAGTTATCTGCTGTATATGTCAATCAAACGAACTTGAAAATGAAATTAAGCAAAAAACTGGGGGGCAGCCAAAAATCTGGGGGGCCATGACCCACCCAAGCCCCCTCTTAGAACCGCCACTGCCCATTGGTCTCCGTAGGGGGGCCCACTAGCCAAAACTCACAAAAACGTTAAGAAATGATAGTGAATCTCTGGATGTCGTGGTTGTCCATACCACATAAAAAAAGAAAACACCCCGAAAAACGCAAAAAGCAACAAATTAAAGAATACTGCAGTAAATATCAATGTCAGCTAAAGGGGGCCAAGTTTGTACATTTAGCTTGCCAAGGGGGGCGGCTCGCCCCCTTGTCCCGTCAGTTGCGCTACTGGTGACAGATTGTGCACGGTATATTCTGCCAAACAATTACGAAATCCTGCCAAATTACAAATAAGATTGTCAAAATACAGTATTGCCAAAATTCTGCAACATTTTTTTCATAAAACGATTTATTTTAACAATGGACCCAATACGAATTGTGTTACTTAAACTTATTTAGGCAAAATTCGAAATTTAAAAGTGGGGGACATGCCCCCCAGAAATGAAAGTGGGGAGGCCTAGGCCCATGCGGCCTCCTCTGTTCCGCCACCTATGCCTGTATGAGATCTACCTCACAGCACGACCACGAAACAGCTATGAGTCAAAGCAATAAAATAACCAAGCTCACTTTAAGAACACAGAATTAACTGCACACAACAACTCCACAGCCTCAACTGTATAAAACCAAAACCTGCACAAAAATATCTACCTCAGCATAAAAGTTAACACTTCAGTTGTCAAGTAGTGTTGGTTTCCGGCTAGCACCAAAACTTCCTCAGTCCGTAGAAAAGTCTTCTGCAAAATATAACTGAGACAAAGTACTACTGCACTATCGGTTGTCGTAAACTTGTGCAGAACGATATTCGTAACATGCATATTAAAAAGGCATTGCTTGCATAGTCTGTGCAGTAGCTTCACCGATTTTATTATGGCGGTGTGGGGTATTTTGTCCAAGGAATATGTTCTTAATCGAGATGTTCAGGTCCACGTGCAATTAACAATTCTGAAGTTTGCGACTGGATTTAAGCCTTAAACGTTCTGTGTTGACAAACCTGATTTAATCGTCATCATCTTATGAGTAGTTCTTTCAATTCACTGCAAGGCCGCACTAGATCTCAGGACAGGTGTTAAGCAGCCAGTCGATTGTCTCCTCATCCAGATTTGTCAGGCCATTACAGGGGTGTGCAGAAGGGGGCGACGTTCCCGAGCTTCTAAAGCCAAGGGGGAATCCAAAGAATGAAATCACAAATGTTACATTTTATTAAAATGCTGTAACTAGACGCTTCTTCATATTGTAGTGCTACTAAAACATGCTGCACGGATCTGAAAGGAACTTGCCTGAGGGGGCCATCGGAGAGAGATAAAGTACTGCCAACCTTGTCATAAAGCATTAGTCGCGCCGAGACGATCCAAACCTGGGTTGTATATTTTCAACTTTCCCTTTTTCCTGATTTCAAGTTCTTTCAATCTCTTTCATCATAAACTGAATTAGGGCATCATACATATCTCATCCGGGAGTTTTAACAAGGGTAAATCTGCGATTGCCAACTAGACGTATGATCATGTGGACCACGTTTGTGCGTGTTAGGCAGAAATCGCAGTAGGTTGCAGGTGAGGCCACGATGCTGTAGAGCAGTGGTTCCCATCCGGGTGCCGCGGCACCCCAGTGTGCCATTTACGATACTCAGGGATGCCGTGAGCTAATGCGTTTCTCAATATATCATTGAAAATACTATTTTCAAAATTTCATCGAACCCTAAAGCAAATTGCTATGGGCTCTCCACTGGGTGCCGCAAATTACATTTCCCTTCTGCAGGGTGCCGGAAGCCTAAAAATGTTGGGGAACATTGCGATACAGTGTAGTAGGCTGCTGTAAGATCGACAAACACATCTCCAGCCTTCTCATCCGAAAAGCCATCATCGATGACTTGCGTCAGTAAGGTGACCTGATGTACAGTCGACCTCTCGTGTCGAAAGGCCGCTTGTTCCTGCGGTTGTAATGGGTCGATGATTGGTTCGACACGAGCGTAGATGAGTCTCTCCAGGATCTTGAAGGGGACACACAGCAGAGATATAGGGCGATAGCTCTTTGGGTCCCCCAATGGCTTTTCTGGCTTAGTGACTGCAGTTGTTAGTGCGTTTGTCCCGATCTTGAGGATTTTGACTTGGCGCATGCAGGAAGCGAAGAAATCGCATAACCAGGATTTGAAAGCTGACCTGGTTTGGAGTATGAACGCCATAGAATCCAATCCCCTAGATTTTACTGGCTCCAGGTGGTTGAGGGCCGTAACAAGCTCCTCTGATTTGATATCTTGCTGTAAGTTAGCGGGATTTATCAGAAGTGTCATTTGATCCACATCAATAGTCGGTCTTGCTGCGTAGCATATGGTCGTATTTCATTGTACAGCTCAGATATTTTACTCTGCAGCAACTGTCAGAAATATAAGGCGATTTGCACATTCCAAGAATGTTGTAACTGAAGGTTTGCAGTGTTGTTAATGACGTTTTGGATTTTTACCAACGTCTTTTGTTTGGTGGATCTACTTACCCAAGCACAGCAATTTGTTGCTGATCGATCTGTTCAGGAAATTAGTTCCGAAGTGAACAGCGTGATTGTTTTCAGAACACGCCAATTTCCTGCAATTACTCAGCAGCATAGTTCAAATGGCAATAGCTATTACGGGAATACTCTCGTTTTCTCCCTTACGAAGATAGCTATGATTGAACTATTGAAACGTTGGCTCGTTTTCATTGTTATAAACAACGGAAGACCTTGACATAAAGTGGAGGGGCACTAAAATACACTTCAAAATGCCAAAAGCTTCCTGTAGAAATCAACTATTACGCAACCAAACGTGTGTACTGTTTGCCTCGACAACATATACGCGAGGACAACTACAGTTTTCCAGTATAATGAAGATACACGATTGGTGGCGCAGCCAAGAGTAAATGGAAAACATGAGATAATGAGTTTTTGTGAAGAGTCCAAGCAAATACTTTTTGGAATCTTAGTTTAGAAATTTCTTGTCATTACTTTAATCAATTCCGAAGACCTATAGCTTAGTTAGTGGATTTTACGGTGAAGTCTTGAGATTTTTATCCAATACTAAGTGAAAGCGTTTTCGTTTAAATTTATTTAGAATGTTTCGCTTTTTTATATATGACTCGAAACTGGTCTCCTTGCCGCTGTTGTTTGAGCCGTAGATTTGTTTCGGCTTGTTTTAGCGTAATTTGCAATTTGGACAAAAGTCATGCGCGCACCGTAATGCATTGAAATACAATGTGTTATTCCTTATACTCTGTGTAAACGGAGTTTCTCCTTACTAGCTTCGTTCTAGCACATAAATCGCTATTGTAAGACTCCACTTTTAGATTTCCTTAAACTTGTATTTCACAGTCAATAACCAGTATTTCCAAGGTTTTTGAATTACGAATCTGAGCAAATGTGGAAATAGAGACTTGTTCGACGATTGATACAAATGCAACAGCAAAACAAGCACAATTATAAAAATAAAGTGTGTGAAATGAAAGCGCCAAACTGGCAACATATCTCAACTGTTTTCGGGCCTTTTGTAATGTCCTGTGAGCACGTTCCTGGGGCTTATTTTCGCTTAAGCACTGTATCACCAAACTACTGCTTCAGTCTCATCAGTAGTATACCACATCGTTTGCAAGATGTGATCTAGAACAGTGCTCTTCAACCTTTTTTGTTACGGTCCACCCTTGAAGATATATTGACGAACTCATGCACCCTATTTACTTAAACACTTAAACCCATGCACCCTATTTACTGACACGTCCCTCGTGTCCCCCACCTAATTGTGCCCATGTCTGTAAGTACCCAGGTCTAAAGAAGCAAGTCCCCTAATTCAGCAACTCAGCCACATAAATTCAATTCATAATGGCTCATTGCCCGTTGCTTATAAACCACAAATAATCATTTAATTACGATTAGCTCGATGTGGTATGATGCTTATGCATCACACTTTAGATTGTGCAAAGGTTAAATGCTGAAAGTCATTGATTGGTTAATGGTTCATTTTTGCTAACAGAAAGTTTTTGTAAAAATTATCTGTTTAGTGTGACAAGTTTGTGATGCACCTTTGTGAACCCTTTCTTAGTGGTTCACCCCACGCATATTTTGGTGCACCCGAGGGTGCACCGTGCACACCGGTTGAAGAGCGCTGATCTAGAACCAGGGTGTTCACACAGATACTGAAGATAGAAGAGCTGTTATATTCTTAGCTGTTTAAACGTATTGTTTTTGACTTGGTAATGAATCACCTTTACAATAATAATCTTTTAAACCACGAGGAAACGTGTTGAACTGGGGATATGACAGCTTAAAACCCAAAATTACAAAAGAATCAGGAATTTTTACTAGTTATGGGCCTGGGTTGAAGTGAACAACTCCGCAAAGGTAACGTTGCTCCGTTTCAATAGAACTGATTAAATTGGCTTCTTGATTCGAGATTATGCACTTGGTGTGTTTGCGTGGGTAATTCAGAGCTCAGATTGTAGGCTTGAACTGCAAGTGAAGTAGTGAATTAGTGCCAGCCGACAGGCAATATGGGTTTCGGAGAAGGTTTGACTTCTATGTTCAACGATGCAATAACATTTGCAGCATAGAAACGTGATTTCAACAAGAAAAGCTTACAAAAGGTGATTGCTCTTATTTTGATAAATTAGACGCGATGTACCATACGCTGTAAGCCTAACGCAAAGGCAAACGACTTGTTTCGTTATTATTGTGGTGAAGGTTTTTATTAAAAGGAATGTTAGCCGAAACAGTTGCACAATTTGGCAATGACTGTACTGAATAAAGTTGTTCAGTGCTATTACCTTTGAAATTAAAATGTTCTAACTACTGCTGAGCAGTAAGAAAACAATGTCCTACGTGAGAGTTTGGTAATGCAGTTTTCGAAATATACATCTGTTTGGTAACGAACGCAGTAAAGGAACAATACTAGGCACGCGTGATCGGAAGAAGCCCAACCCAAAAACCAGGGCCCCTGAGAGAAATTTTACCAGGGGTGCAAGCACCGAGACCGGCTCCCTTAGCTTCCGGGGTCCTCATCGAGGCTTGTATAGCTTGTTTGTATGGTAAGCGGTATATAGATAAAAGAGCTAACATGCTGAGGTTCAGAAATTGATTAATTGTTACAGTGACAACTGTCTTACATTAGTCATTTTGGGCTTGATTACAGAAAAACCTAGCTTGTGTATTTTCATCCCCCCAGGCCTGAATATGATGTACCCCTTGTAGCCCCTCTCGTAAGTCCTGCCAACAGCTAGACTGAGTTTGCAGGTTACGATGAATGCTGCAAGCGCTTCTCAACCAGAGCTGGTTTTAAGCCTTTTTGATCTATGTTGTCAAAATGAGTCCCGCATCCAAGAGGGCCCAGCGTAAGTGCCGACAGAGTCAAAGTTTGAAGCTTTTTGTATATCTTAAGGATATTAAACCACTACTGAAACGTGAAGTGAACAATGAAACATTTGTACATGACTGAGATTATATTATTAAATTCAATATTATAGCCTGCTCTGTGCAGTATACATACTTTTTTTAGTTAAACACGGGGATAGCTTGCTACACGAAATATTAGCACACATAAATATTTACATCAGTAAAGTAGGTATGCCGCCATCATGTTTCTTAATTTTGTGTTTGATCCCCTGGAATGAGTAAACGATAAAAGCCAAGTGATGCGACTTAGTGGAGACTAAAACCAACAGGGAGGAAAATTTGACGAAATATGCCGGTTCCGTATATGCACATGTGAAGAAATAAAAAAAAATAGGAAGAGTATTGATGAGAAAGGTGTCGACAATCAGAAAAAGCAAACTCATGATCAACAATGAGAAACAAGATCTATTTCAATTAGTAAGTATTTGATTCTGATGTTCAAGATACTTTATTATTCCTTATATCTTTAATAAGCACGAAACATGGTCTTCGTTCATTTTAAATTCTGTAAGTAAATTTAAGCAGTGGAAAGGGCGGGACTTTAATGGTCGGTCCCGGGCGGCACTCAGCCTCGCTGCGCCACTGGATTTGATCGAACCAACTTGAAATGAATCAGTCGTGCATAGCCGGCGGCGCTAAGTGTACGGGAAATTACTACTGTGAAAAAATGTAACCTACAACTCGAACTGAATAAATTTGGTTGGTGAAAGGCTAGTCCATCGCTGAAGTTTTGTGAAAGGATAGTTGTAACTGTAAACCGAGGATGCACTACGTATACTGCTATCACAACGAAAAATTAGTTGATTTTTCTCCGGCATGATCTAGTTATATTCACTGGTAGCAGCTGTAACCGGAAGGTTTGGTGTACGGTTCGGCAGAAATTACGGGGTCGAATGCGTCTTCTCGACGATGCACGCCACATTTGGCGCTTTGTGCTGCGTTTCTAGTTGTTAGTATCTGCGCATAGGCTAGCTGAATGCACGGGCTATGAAGCACCGAAATTATGAATGTCATATTTTATCAATAGTCGAGTTATTGCTACTGAAAATCGGACCTGCGTCCGCAAAGTAACACCTTCAAAGGCACGCAGTAAACTGAGCTGCTGACCTATTATGAAGCCGATTGAAAGCGTGGCCTACTGGCTCTCTGGCCATTAAGCAGTTTTGCAATGCCAGTTATCCTTTGTTACCGCGAAGCGTAAGTATCTATATTTAAACAGTTTTTTAAGGCGTTTTAGGGACCCGATTCGGGTCCCTAGAATTGAAAATCGGGTCCCTGTAATCAGAGAAAATTATCATCGGATCCCTAAAATCAGAGAAAATCGGGTCCCTAGAATCAGAGAAATCGGGTACCTACAGATCCTTAACGGGTAACTAATATTTTCCTTAAAAAAAAACTGATTTAAATTAAATAAAATTAATATCTGATTGTTATCGGACATTCTATCTAAGAACAACCAGCATAAGCAGCAGTATCGCGCTGTAATACCATGCGTTTGCCGCGAAGGAAATGCAACTAACCGATTGTGAAATTCCTGTCCAACCGAGCACCACCCAGAGATGGAACTTGCGATGTTAAAATCAGATTTGATTTTTTCAGATACCTTTATGATGTTTGATGTTCGCGTTATAAATTTGATGTTGAAAGCGCTTTTATATTGTAAGCATTATTGTTTTTATTTTTCAATATTTTTTGCATGATTGTTGTTTGCAAGTTTGCCTTATAGTTTTATGTGTGAAATGGAAAAGCATGTTTTGTCCAAACAGTACAGAACAGATGGTTCGGACTGTATATAGCCTATATTGAGGGCAGTGTGTTAAACTAACTACGGTAGCCTAGTCAAAGTCAGTGTGAAGAGAACCATGTTTTTGAATTGTCAGGTATGATAATTTACGTTTTCAGAAGATTACAATTTTGATAAGATCATTTGTGCAGTTTTTGTTAGAAAGCAAACGTAGCCTAGGCTAGAAAGAAGAAGAATGATTCACTGATGGTAAGAGTTCTTTTTTTGACCGTAGTTTGGCAAAGGAACTTGCAGTTACATGTTCTGTATTTTTTAGTTTTTATTACAATCAAACAAAGTCAGTCTTTTTCTGCAGATGTAGGTTATGTATTTAAGTTTTGAAAAGACAAGACACAGTCTTGTGTCTTTTTTTATGTTTATGCCTGAAATTTGATGTTGAAGTGTGAAAAGTTGGATGTTGAAATGACTGAGTCCAGTGGCATCACCTGTTACAGATAACATCGTGCTCGTTGCCAACGGTGTGACGTAATTTCCGGCGCTTCTCGTCACACTTTTGGTGCAAGCGCTGTAAAAGTGCAGAAGTCTCACCGACAGATCGCAAGGGCTGTAAAGTACGTGAGTCTTTGAGGAGTTAAACCGAAGCATGAGTAAACTAGGTTAACGTAACCGTTGCCTGGAGTTTAGTTTGTAGTGTGTTGATTGTTGGACAACAGCAGCCACTTCACAATGTAAGCTTTTCTGCTTCTTCTGTTCGCACATGTTTTGGTAGTAGAAGTAATATAATATTCAGGTTGGTAACGTCCAAAACCTGCTGCCACAAATTAAGCTGTTTATGGCGTCACTTTATCGTACTTTAGAAATACAAAAACTTAATAATTAATTGCACTCTCGTTGGCCTTAACATTCACACAGCAGTGCAGTGTTACTTAACATTACAACGCTTGCGGCGTAATCGAAGAGCTGCAGTACAACTGCAATGCCCATGTTGGCCCTTATAACACAACAGCATTTGTACACAGATCCTAGACAAGGCCCTAGGTGTTAGACTAGTTCCTTGACAGTGGTTCTCGACTGTGGATGCTCTAACCCAGGTATGTCCAACCCTTTTGAGTGAAGGTCCACAACTGTTCTGCAGTTTGCTTCGCTGGCCAGACTTTTATACAACGATATATTGGCGTATTTGAACTATAGGCTTCGCTTCAGAAGATGCAGTCCTGGTTTCACAATGTCTTTTTATTTTATTTCTTTTTGGTTTTAAAATTCTTTGTTGCATGTTGAGCCAAGGGCGGATCCAGCCAGTAAAGCTACGGGGGGACGATTTCAGTAAAATTTGATAGACAAGTTTCATTACGGGTTCACTACTGTAAGAGAAATGAAGTATACTTCACAACACTGCTGTGACAAACTAATTAAAGGCAAAATATCCTCATATCGCGAATGCTTTTTTCCGAATTGTACAAAATCACGGTGAATAAAGCTATTTTCTTATGTTTTAGGGGGGGCGATTGGGGCGATCGCCCCCCCCCCCCTGTATCCGCCCCAGTGTTGAGCAAATCGGCTTGTAGTAAATTACACGAAGAAGTGTTGACTTGTCCGCTTGTCTTGAAATTCTCTATCACTTTTGCAAAGATTTAGCATATGTCTTGCCGTTGCCTTTATCAGAAGCAACTCAAATAAAAACAGTACCTGCGCTGCGTTCAGATGTACTTGACATGAGCTTTGCCACTGGTTAAGTTGTACAAGCTGGGTCGGCTGCAGCTGACTTTTTTCGCTGAGACATTTCGGTCATTTGTCCCATAATAGTATTAAAACTTGCCGTAACAGTATTCACCGGGCCTTATGACCGAATTGATTTTTTTTGGATGACTGAATGCTTAACCGGGACTTTTTGGTAGACTGACCGGGACAAACGGGACCTGTGGTATGCGTATCAATAAAACCTAATATTTTGAGTAACAGACTTCGTTCTGGTATAAAACAAGACGTGTCGATGACTTGTGTTAAAATTGTTTTAGTGCGGCTCTTTAACAAAATCGTAGGTTTGGATTTGGCCCCCTTCATCGAAAAGGTTGAGAACCACTGACTTACACTGCTAGCGATTACTAGTCAGTATAGTCACTAGACAACGGTCTAGGACCTAGACCCTAGACTCTAGGTTCATCTAAGATTCCGGGACTATGACGTCGCAGAAGGCATGATGTTTCAAGTGAAACAAAGCAACCTATGAACGCACATGAAAACTACTTACCAGGGTGGTCAACCCGCGGCTCGCGAGCCGCATGTAGCTCTTACGTAATTACCAGAAGTTCCACTAAATAACATGCACAACAATAAATGGCTTGTAAAGTTCTGTCATTGTCATGTTGGTGTGTGTTACTGATACTTACAATAAAACTCGCTGAGCAAAGGTATGTGTGTGAGTGAGGAAGAGATGGGGTTATGTTCATGTGTGTCCATGTGTATGATGTGGCTCTTTGCGGTAACACAGTAAGAAATGTGGCTCTTGGTCTCTGACTGGTTGGCCACCCCTGTTATATACAGTGTTCTACGAAGTTGAAAATATTTCAGTGTAACATAACCAAAAAAACAATCTAAATTGCACCCTAAAAATGTCAAATTTCCCCCAGGTTAAGAACCACTGCGGTATTTCAAAATTGTTTCTTTCCCTGTTTGCTCCGTGTTTCGAATTATGCAAATGTTGTAAATATTCGCTCCGGCAGGCGATTGCTCAACTGCAGAAAAACTAACAATAGCCTGGTATTTTGCAAATTTGATGACCGCACTTTTGTAGTTGGAAAGTAACAGCTAACCACAATAGATCGGCAATTTTGTGCGGACCTTTCAACGAAATTAGTAACTAGGTCCAGGCATACGCGAAGCTCTTGTCATCATGTGTGCTATCAAAGTTTGTAGAAACATCTCTTCCACTGTTTTTACCTTCTGCTCCTTAAATGCAGTCCAGACTACAGTTACCGTCTCGATATCTTTGTAATGTAGGAAATTCGATGCGTAATACACGACTGCTCAACAAAACTATTCGTTTGTAGTGCTGTTTAGGGTAATTCAGCTACGCATTCTGTGTTGTGAGCATACATTGTTAAGTTTTCTTCAATCGTAAGCCTATATTGTTAATACTTCAATATTCCTCAAGCATATACTTCAAAGTATTTTTATACACAAAATTTAACTCTGACGTACGTGTGAATTATTCGCTGCTTTAATAGCCGTAGGGTAACAGAAGTATTTGGGAAATTAATGAGATTTTTTCCAACTTATTCCAGTTTTTGGCTGAAGATGTCAAAGACAAAAAAGTCAGGTACTGAAATATTTTTGGCAAGCTTTTGCGGATTTATGATAAGAATAACCGATTGACTGAGAAAAAGAAAATGCCATGAAATTAATTCTTGAACACTTTATAAAATATCAAGAGACAACTCACCAGTTTTTGCCCGATTTTAATAAATTTTAGTTCGTTGACGAGCCATCGATTTTTTGCCTCCTGCGGCTACGATTTCATCTACCGAACGATATAATGCAATTTTCAAACAGATTCTCAATTGTAGGGGTAGCCAGGAGTAGACCACAAGCATCGTATTCCCCTATTTTGAAGACAAAAATGTAACAAAGTACAAAAAACAAGAAGTTTTTTGGCAAATCCACCGTAAACGAGAAACGCTAACGGAAAGTTATGATTTGGCGATATTTTTGTTCGGAAAAGAGTCATTGGTCCGTTTTTTTCCTCTTCACTTTCAGTTTCAAAAAAGACTTACGAATTTCTTATTACTGCATCACATTTTTAAACCCCAACTCCCCCCCTCAATCAAAAACTCTGGCTACCCCGCTGTTCTCAACTCACTGCATTAACAACCTAACTCCGTTGCCGCTTCCCGTACAGGTATTGTTCGCATTGCCTTACCTCATATGACGTAGTGCACATAAGCATTAAGTATACTAAACGGTAAGGCATGCCGTCAGAAGTAGGTGTGAAATGTATGCTGCTGGCCTTGGGGCCGTTGTTTGTAGCAAGCTTTTTTACGGTGATCATATTCATGTGGCACACCTCGTGGTATTATGACATGATGATCATCTTACTCTTTGCTGTGGGTTTTTCCTGCCCACTCATGGTCTACTTTATCCGTTTCTCACTTGTCATGTCTTGGTGTTTGTGGAAAAATTTGCTGTCGCCACCAGATGCAAGGAACTTCTTGAAGGAAAACATTCATAAAAGTAGGTGTTTTTTCGCATACCCTGTTTGTAGAGAGTGATGTATGTATTTTTTATTTTAGAGATTGTTTATTTTATTAAAATAAGACGCGACGTTTTCACATTTGGAACCTTCTTTGTATCATTCTGCATTTGTTTTTCTGTTTTGCATGATTCCACTCTGCTATTTCGTTTCTGAAAATAAAAACGTTATTTTTGTTGTTCCGTTCCTAACCGTTTTGCAAAGATGACATGGCAATAACAAAGACCCTAATGTGTGCGGATTAGCCATTGTGTTCTTCCTATCTGGATGCTTCATGAGCTGAAGTGTTAAAAACATGAGTTGTTTTTTTCAACCGTTGTGAAATATTTTCGTTTCACTTGACGATTTAACATTGACTGTGAAGTTATAAGACACAAATTTGTCACCCAGCTGAATACAAACAGTCAGTTTTATGCACGGATTTCTGAATGTCTGAATGGGTTTTTCAAAACTGCGCAGCAAATATGGAAATAACCGTTGCTACCCAGTGCCGGATTAACAATAGTAGCAAATGTAGCAATTGCTACGGGCCCCGCGCTTTTGCGGGCCCCGCAGTCTTTTGTAATGAATCTTATTTATTACATTATATATATAAATTTGTTCAGTCGAAGAAGTGAAGAAGTCAGAATTTTGCTAAATTTGCCATAAGTAGTAAGCGAAGGTTTAAATTGAACGCTGTCTGTGTCCAGAAATTCTTGTTTCATTCTTTTTGTACAGTTACGTAACAAAAGGCATAAGATTGCCGTCAGCAGTGTTGCCATTTTAACTGATTAGCTGCTAAATCTTGCAGGATTTTCTCACTGTTGACTGTAAAATTTTTAAACTAGCAGTTAGCTAATTTTCTAGCAGGATTTTACCAACAGTTTGGCAGGTTTAGCAGGTAACAAGTTCCTGACCAAAAAATTATTCTAAGAGTTTTTCAAGATGAAAACTTTACACCTTCTTCATCAAAAAATATAATTATCTTCTTCATGACGTTTTTAACTGGATAACACCAGTGGCGATTCTAGAATGAAAAAAACGGGGGGGTCACTGCGGGCCCAAGGAAAAAAGT
>Ga0210059_1012030_pt1 | contig 13151 bp, 5 predicted proteins | sample Ectturendosymbi2_FD_188042 | JGI IMG/M metagenome (GOLD analysis project Ga0210059, IMG submission 188042) | Ecteinascidia turbinata endosymbiont from Florida, USA - Sample 2 (SPAdes) (version 2) | ecosystem: Host-associated > Tunicates > Ascidians > Unclassified | place: Key West, Florida...
TATTGTGCACTATTCCCTTTACAAAATAAGCAGTTTCGCCCTTGGGAGGTCTGCAGCCTCGATGACCTTTGGTCCTTCGCAGCCTCCCACTCCCTCAAGCATTTTATAAATCGATGTACTTGGAAGTCATCGCAGTACTACAATGTAATAAGCAGGATGACTTCATTCATACGTATATCTCAAAAGCTTGTGTTTCATCAAAGTAAATGTATTTGCGCCATCAAACGTATACTCTCTACTACCGCGATGTATGTATCCTCGTCTTCCCTCATGTATTTGCGTATTTCATGTTACTGCGATGCATGCTCAAATTCAAGCGACTTGCGTGTGGGAGTGACGACGTTACTCAATACAATACAATCAAATGAGAAGCACCTACAAGAAAAAGGCTTGCCTTCTATCATATGTAATGTAACATATTTTACTTTGCATCATGGAAAAGTTAGTGACAGTGTTCTACTTTTTGTTGAAATACTACAATACATTGTGTAAGTACGTTTCAGACAGGACAATGTAATTGCTAATCGAAGAGTATTCGTTAAACAGTGCTGCAGGAAGTAACAAAAAACTCCAAAAATGTTTTTGTAAAATCACAGACAATAGCTTACTGTAAGATGTTAAGGGACGATTCCATTAGGTTCCAGTTATAAGACTCTTGAAAGATCAACGGATTTTTGGGGGAGTACTCAGGGCCGAGTTTAACCGAGTGTGTTCTGACCCAGAGCCGTATCAGCCGCACTCCATACAACCCAATTGTGGGGGGCACGCTGTCACAGGGGGCCCAAAATTCAGTCCAGTCACCACTGAGTCCGCCAAACAAAGCTTCGATCCCCCAAATTGAAATATGAAGCACTAGAAATCAGTTAAGTTAGGAGACCTTTTGAAAGAAAAGTGCTTATGCATTACAGTTACTTTGGGCCACTTTCAAAGCAAGGTAATTACACACTACAACTGCTGTTGGGGGCACTTGTGAAAGCAACGTAGCCTACTTACACATTGCAGTTGCTCTTGGAGAGCCCCTTTAAAAGCAAGGTACTTTACACATTACAGTTGCAAAGGGGTGCCTAAGGCAAGTGCCTCGCTTGCCTTTCCTTGAACACACCACTGTACACAACCCTGACAATGATCTTATATGAGAATACGAAACCGATTGAACACGTTCTGCTTCATCCGATATGCGTACTTTCACATCTGATGTGCGCATGTAAACACCGTAACGTAAAATTATCTTACTGAACACACTGAAGTTGCTGATGAGTTTATCACTTCAAAAAACACAGATTTCACTCGATTTTTCAGAGTAAACTAGACACACAGGTCGACTAAAAAAAACAGATCTGGGTGGAAAAAACCCTCAGTGGGATGCCCTGGTCACATGCGGCAAAACGCCTACTACCATAACTTGAAGTCTCTTTCCGCCTCTGGTCCGAAGGGCTGAGGTTAAGTTGTTGTCTGCCATTGGGAATTGAGCTCACTTCGGTCAAGGATCAGGAATAGACAAGTGGTAACTCGCGGCTTGTACCAAGTGCCATGCCAGTTAAAATTTTAAGCAGGACGAATTGCCCTAGTAAGGCTCTGTCAGGCTAAGCGCTGTACCGTACCAGCATAGCCTCGTCATACTAGTTGTTTAGGCTTGTGCCGTATTCGTGAACGAATTCCATTCGTGCCTTTTCGAACTGTTGACATATCAAACCCAGTCGCTAACCTCCGACTAAAATCAGTAGCTTTGAGATTCTGATTAATGACAGACTTCCGTTTTGAATCTAACTGCCCTTACTATGTAAATCGAGATGCAAGCTAACATTGGTCTAGCAACTACATGTCAAATATGTAAACGTATCTTATGAGATGTCATAATGAACCTTCAACTTTTGAGTAAATTAAATAACAAAATATGTATTTGAATAATGGAATAAGCTCTACTAGTAAAATTTATCAAAGCATAGAGTTTCAATTTTATATAGTAATTTGCTTGGATAGGGGAACCGATCTGAATAGATTGTTGATCTCTTATTGGCTATTACTAAGATGCAGAATTAAAATATGAGGGTTATACGAGCGTTGTAATATGTCGAGAAGTGTTTAAACACTATGATACATCGTATATTGATGCAAGTTTATGTCATTTGAATATATTTATTATGATGAATAAAAGCTATGAAACCACAAATTATATGATTCACTGGTGTGTATATTTTATAGTGTGAACCATTGAGAAATAGTTTATAATAGGGCATTTAATGAGGGCTGTTAAACAGACTTAGTTTCTGCGAGAACGGTCCTTGATTCAGTAATGAGAACCCATGCATAAATGATTCTACTGGATCAAAATTATATTGTTATGTCACCCTTAGGGGTTGCATCTTGTGTAACACATGCGTAGGCAGTGGCGTAGCCAGCCCCAAAATTTTGGGGGCGCCAACATGTTTGATTTTAGGCGAATAACACTATTTTGTTTGGAAAAACGCCTCTCAAAGCACAAAATCACTATATTTTCCATAAATTTGGGGACGGTGTGGCCCCTTTGGCCCTCCACTGGCTACGCCTATGTGCGTAGGCTATTTCGGCCAGTAAAAACCCAATGCGCACGCTTTATAAGCATATTTCACTTCAGCTCGTCGTAAAGTTTATCAATTTGCGCTAATGAAAGAAAACGTTCATCGCAGCGCACATGCTTTGACCGGCCTCATGTTTGCTGCTTCGGTAATAATGTTTTGATAACTGAACGATAGGATCAGGCCCGTAACCAGCTTGGGATACCAGGAGGAGCGAAGAGTTTTCTGAGAGGGCCCCAAGTTTTTTGAACTGTTTCCAATAGTTTTAAATTATGTCCAACACATTTTTCTAAGGGGGCGAAGATTTTTCTAGGAGGTCTTCGCCCCCCTGGTTACGGGCTTGGATAGGATTGATTCTGCATTCCTGCAATTTTTTTTACATTTGCATTTCATTACGACATCTCTAAATAATTGCCATCAATTAAATGACAATGATTTGCGACCCAATTCCTTTTGCTAAGCTCGTTCAAAAAATTTTAGTTGGAAACTACGAGCCAGTAATGCGTATTTGCGTGAAAAAATTTATAATTAATTTGCACAATCTGCAAATGCTGTTCATGTTATGAATTGAAAATAAATTTTCAGAATTTCTAGCCCCTCTGCACAAACATGAAGACCTAGAAGACTGGCGACGGTTCTGCCCAGGCGCGAGAAGACTTTCTGGCAACGGTTCTACCCAGGCCCGCTGACACGGGGGAGCATTCGGAGGCAGTTACCCCCAAGACTTTTTGTGCCTCCCAAAATTTTGTTGTGCTCAGAAAAATTTGTTGTAAACATATGATAAAAATCTTGCACCCCTAAAAATATGTTTCCCCCAAACCTTAAAACCTGGCTACGGGCCTGATTCTGCCAAAATTGTGTCTGCAATTAAGTTATTCTGTTTTGAAGGCCATTCGGCCACGAAATGTGGCACAACGTCGAAAACGTTTTTTTTTACATCACCATTAGGGGTCCCTGTAAGCATTTTGGGGGGGGGAATAGTTGGGCTGATACGGCACTGCATAAGCGTTTAACTTCACTTAAGCTCATGGTAAAGTTTAACAATTTGCGCTAATGAAAGAAAACGTTCATCGCAACACACATGTTTTGACCGGGATCATGTTTGCTCCTTCAGTGATGTTTTGATAACTGAACGATAGGATTGATTCTGATTTCCCGCAATTTTATTTTACATTTGCATTTAATTACGACATCTCTAAGTAATCGGCATCAAGTAAATGACAATGATTTTCGACTCAATTCCTTTTGTTAAGCTCGTTCAAAATATTTAGTTGGAAACTACGAGCCTACTATGGGCATTTGCGAGAAAATAGTTATAATTAATTTGCACAATCTGCAAATGCTGTTCATGTTGTGAATTAAAAATAGATTTTCAGAATGTCTAGCCCCCCTGAACAAACATGAACGCCCCCAATGGTAGACTTTCTGGCGACGGTTCTGCCCAGGCACGCAGACACGGTGGAGCATTCGGAGGAAGTTACCCTCAAATCTTTTTTGTGCTCCCCTAAATTTTGTTGTGCTCAGAAAAATTGGTTTTAAACATATGATTTTAAAAAAATCTTTCCCCCCTAAAAATGTAATTTGCCTCCCCAAACATTACAACCTGGCTACGGGCCTGGTTCTGCCAAAATTGTTTCTACACTTAGGATATTTTCTTTTGAAGGCCATACAGCCTCAAGATGTAGCATAACATAACTTTTTTTCGAATCACCATTAGGGGGCCCCTGTAACAATTTTGGGGGGGTACAGAGTTGGGCTGATACGACACTGTTCTGACCATACAGCGGCGAAGACCCATGAAGCTCAGTGACCCTCGAAAAAAATCTGGTGGTTCTCCCCTAGAAAATCTTAAAAGCACAGGATGGATTTGGTGCATTGTGACGCATGTCTGGTGGAGTTTTTTGTAGAAATGCTAATAAAATCAATGAGAAAAACTAGGGTAATTGTTGCCCATTGCCAACGAAAATCAAAGTGAACTGTGCGGTTTAAACGCCCTCATCATAATTCGTTCCATAACCGTAACAGTGGTCATTGTCTTTCGGTAATGTGAGGCTTAGTTTTTTTCAATAGCGCCTTGGGCAGAGAGGGTTTAAGTTTTTAGAGGTGTTTTCTGTTTCAGTTATAAAAGCCTTTCGTATTTGGCAGGTCAAGTTTAAGTAGTTGCTGCAAAACACAGTTCAATGCGGTTCGATAGTTGTTGTTGTTTCAATAGTTACTGCCACTTGTCTGCTGAAAGTTAAGTTTAGTTCGTAGTTGCAAATTTGCAAATGTTGCACCTAAGTCAGTCTTACTCAATTTCCCTCTTGTAGAGATCTAATGATGCAACCTGAGATTGGCAAAAACATTTGAAATAAACCTAGGTTTAATTATGCCAACAATGTGACCATCACAGGCAGGGACCGAATTTCAGGGGGACATCCCCCAAACTTTTGGACAAGTTGAGCATAATATCTTTTGTTCCCCCAATATGTTGTGACAAAAAAGGATATAGTTGTACATGGAACCAAATGTAAGGTGCATGTTTCCTGCAGTTGAGAAGCTGCAAAGGCTACTTTCAATATCACCTGCAAGTTCTTGTGAAGCAGAGCCATCCTTCAGCGCCCTACGCAGGTTGAAAACACGGCTGCGCTCTACCATATCCCAAGTACGCCTAAATCATGACGTTATTTGTCATATACATCGGAATATATTAAGTGAATTATCATGCCAAGATATTACCAAGGAATTTGTGAGGTCCAGTGATGCAAGGTGCGTGTGTTTGGCAAAATATAAATACTATTGTAGTGGTCACACAAGTGCCACTACATGGAATTCGGCTAAGTCAGAGGGAACTGCATCAGATGAATGTGCCTGATGTGAAAGTCGAAAATCAAAATGCCTCGATCAGAAATGACGAGGACAGCGCTTCTTTGGTCAAATCGGTTAAGGCGCAAATAGCGAGCAACTGGATTTAATCACTTCCTCGGTCGGAAGTTCGAACGGCAAGCGGGGCAGACCGGGTGTTCCGCTTCACTATCCCGATGTACAACGGCATGATTGAGGTGTACTTTTGGGTCATTGTAGGGCGCAGCCATGCCAGTTTGACGTAATCTCAGAGATAATAGCATGCATATCACACAAAGTTTGTGTCCCCGAAAGTGCTCTAGCAAACTTGGTCCCTGATTACAGGTGTGCAATAAATAACAAAATATGGTTCTTTAAAAAGTAACAGAAAATGTCTGCACGCCATTTGCAAAGTAACAGAAGTGACAGTTTGGTTCAACCACGTGAAGTAAAGTAAGTCTCATCAAAGGCGTGGGCTTGAAAAATTTCAGGGCAAACTCTGTTTTCAGGGCAAGCGTAAGTTGCTCAAAAATCATGAATGATAAAAAAATATTTCATTTCAGTGAAAAATTCCAGGGCAACTGTTTTCAGGGCAAGCATAAGTTGAATATATTCTATATTCAATACGGTGAAAAATTTCAGGGCACACTCTGTTTTTAAGGGCAAGCGCAAGTTGCACAAAAATCCTGAATGTAAAAACTATATTTAATACAGTGAAAAATTTCAGGGCGCACTCTGTTTTTCAGGGCAATCGCAAGTGGCTCAAAACTCCTGGATGTAAAAATATATATTCAATGCAGTGAATTCAGGGCAACTCTGTTTTTCAGGGCAAGCGCAAAGTTGATCAAAAATCCTGAATGGTGAAAAGTATATTCAATACAGTGAAGATTTTCAGGGCAAACTCTGTTTTCAGGGCAAGCGCAAGTTGTTAAAAATCTTGAATGTAAAAAGCATATTCAAGACAATGAAAATTTTCAGGGCAACTCTGTTTTTTCAGGGCAAGCGCAAGTTACTCAAAATCGTGAACGGTGAAAAAATTTTCAATACAGTATACAGTCACTTGGGGGTGATCTGTGCAATTTGGGCTCGTGTAGTTTGTAATCTAGACCAAAGTCGTAATTGCTTATGGTTACTTTGATCTGGACCAAGCCCATTGTTTTCTGTAAGAATCGAACAACCGGATGTCGGAAGTTCAACATAAGAATTGCGTAACTCTTTCTTCGTTCGTTTTCGAGTTTGCGCTGGTTAGAGGTGCAGGGTGTTAAAATGATAGATTTTTTGATTAATAGGAGTTTTAGAAGCGGGCAGCACGGACGTGCACATTGCTTGGCTCCTTTGAGTGCGCATCTTTAAGTGCTTTGTTCAAGTGCACAGCAGGGATAACACCGGCCGGTTTAGGGAGTCAGACCGTACGATCCGGAACCGTCGCTTTTGAAACATTGCGTTGCGTCATCGAAGTCGTGCACCTGTTTGTATCAGTAAAGTAATTATCGTAAAGCAGGGGTCACCATTCTTTTTGAAACTGCGAGCTACTTCTTGTGCACCGATTAATGCGTAGGGCTACTAGTTTGATACAAGTGTGTATTATACAGTTCTGAAATAAAACTTTTGCTCAATTTACCTTCCATTATTTCAGTATTGGTGAAGACATTGATCATGCTAATGTTATTTTTAGAACAGGCCCGCAGGCGACCTACATGGTCCTTGCGGGCAACCTGGTGCCCGCGCGCACGACGCTGGTGACCCCTGCCGTAAAGTTTCTTTTCTGGGAGAACACAACACGCTAGGAACTTCAACCCCTTGAGTTAACAAGCAAGTTAACTACAGAATTTGCCTATAACGTCACCTCTAGGAGATTGCATAAAGAATGTTATTGCCGAATTGACAATTTGACATTATAAGTTAATTGAAATGCATGTAAAAGATGCAGTGCCGTATCAACTCAACTCTGCCCCTCCCAAAATGCTTACAGTGGCCCCATATTGGTGATTTGCAAAAAAAGTTATGTTATGCTACACCTCGAGGCTGAATGGCCTTCAAAAGAAAATATCCTAATTGCAGAAACAATTTTGGCAGAACCAGGCCCGTAGCCAGGTTTTAAGGTTAGGGGTGGCAAAACACATTTTTAAGGGTGAAAGATTTTTGTTTTTATCATATGTTTAAGACAAATTTTTCTGGACACAACAAAATTTGGGGGGGGACAAAAAGATTTGGTTGTAACTGCCTCCGAATGCTCCACCGTGTCAGCGGACCTGGGCAGAACCGTCGCCAGAAAGTCTTCTATTGGGGGCCTTTTGCGCAGGGGGGGTAGACATTCCGAAAATTTATTTGTAATTCACAAGATGAACAGCATTTGCAGATTGTGCAAATTGATTATAACTATTTTCTCGCAAATACCCATAGTAGCCTCGTAGTTTCCAAGAAAAATTTTTGAACGAGCTTAACAAATGGAATTAGGTCGTAAATTATTGTTATTTAATTGACGGCGATTATTTAGAGATGTCGTAATCAAATGCAAAAAAAATTTGCAGGAAATCAGAATCAATCCTATCGTTCAGTTATGAAAACATTACTGAAGGAGCAAACATGAGGCCGGTCAAAGCATGTGTGCTGCGATGAACGTTTTCTTTCATTAGCGCACGTTGATAGACTTTACCATAAGCTTAAGTGAAATATACTGTATAAGCTTATGAAGCGTACGCGTTGGGCTTTTTACTAGCCGAAATACGCATGCATAAACCTTGCTGATGTCTGGACTGTTAATCTTCTGGTGCATGACACATGTTTAGATAAATCACATTTTGTCTCTAAAATCGCCTATAAATGTTAACAAATATAGACTAAGGCGTACGTGGACACAACGGTTAACATCCATAATCCACTAACTGCACTACTCTGTATTGGGACAATCCCCAAAATAGACTCTTCTAACTACACAATTAACTCCATCTGGCTCTCTGAACAGCAGGCTGCGCAAATGTGTAACTTTCGTCGCAAGGACCAAGGGTATCTTGCTGCTATGCAGTACTAAATAAGAGGAGACTACCTGGGCAAGACAAAGTAGTCTACATTTTTTACAGCAATCACTACACAAAACACGTTGATCAAGTGGAAGTCTGACTTCTGGACGTATACAACCAGGCATGTAGGCAGGGCCGGATAAATGAACGCGAAGCCCATCAGGGCAAAGTGGTGACCGCGAAGCCCCCGAAACGCTTAGCGCAAATGCGCAGTTCACTCATGTCCGATCCTTTGCCTGCAGAGCACGGCTCTCACAAATTAAACTCCAAAAATCCCTAAAACAGTACCAAAAAACCCTAAATCTGTGATGGTACAGAATAAAATCGGAGTGCCAATGATAAATATTACAAATGGAACCAAATATGATTTGCAAAATAAACTGAAATAGTTCATTTTACACATTTTCATACTTTTTTGAAAATCCCTAAAAAATCTCTAAAAATGGTCAAAAGTTCCAATGGAGGGACAAAATTCCTAAAAGTGAGAGCACTGTTGCAGAGACAGATTGCAAAACTTGCTAGCGGATTGTTGTACTCTTGATCTTTATGGCGTAACAATAACACGCTAATAAATCTTCAAATTTTTTCTCCAAGTTACGGTAGCAGGCGTTTCGCCGCATGTGACCGGTGCCCCCACTGAAGGCTTTTTCCACCGAGATCTGTTTTTTTAGCCGATCTGTGTGTCTAGGTTTGATTATGAAAAATCGCGCGAAAATGTGATAAACTCATCAGCAACTTCCGTGTGTTCTATAATATAAAGATAACTTTACATTACAGTATTTACATGCGCACGCCAGGTAAAAAAGTTTGCATATCGGATGACGCAGAACGCGTTCAATCGGTTTCATATTCTCATATAAGATCATTGTCAGCAGGCCGGTAACCAGGGGGAGCGAAGCCCCCCTTAAAAATTCTCCCCCCTGGAAAAATGTTTTGGACGTAGTTTAAATCTATTGGAGATAGTGTAAAAAATTTGGGCACCTCTCAGAAAACTCTTCGCCCCGCTTGGTATCCCAAGCTGGTTACGGGCCTGATTGTCAGGGTTATATACAGTGGCGTGTTTAAGGGAAGGCAAGCGAGACACGTGCCTCGGCCCTCTCTTTGCAACTGTAATGTGTAAATACCTTGCTTTCAAAGGGGCCCAAAGTAACTGTAATTCATAAGCACTTTTCTTTCAAAGGGCCTCCTAACTTAACTGATTTCTGGTGCTTTATATTTCAATTTGGGGGATCGAAGCTTTCTATGGGGTGCTAAGTGGTGACGGGACTGAATTTTGGATCCCCCTGTGACAGGGTGGGACACCCCAATTGGGGGGTATGGAGTGCGGCTGATACGGCTCTGAAAAGATGCCATCGCGACCAAACAAAATGTAACGTTATGGGCGAATTGACGCTCCGGACGAAGCCGTTATAAACGAATTCAACTCTATAGAACAGATTTACAAGAGGGTTCAGGCCCCATTCGGATCAAACAAAAAAGTTATTTTCAGGGCAAACTGTTTATTTTTCGGGCAAATTGTTATTTTCAGGGCAAATTTTTTCCGCCCCCCAGTGAAATGCTTTCCCGTACGCTTATGCTTTTCACAAATCTTTTTTCCTCCATTATTTAACGCTCCTGTATGACGGTGACCAACAGCAGTAGTTGTTGGTGCGTTGTTTCAGTGCATGCATGCGGCTTATATCGCCTTTACACAGCAGCCAAAATCTTCCGTGTGCTTCTTGGCGCCTCCGGATTTCCTGTGTTTTCTTGTAATTTCTCTATAACCTCCAACATGTAGACGATGTGTGCAAAAGCCCAACGTTTAAAAAGTGAATGTAAATACTAGCAAAACACCAACCGTCAAATCCTGCTTTAAATTTAGTGAAAACAAGTGGCTGGCATCGTCATGCATGCTAAATCTCTTCTCTTGTAAACCATTCAAAAACTTGGTCAAAAATTTTCGTGCATATGTGCGCCGCTAAGCACCACAACCGATATTTTTCTGTATAAGCCTCAAAATTTGATGTAAAATGCTTTCATTTCTCTCCTACTGCCGGGTCCCTACATGACAATGAGTGAATGGCGTTGTAGTTGGGCGCTGTTAAACTGCTTTGATCCTCTCAGTGTTGATTGTGTACTAACACCTATTGTGTCATGCACTACGACTAGGCATTTTTGTGCTTCTGTGTATTCCATTGCCCTTGTGGTATGGACCATGAGTCTGCGGCAGTCCACAAAATAAAAATAACTTCTCACGGGACATACATATTTCGTCGTGTGTGTTTTTATTTGATGTTGTTTCGTCGCGTTCTGCAATGTTCAAAATTGGTGAAAAGTGTATATACGCAGACTGGGAAAATCGAATTACTTACGCGCAGATTGAAATGCTTTGTTTAACGTTTGTGCGGCACTCAACTATGTCGCGCCCGACGCGTGATTGATTTTAAAATTAATTTAGGACGTTGCAAGTCGCATTAATCCAAGTAGAATTGCCAGGTCCGGATTTCCCGTAAACACACACGCTGCAGTAAGCAATCTTCGCCCTGAAAATAAGTAGCGTGCCTTCGCTCAGCATTGCAGATTCGCGGCAATGCCACATGGCACTTTCAATATTTACCTAATACTATCTTTACAAATAATGCATCTTGCTAAAATGAAAGAATAAACAGGGTGCAGCCGACGTGAATTGCGGTGGGACTGAAACTGAACTCAGAACAACTCGGGTGCTACAGCCAGCACGGTGGACAAACGGGTTTCATATGAAAATGCGGTAAAGTGCGAGAAAGAACGTGAATGAGTAAAATGTCATTTGGCAGTCACGAGAAACAAACCAACAACTTGTAAACCTAGCATTAACTAGCATGAAACTGCACTCGTGATGTCACACAACTCTTTCACAGGAGTTTTGCGTCACAAAAAAATTTCTTTTTCCCGAGTTGTGAGAGAAAATATATAAAATCCCTTCCAGGCAGCATTTGAATGACAAGTCTGGCTCTTTCACTGAAGCTGAAACATCAACCTTGGGACGCTGGCAAAAACCCTGAGAGAAGTGAGTCGTTCGAATTGCCTGCAAAGCCAAAAACCCAAAGTGTCGGTAACTTTTACCTAAATTGAAACATCCTCACCAAATTTACTTTAAGCTGAAAAAGCGGGACAATCAATTAAACCTTTTTCAAGGTCTGATAACGTTGTGATTGTTCTTGTTTCTTGATTTGTGAGCTTGGTGATTTTGTGTTTTGTCACCCAAAGGCGTAGTTCGCGCATTAAATTGCGTTTTTCTTCTCGGGGTTTTTTAAGTAGTCGTGTTACCCTCGGGGGTTTTTAAGTAGTCGTGTTATATTTCTTCTCGGGGTTTTTTAAATAGTCGTGTTATATTGAGGAGGTTAAAGCGAGTAGGTCTTCCAGCTAATACAGATTCTGGCTACGTGGTCTACTGAAAGTTCGTCGATCGACACCCTGAGTACAGGATGAACGAGAGCGCTTTTCTAAATTTTGTAGTTGTTAAACTTCCGTATGTTAGAACTGGTGTACGTCTGGGAATAATTAGGTCAGACCTAAATACCATTTTTTTAAGATTAGGTGGTTAACTCATACCAGAGACGTATCAGAGCCACACAGACAGACTAGACTTGCACGCGTTATATTCCCACTACCATGGGCGTCCGCATGGGGGATCAAACCGGCCAATGCCTCCTCCTGGAAATTGGGACTAAGAACCAAAAATTTCAAGAAAAACTGAACTCAGCAGCTTAATTCCGATTCATTGACTTAAATCTTGTAATGACACTTTATTTTCCGTTATTGACACTTACGCTGCACAAGAGCCAGGTTCACTGCTTTGTCATGCAGTGGTGAGTTTGCCGTCCACTCATTTGCCTGCAGAAGCAAGTTGCGAAACTTTCGAGCCGATTGTTCTTCTGTTGGTCTTTATTGCGTAACAATAACATGGCATCGAATAGTAAAGTGTTACCTTCAAGTTACGGCTGTAGCGCTGGTGCCACGACTAGTGATTTTTCACTTGATCTAGTGATTTTTTCAAAGTAGGTATTTCAAGAAAATCGGTTGTCTTTTTTCTAACTTTTCAACTCTTCAGTCCTTGTTTTACGATTTTCAGCTATTTTTAATTCGTGAACAATTGATTATGTGAATTATTGCTTGAAGATTTGCACCAATAGAACGAACAAATGTTTCTAATTTGATTTTCTCATTGTTTGCACCTCCGTGCTGTTTAGTGTTAATTGCTGCTATATTGGCCATGGCAGTATTTTCAATTCTTAGCAGGAACACTGCAGTGAAAATAATCAATTACCTGTTAGGTTGATTGCCCTAAATCAGTGGTGCCCAACCTTCACTGACATAGGATCTACCTTTACATTTTTCAGTCTCTGGAGATCTACTAATCTGGGAAAGCTTTGAAACAAAACAAACCGAGCCTATCAGTATATCTCAGTTACACATACAAATTTACACTTACATGATGCATAAAATCACCCGTGATCGACTGCCAGGCATTTAAAGATCGACCGGTAGATCGCGATCGACTGGTTGGGCATCCCTGCTCTAAATACTCGCGAGTGTTGTTATTTTCTGCTCTTGAGAAAAGCTCGAAGATTTTATTCACGACCTTTGATGCCGTGCTAAGAAACAAGTCACGACCTTTGATGCCGTGCTAAGAAACAACTTGTATCGATTTTTTATACGATGCACATCTTCATCCAACTTTTTTATTCGATCGCTTCAAATGTCTGATGCTTTTTACAAATCTTCATTTTTC
>Ga0210059_1012031_pt1 | contig 13150 bp, 5 predicted proteins | sample Ectturendosymbi2_FD_188042 | JGI IMG/M metagenome (GOLD analysis project Ga0210059, IMG submission 188042) | Ecteinascidia turbinata endosymbiont from Florida, USA - Sample 2 (SPAdes) (version 2) | ecosystem: Host-associated > Tunicates > Ascidians > Unclassified | place: Key West, Florida...
ATTCCTTTACTCTGACACCAACTACCTTCCTTGTGGGTTTGCCTACACCAGCCGGCACAGCCATCACACACTTTTTCAGGTGTTCAGCTTAGCTGCAATTGTGCATTTCGGATACTTTCGCCACCATGCACGTTTCCAGGCATTCGAATCATACGACACTCTGAATATCGCTTTTTTGCACTTTCTGCGACTGCTGGCTACCTTCTCTCTGGGTTACGTCAGCCGTTCACATCCAGCCCGCATTTTTAGCGGTATTTTTCCGGATCCGTTTCATTTACTCCCGGCTAACGTAACTTTTTTGTAAGTTGAATCCAGATTTTTTCATGATATTGTTCGAACCTAACTGGGATGCGAACTTAACTTAGATATTACTGAACACATGTGTTTGCCAACTCAGTCTAAAAAGCTTTTCGCATTGTATTGAAGATGTAACAAGTTTGTCGAAAACCTTGCGTTCTAGAATTTTGTTGAAAGCATTATTATGACGTAATAATGTATGACAATCAAAGTGCTTTGAAGAAACCTTAAACGGTTATGGTACGCTATGCAATTTAGCTTGATATTTGTTAGGCTAGGGCAGTGTTTCCTAACCTTTTTCTACCTCAGCACCCCTTTTGGCCGTATTGCCTAAGCAGTTAAACACCCCTACCACCATTGGCTAACACCTGGTTACTATAAGGATAAAGACAAACGTATTCCTTCACCTTTTGCCGCCACATATGTGCCCTTCCCCAGCACCCCCTGAAATTGATTTCAGCACTCCCTGGGGGTGCACCCCATGTTAAGAAATTGATTTTAGCACCCTCTGGGGGGGCACCCCATGTTAAGAAACCCTGGGCTAAGGTCAGGTTGTTGTAGGTGCTGTTTGTATTGATATGTGTTGAAGACAGTTTTCTAGGTTCAGGTTGTGTTTTTTGTAAGAACAGAGTAGCAGAACCGTGCTGACAGATACTAACTTACGCCATCATTTTAACTAGTAATGTGCCCTTGTAAATCGTAAGCTGCTGGTTTTGATAGTCATGCTTGTCAGCAAGTTCCATCTAGAGATAGAGCCCAGCCTCTGTTAGAGTCCAGGTTCTGTTGGAAGCGGAAGTGGAAGCGATAGGTGTGGAAGCGGAAATCCCTGCTTACAACAATATAAAATGAGAGAAAATCGTGTATCATGCTTATTATAACAATAAGAAACAATAAAGCATCTTGAACATCACAATCAAATGCTCACAAACTGATACTGTGATAGGGGTCTTGTTTTTAATTCTTGATTATTATGGATCTTGCTTTTTCTACTTGTTAGGCACCCTTCTCATCATTACTTTTCCTATTTTTTCTGCCTTCTTTACATATGCATGCATATGGCTAAATAAACAGCATAGCTGGCACATGCTATGGTTCAGCAGGAAAGTTTTGTTTTTTGTCATGACATGTGAATCAGTTGGCACCGTGTATTCGATGTGTTTGCCATGACTACAACAAAGTGCACAGGGCTAATGAAACCCCGAAGCAATTTGGGTTGCTTTTTTGTCTTACTAGATCTTGGTAACATCATTCGTGATGCTTTTCAATAATCAATGCAGTTGGCTTGATGTCAGGAATAATAGTCCCATGGACAATACTTTGTGCATTTGCTGGAACTGACAAAAGTCCATTACAATCATGTAAACATCAGCACTGTTTTTTCGTGAAGTTTAAACTTTTCTACTTCTTGTGAGATGCATTTTAGCCATTCACCTAAAGCTTTTTTCATTTTGATGATGCCCATGGCTAGTAGTTGTAAATGGTATATCTAAAAATTGCTTTATGATAACTTTTAGCATGTAGCCCTCAAAATAGAAGCAATTATGATAAATATTTATACTTAACCACTTAAGAATAAAGCACTATCAGGTATGTTTCGCATTGCATGCAAACCTCTGATTAAAGTTATTGGGCATGCCAATATGAATGAGGGAAAAACTATATCATGGTTTCTTGTAAATGTACTCTAAAATGTCACAAGCTTAGAAACCAGCCTCAACGTGCCCTAGCCATAGGTTTATCATGATGCACTGTCTTGTGGTCATAGCAAAAATAATTTTAATAAAAAAATAAAAAATAAAGTTAAAAATAAAAAACTAGTTCATGTTATTGTTGAGGTTTTTGGTACTTGTACCTTAGAGTATAATTTTTAAGAAAAAAATTAATGCCTTATATGTTTTACATGTTTCATGGTGATCTGATAAGTTTTTTTTATGTCGTAGGATTAAGTTGTTTGTAAGAAAATGATGCATATTTCTACCAACATAGAGCTAAAACAAATGTGTTGATTTGTTTTCAGTTACTTTTGAATTAGTTTTAATGGTTCTAGTTCGTGAAAAGAATCAACTATATTTTGCCTATTAGAAATTTTGTTAGAAACAATTTCAGCTTGGATTTTAATAGCAATAAAATCACAGAAAGTAACTATTATAAGTGCTACACTTGTGCTGTATGCATTAACAATAGTAGACAGCATGCCAGTGACCAAAACTTGTCACCATTTCCTAAGCAGACTTGCAGATTTTTATGAGTAAATTAGATTTTGCATGAAACGGTTAATTGGTCTCAACCTCGAGTTTAGTTTGCTTCTATAGAAGCCATGATGTTGGCAGTGAAAGTAATTATCAAAGATTGTAGTTTTTGAAAGTAAAGCTCTGAAAGAATTTGGTGGGACACTTGAATTGCCATTTAACTAGAGAGTTGATTTCATAGCAACTACTTTCAAGCTGCTGTAAAACATTTCCACTGTTTGCATGAAAGCATGAAAAGGCCTTCAAAAAATATGGATATATATGTGCATGTGTGCATGTAATTAACGAAAACAAAGTAAAATCTGAGTGTTGTTTAGTAGGCACATAAATCTTTGGTGTTTTGTTTTTTGAAAAGTGCTATGTAAACCCCATTTATATGAGAAGTGACTTTGTTTGATAACAGAAGCTCATACATGCACAATTGATCAAGATATTGGTTATGATTGACTATGTGATGCTTTCAGCCTGCAGACATTTGTAGCGATGCTGAAAGTGCTAAACCCATGTTACATTTGCTTGTCTATCATTCACCTTATGTTGGTTTCATTACAGAATACTATGTAATGATCAGTAAATATGTTCAAGACTGGTCACATTTAAAACCAGCACAATGGTGCATAATTTTAAAACTGTAAGCTATGTTGTCATGTGAAGTTGACTTCACAATCTTAACAGCTTTTCGTGATGATGAAAGATTGCTCTTTTAACAAGTAAGGGTTCAGGAAAGTGCTATCAAAGTACCATGACGTCAGCAGCCTTTGTTCAGAAACAGCAACCACAAAACGTTCGATGTCATTTTTTAATCAACTCCCATGCTGTGGATACAGCAACTTCTAGAAGATCTTCAGAAAAAAGCAATCATGTGACTGATTCGTGGGCATGAAACAGTCGAGTCTCCTTAAAACTTCTGCACAAGTTTCGCAACACCTCATAGCAGTTGGAAACTGAGGCAAGATAGAAGATGCAAAGCCTTGAGAGAGAAAAGAAATGCATTTAGGAAGAGATTGCAAACCATCACAAGGACACTTTTTAGTTGTGTTTCCTGCACAAAAGCCCTAATAGCCAACAAGTGTCAAAAAGAGTTGATGCTGAAAGCATGATTACAAGATGTCTTATACTTTATGTTTGTTAAAAACAATACATGTTGTGATTTTTACCATTAATATTCAGTTTTGCACTTAAAATTGCTCTTGTCATATGGCATGGTAATACCCCCTTGCTATATGGAAATACCAACCGTTTAGTTAAAAGCTTGAGCACAATAAATAAAATGTTGGACCAGTGCTAAAACAGTCTTTAGTTTAAAAGGGCTATCAGTAAATAAGCTGCTGTGAGCAGTCTTATAGTAAAGCAAACAATGAACTTTGCATTGAGTAAAGTGACTACAGTTCTAGCAGAGTTTTTGCTAATTTTTAAGTCTGCTCATTTGTGGTGTTCTTTAACTTTGTAAAAATTTTATCTTCAAGAAAATATTTTGTTTAATGATAACACAATCAATTGACCCATAATGACATCAGATGCTAGGATTCAATTGGCTGTTTGTGGGGAAGAAGAATTAAAGACTCTCATAGCTGGAGCTCAACAGAGGCTCGAAACAATCAAAATCCAACATGAGATGAAAACTACGCAAACAATTCTTTCATTGCCTGATTTACGACCTGGACAATAATGTATTTGGACTCAAATAGTTCGAGACCATATATAACCTATTTATTGATGAGAAGAGAGTATTGATATTGTTGTTGTGTCGCATGGAGAAACATCCTGACGCCATAGTAATGGCTGTAAAAATTTGCACTGTTCTTCTGTCTGGGTGTTGTCTACGTTTTTTTGTGATTTAGAACCATGGGCTGAGGAAATAAATTTCTCTGGACATTCAACAACTAAAAGCCAGAAACTCTTGGAGCCTCTGTCTGGCCAAGTTCAGCAAACTTGTATAGTAAAACCTTCCAGACATTAGATACAAGAATACCTATAATCACCTTAATGCAATTGTACTTAGGACATTGCAAAAACTTTTGTTTCGTTTGTTTATGTGGTGAATATTCTTTTATTTGTCATGTGAATCTTATTTGGTTTGTTTGTTTTGTGGTAACCCCGACACTCTTCTTTTGTTTGTTTGTTTTGTGAATTTTATTTTTTCGTATGTTTCAGGTATCTGAGTAGCATAAATAATAAAGTACATGTTAATGAACTGCATAAATGACCACTTCACCAAGCAATACCAGCCAAAAGTTTTACAATTGACACTAATCTGAATAAATGAAGAGAAAGTCTTGAAACTGTTTGGAATTGGCTAAGAGGTACGTGTGGATGGGCTTAGAATATACTTGGGTATTGCTCTCAGTTTTACAGTCAGTATCATAAAATGCATGATAGCATAGTTGTTCCACTTTTTAAGAATGTTTAAAGCAGTTTAACCTACTACTCACTTGTTGTGTTCATAAAATCTCTTGCGACCTGAGCCTAGACAAAAATACAGGAGGAGATTTTTCTTACTCTCTGCAAAACTGTGCATATTTTAAAGAATTTTAGCTTGAACATTTCAAAATAAAGTAATTTATACCATGTGATTAGACTCAATGGTTTGCATGATTACTGTAAGGGCACCATAATCCTAAACAAAAAGCATTTTGTATTTTCTCTTCAGTTTTTACCAATTATCCATTTTTGTTCATGCATGGTATTGATTTGGGCGTGCTGTAGTCAAAACATTTACCCACTTTAATATGTTGAAGGGAGCATTTAATGCTCTTTTGCAATTATGAATGCCATAAAGTACTCTATAATCTATGCACAGCAACAAATTTCTTTAGTTTAAAGTTGACTTCATGTTTTTAGCTGGTTTGGTATGGCTGCTGCTGCAAAAAAAGGAGCAACTGTTCAGTAGTTGGAGATCTCCAGCAACTTGTCTGTCTTCCTCTAATTTTGCACGTTTATAGTAATCTAGTGTTGAAAACTAACCCATCTTTCTTGTGTACAAGGCGGTCTGTGCCAATTTCGTGCCCTGGAACATTTATGCTAACGCGTGATGTGTTTCATATTTAACTGGGGAAATGCACATTTTCTTGCTATATCAACTATTCTGTGTTGAGTAATCAAGTTCATGATAAACTGTGTGAAAACAGTTTCTTATAAATAGGCGTTGGCCTAACAATTAAAGGAGATAAAGATAATTGTCGATTGGTTTCCCTGAAATTCGAAAACGTCGAGGAGGTATTGAAATTAATTAAAATGTCGCCTCCACACTAGCACTCAACCAGGCGATGTATATTGAACATCGCAGCAACTTTTAAGCGTTGAGAAGGGTAGTTTCCCAACAATAAACGACCATAGGCGGAAGCCATATAGAGGTTGATGTTAAATTTACTGGTAAACGATCCATTTACACCCATGCAGTTGACTGCGCCATCGTTCAAATTTCATACGGGGGCAACCCCATTTGTGGTGGCAATTTTGTTTCAGGCAATTATTAACTCAAGGTTCAACTCGTGTCCATTTTTTTGGTAAGTTAACGACTCCCAATCGTGCTCAGCAATCTGACGTAACAATTTCAGACAAATGCACGAGACAGACGGGAAGCGCCAGCACATCTTTTTGCTCAACAACTCATCTACGAAACAGCGAAGCTGTTAAGATCGGAGAAAGAAACATGCAATCCACAAAAAATGCGCAAAGGCCACGAAGAAGAGATCGATAACAGAGGTAATGCAACTGATGTAAAGACTTTAATTTTATTTCTTTCCTCTGGTGATCAGTGATCGCATGCACATAAAATCAACCCCTGTGAAAAACAATTGTCGACCATTGTGAATTCTCTACACATACTAAAACTTGGGGGCCCGTTAGAAAAGATAATTCATAAGATTTCTACATTGCGGCTCTGCATGTGATCTCTGGCGGTGAAAGATCGCTTTCATTTCGTAAAATTAAGTGGGTAAAAGTAATGGTGAATGCTTGAAATATTTCACGTTTTTGCGGAATTTTGGTTTTAAAACTAGACTGTTAAAGGTCCATTTTGCAGTAACTAGCTTCGTCAGTAGCTGCTAAAATTTATCCCTCCAAATTAAGCATAAGACACGAATAGAGAGAAATGGAATTAAAAAGTAGGTCACTTCCATTTGCTCCTGTCCAAGTGACAGCACGGAGTAATGGACTCATCACCCATTACCCTGTGTTGATCGGGTGGGATGATGTTCTTGGTGATGCTCGAATACTGTCTTACCAGGGCAGAAGCTTCTAAATAAACTGCGTTTGCAGCAAAAAAAAAAGAAATTCAAACACGTACTTGCAGAAACGGCAGTCTGTGCGAATAAGGACACAGCCCAAACAACGCAGTAGTGTGACTTGGGCCCATGATAAGATTTTTATTGCATACGGTTAAATGTACCAATAGGACAACATAACGTTTAAAATTACGGGTTTTCTACCTTTGAATTTTTCCTGAAACGCAATTTATTAAGTCCTACAGAGACAAATTCAACCAACTAGTCACTACAATGGTGTTACATGTGAATCAAGCTGCAATACTTGTAATAAGAAATTGATTTTATGCTAGTGAACGCGTTTTTTTTCAGTCCTCAAATCTGCAGCGAAAACTTACGAGTGGATTGTTGAAATAGCTGGTATTAGAAAGAGCAAGTAAACAATGATACGCGTTGTCAAGTAACCACCAAGAACAATGTTTTAACGGCTTATCTGTTGTGGAGTCAATTGCGCAAAACAGCGATGCTGCGGTGAAGTTCTATCGTGTCACTGCGATAGTTGGAGAAATGTAGAAAATCCCTTGGAAAAAATATCTATCTGCACTCTTAACATTGCCGCTTGCCATCGCAATCCCATTTGGAAGTTCTAAATTACGAGGGTTTTTAAAATTGTTCACAAAATTATTTATGAAAACTTTGAATAATTTTTGGTTAACTTTTAATGGCTACAAACTTTTTCCACATCTGTGTAAAAAGCGTGTGAAAATCTCACGTGAGAGAAGCGTGCAGCAAATTGGCACGTAACGTGAAAGGCTTTGTTTAAATGCAGAGTTAAACAAAAATTTTATCCGAGTTTTAGCCAACTCAAAGCATCATCGTTGAGGTGATGACCGCTCAGGGTACATATTTAAATTACTCTTGAAGCGATTACATCAAGTGTTGTCAATATTTGTTCATTATAAAGTGATTCTCATTGTATAAAAGAAAAACGTTGCCTTTTATTATTGACAATATGTTACTTTACTCAATTCTACTTGGTATGAAATTTTCATCCAAAACGGCGCAAACGTTTTCTATAAAAATTTCTCTTTATTCAAAAACGATGAAGGTCGGTGAACGACTTCAAACGCCGCAAACTGCAAACAAGATGGCGTGTTCTTCTATGGATGGTTTCCGTGACTGAAATCTCGGTACGTGAGACCTGATCATCATGCAAGCAGGTGAAGCTTGTTAACGTTGAAATATTTTTCACTGAAAATAATGACTTTACATGCTCATACTTGTAAGCCTAATACTGCTAGTTTCACTGAGGTGTTTGTCTTATTATCTCGTTGACCCAGGAACGACAAACCAAGCTAAACCGATGCCGGCGACTAAGTCACCATTGATTTTCGTCCGAAAGAACTTGTTTATTCGGTGAACGTGAACTTGGACCGATGTTTGGCGCATTGTTACCACTATGCTTTGATTTTGATAAAACAGCTTGTTTCAATGTAAAAACAATATTATGCGTGTTTACGATGTTATGCATCGGAAAAATGACCTTTTGGAAGTCACCGATTTTCTTCCCTGTCACAGGAGACTGAGCTTATGTCAGCTACATGCGACTTTACGGTTTGGATCAAATAAATTCAGTAATACATCATGTGATATTGTTGATTCTATGAAACTACGGTTTGATCCTGATTTTGTTTGTGACAATTTTTCTACATAGAGTGCCTATGTGATGAATGAATAAGTTATTCCTAAAACATTCCTGTTTGAATCAAGTTAGTTGCGTTTTATTGCTGATATCCCTTGAGTACCAAATCTGATGTTGTAATTTCCATTTCACGACATTCCTAGGTGGAAACAACTCATTCCTTTCGTTCGTCGCGTGCGACAGCTCGATTTGCTTTGAATCGAATGGAGTCGACGGACGCTACCGAGTGGACAACGACTGCGACCTGCTGAGCGAAAGGTTGTTCTGCTCGACATTCTGCTGTTGGTCAAAACGACAGCATCCCAAGCTGAAAGATGCGGATGCCAAACCTTTCTACTTCTCGGCATCGAAGTGTCAATATAATCAGCGTTTCCTTCGTGATCGTGCATATCCATTAACTATAAACAGTGAATGTTTGTTTATGTCGTCGCTGAAATAGTTCGATTTTAGCTGAACAAAGCGGGAAGTAATGTGGAATCTATCTTATATCTTCCACATGCACACATTTAAACAAGCGTTACTAAATCCTCTGATTGCATTCACAACGAATGTACTCTGGTGTTTTGAATGTTTTGTCGTTTATCACAAATTTGTACATGTCAAGGCAATTGATATTTTTTGAAGCAATGCGTTAGCTGGTAGATTATGTTGTGCTCTTATTTCGTTGCTCCGGTTTTACAAATCAGATCCGTTTAAATTTTTTGGAAACTCTACTGACGTCAGCATTACGGGTCATGTGACGGTCATATGATCGCCTGTCGCCAAGATAGCGTTAGCGTACTCTTCAGTGTGTTGTGAAAACAGTTGCTATGGTGAGGCTGTGCTGATGCATCTGCTGTGACAGACGACAGTGGTTAACTCGGGAATATCTAACGGGTAAGAATGACAATCTGAATAATAAAGAAGATATGTATGAAAATATTCGGAGTGTTGCGGTAGGCTAGTTAACTTGCAAGTAATGTAATTGTGGTGCTGTTGGGCTAACAGTTGACACTACTACAGCTGTCGTTGAGTACAGATGTCAGATAGCAACACCGTACTTTTACTGTTGCGTACAAACGATACATTCACTGTCCTACAGTAGGAAGAGACCTTCCAAAAGTGGCTTAAACGTATGAAGCAAGTAAAATGAGTTGTTTAAACTCTTGTTGTGACACGTTTTGGTAAACTATTATTGTTCACAAATGCTTGTGTTGATGTGGGTTGTCTTTCTTTGAATTGATAATTACTATACACGATGCAGCTCACCTGTGTGTGTGTGAAAAAGATGTTCAGTGCTTTATTGTTTGTGTGGCTATAGCATGTGAGTGATGTGCTAGTAATTAAAAGTGACATAACATGCCTGTGAAATGAGTTTGTATTCTGTAATAAGTAATATTGAATCTTTAATCAGAGTTAGTAATCAGCCCTCACGCTTGAATAAACAAAACTGCATGTTAAAGGCTGAATGTCAAACCACCCATAAAACTGAATTACTGTTAGCTTTTCAGTCTATGGACTCGTGCATAAAAAGGTTGTCAGCATAGAGACTTTAGATTGGTTTAAATATTACTTGTACCACAATGATCTCTACTGTGACATTTAATGCAACAAGAATGTGTCCACCAACTAGTGTTACTCAGTGCAGTAGTACTTGAAAATGTCAGCTGAGTTGATGTGTAAGTGTATACCTGATAATGGCCTCACATCATTTAAGATGTATTAAATTGTTACTGCTAACTGAGCAAAAGAAATATAGTCAATAATAGCGATCAATAAAAATAGAAACAGTTTTTGGCAGTTCCACATGTAAACAAGAAGGGATCAGATTTCAGGTCGTAACCCAGCAAATACTAAGGTCTTTCCATAGCAGGTGAACCCAAATTGTCATCCTATGCCTGGTATGGAGAGAAAACAACAGCATATAATACAAAAAAGTTGTTACACAGGTGTTAGCCAATGGTAGGGGTGTTGAACTGCTTAGGCATGACCAAAAGGGGTGCTGAGGTAGAAAAAGGTTAAGAAACACTGCCTTAGCCAAACAAATATCAAGCTAAATTGCATAGCGTACCGTAATTATTTAAGGTTTCTTCGCTTTGATTGTCATACATTATTACGCCAAAATAATGCTTTCAGCAAAATTCTAGAACGCAAGGTTTTCGACAAACTTGTTACATCTTCAATACAATGCGAAAAGCTTTTTAGGCTGAGTTGGCAAACACATATGTTCAGTAATATCTAAGTTAAGTTCGCACAAAGTTATGAAAAAATCTGGATTCAACTTTTTCAGCAATTTATTGGTATTTGCAGCAAATCAAACGTGACAACTGGTCATGAAAAATGTTAAACACGAAACATTATATTGCTAAAGTTCACTATTTGATATAATTATTCAGCAAGTTCATTGGCTCTCAAAATGGTTAGTGAAGGTGGAAGGGGCAGTTTGCTCGATGCATGTTATCATTCCGAAGAAATACCTTCCTAACCAGCTCTGTTAATCCGCGGACAGACGCACTAACTTGTTTTTGTGTGTCTTCAGACATTATGGCAAATAACGTTTGCACATAACTTCCCGCTTCGCACAGACTTTCCTACAGCAGTTTCACTCCACACTGTCATGCGATGCTTCTTTAACTTTGGATGGTCATTTGGATGGTTTGACTGAAAATGACTCATTCAAACGCTTGGCTTTGCCTAACATTGTTTGTGAAGTGAATAGCATAATGTAAGTGAATACTACATGCCTTGCTAAGTTGCTGAAAAGAATAGTTAGCTTCAGTCAAAGCATCAATCAGTCTCCAAACATTAGCCCTAATGATCAACATCTGTTTGCTAAGGCAGTTACAAGCACAACTGCTAAGTTCGCACCTGCCACATAAGTTCGCACAAACAGCTCAGATTCAAGTTGCGAACATAACCGGGAGATTGCTGTGCTTTCGAACTGTTACCATTGTAGTAGACAGCAGCTAGGTTTGAAAAGTCAGCCTCCGATAAAATCGGTAAGTTGCACGATGACTTGGCCTTCTACGAAGAATACCATGGATGCTAGTTATTCTTTATCTCATTCTCTCGCGCTGCTGATATCGCACGTTCATTCAGACTTATAGTGCAACTTCACCGCTTAATCCACATTGGGAAATGGACAAAACTTTTTCGCCAAGTTACTCTCCAAGTTAAATAACCTATGTGGAAGCAAAAGCGGTAGGATTTTCGCGCTTCCGTTTCCGCTTCCACATCGCTGGTTGTAAGCAAATGTGAGGAGTAGAAAGAGGAAGCATTTTCATGGTCGGCCCCGGGCGACATTAACAGTGCTACGCCACCAGCTGCAGTAGAGCATACGCTGGGATATTACCTCGCTGGTTCAAAATGTAATCCTAATTTGTGCCAAAAAAGTCTTACTCTAATAGGCCTAAATATGTTTTTCTTTGCGTCAACAGCAGAATCACGAGCAACATTTAAAAAACTTGTTTTGGACAGAGTGAGCATGTTTGGATGGATGAAAAAATGATTACAATTTTGCTTTTTGAAATTCAAAGTAGTGCTTTCGTTTTTTTAAACCTCTAAATTTATCGCCTCTTACTTCTAGATCTTTGCAGAATTCTTAATCAATTGCTTGTCGTGCGAGGATAAAAGTAATTAGGAATGGTGTAGGTAACGTCACAAAAATGGCAAAGCTTTGTTAGCCAAAATACACGAAATATGTGGCGAAGAAATTTGAGTGTCAGTGCAGATGCCCAGTGTTAAAATAAAAAGAATGTAGTGAAACAGCTAAGTGGTAGATACTAAAAAACTTTAAAAGTTTGTTACTTTATTGGCAGATGATATAAATGACGAAACACCTTGGCAAAAAATTAAATGTTGGAAAGCAATCTTTCCTGTGGATTTACCACTTTACTGTGCTGTTTTGACTAGTGCTGCTGGGGGTGTATACACTCGCCTTCATCGACTGTGCTTGTTTTAAAATAAAAAGTTATGATTCGCCTCTTCTCCACTTTCTCAGATAACATAGGCCTGCTTCAATACCAGGTAGGAGACCAAAACGTGGGAGTTTCATCAGGGCATCACCACCTGTCCTTACACAGAAGAGTTGGTATTGTTTTGTAACGAAAAAAACAATTAAAATTTTCTGAATCAAAACAAATTTATTGAAGCATGGCAACGGCAAACACCTCGAAAGTCAATTGGTTCACCAACATTTTTCGAGTGAAAAATGCGTAGACCCTCTATCTAAACCCTGTCAACATTTTCAAATGTTTATGCATTTCTTCATGGAATTTGTAAATAAGGCCACAGGTTTGAGGTTGCAAATTCCTGAGAGGAAAGTGAAAATGAACGTTTGCAGTGTTTGGCCGTTTGCATAAATTTCGGATGATTTTATTATGTGTGAGATATTTTGTTGCAGCATTATTCAAGGAGTTAGCTTTAATTACCATTAGAGAAATGTAAGGTTTCGAGTCTCGAACTTCCAGGTCTCGGTCTCGGCTTTTCTGACAAAGTCTCGGTCTCGTCTCTAAATTTGAGCCAGGTCTCGGAGGGTTACGGTCTCGACTACATCACTGCTGACAACCATAACTCCCGAAAGGAAAGTTGCCAAGGTGAGGGCCGAACAGAAAACCTTTGGCACAGCAGACCAAAACACATCCGCTATGCCACAAAGTCGTTGCCAGCAGGGCTGTAGAGTCGGAGTCGGAAGGATTTTCAACCTAAGGAGACGGAGT
>Ga0210059_1012032_pt1 | contig 13149 bp, 9 predicted proteins | sample Ectturendosymbi2_FD_188042 | JGI IMG/M metagenome (GOLD analysis project Ga0210059, IMG submission 188042) | Ecteinascidia turbinata endosymbiont from Florida, USA - Sample 2 (SPAdes) (version 2) | ecosystem: Host-associated > Tunicates > Ascidians > Unclassified | place: Key West, Florida...
TCGCAAGGCGTCGTTGATGGCGGGGTCGATAAGGCGGGTATGAGCACTGCGACACCAGACAAAAGCGCAGTACTCTGCGGTTGAATGCACCAGGGCTAGGGCGGCTATTCGCAGAGTTGTTGCTCCAACACCCCAACCGGAGCCAGCAAGCCGTCTCAGGAGCGCGACACGTGCTGTTGACAAGGGATACCTCAAAATGTTTCGGTTGTGGTAGAATTGGCGACTGACGAAAGTCGCCCACGCAATAAAAATAAAAGGAAAACTCCTAAGCAAACTGTAGCAGCTTAAATTTGTACATTGCTTGTAGTTTTGAAACGTATCAAACAACTGAAGTACTTTTTCAACAAAGAGATATAAAGACTGTAAACTTGAACATTATGCAGCAAAAGGAGTGACAGGTCTGCAATGAAAAACGGCAAAGCACCCTAAAAACTGAAGGAAGCATTGGTTCGATGATGGATCGTTCGTTGAATCGATGTTCTTTCCAAGGAAAATTTCAAGCTTGTTTTGACTAACATCGATTAGCTCTAGAAATGAAAAAACATGAAACCGTACCAGAAAGTACTCGCAAAATTTAGATTTTTATTCTGAACCGACGGACCTTGATGCTTCATCGATTTTTAGAACTGACTGAACTTATGCTTTATAGATTTTAGGGAAGAGCCCGTAACGCCGTGAATTACATCACTGCATTCGCTCTATGATAGTTTGCCGGTGCATGAGAATCATTTTCTTCGTGGTGTGTGTTTTGTACCGAGACGTAAATTTTATCGACTCGTGAACTGTACACGCATTATGTTTCTAATTTTTGCATAAGCAAAATTTTGAAAAACTAATTCTATCCAAAGTGTTCAACGAAGTTTAAGTCGATGAAAATAGGATATTGATGTCTGTGTGTTTCATGTATCTACAAGCGAATGTGGACGATTTAAAATGCCGTTAGGCTTGGACTCAGCCTCTTCAGAATTTATCCGACTTTAACCTCGACCATCTTTTTCAGATTCTTGATAGGAAATTCGACACCAAGAGCAGCATCATCAAACCCCCTGACGCCAACACGGCGGTCATCAACAACTCTGCTGCGTAAGTTAAGTTTTTTGTCGTCATAGTTTCGTGTTAGCGCGGCTCGGAACCTTACGATGCATGCATGCTTGTCTTTTGACCATATTTTTTATCTTTTAGATGAGAGTTTAAGTAGTTTGATGCTGTGGGTGGGAAAGTCTAGTGCAGTTCACAAGCTTATTGCTATATGTTGTGGGCGCCGTGATACGCGTCTTGTTTCTTTCTCCACATAGCACGAACCAGGATTCCGGCAGTACGAAAACTGCAAAAGAAAAGCTTTCTGACACTTTGGCGAGAGTGTATGGAGCCGTTTGCTTCGGGTACGGCGCATTCAATCTCTGTGTCTCTATGGTGCCGCAGCATTTACTTCGTGTTGTCAACGTGATTGGATTCAGCGGCGACAAAGATGTGGGCCTGAGGTGTCTGGAAGTGGCTTGCGAAAGTAAAGACATGAAAGCGCCACTTGCAATGTAACTTGCTTGCAACATTTTACTTTTTTCTTGTTTGCCGCCCAGTGGCGTCATTGAGTGCATTTCGTCAACATGTGGAGCTTGGACGGCGTGCAGGATCGTTTTTCTCGTTTGAAAATACGAAATGCTGAAAGTGTGACTGATCTAAAACGTCGCGTTATTCACGCGACTCCCATTTTTTGTGGCAAGAGTTGACGTTTGCTGAATTACCAAGTATCTACCGTTTACAACACATCTGAGGCGTCTGTCTTAAAAGTATGTGTGTGAATGTTACCTTAGACCTGTCCGATGTCTCCTCAGTCGCAACTTTTGCACGGATAGAGGTTTAATGCGACTTGCCGTGTCTGATCATTCGAACGAAACTACATGTATAAGACCTGAACACCATTGCAATGCTGTTACAATTCGCGGTAATTTCGGAGAGTATGTTGCAGTAGCGGTAAGCTTTTTATTCTGCAAATTAGGTTTGTAGTTTAATTTCTTAGTTACGTCGAAGTTTTGCATTCTTAATAAGCGATCTTACTCGCATGCTCACTGTAAAAGTATTTCAATTCGTTGTGCTATGCATCCCTTTTTTGATGTCGACATAGTCGGGAATACAACTGACTACAGCGGCATTTTTGTGAAGAAGAACGTGTTCTATCATTGTTGCCTTTGCTGTGGCACAGGTTGTGTTTGCTTTGGTATCACACAGTCGTGCGCCCGTTTTTCGGTGTTGACGGCGACGTCTTTGACGCGGGCTTACCGGTGGCAGAGGAGCTTCTTCGTCGAAACGAGCTTAAGTATCCAACTTCCTCTCTTGTCCTGTTTTTCAAAGGAAAGATTTTACGTTGCAAGGTGCGTTGCGAAATTTTTTAGCTATCGTAGAAATTTTTGCCGCTTCGCTGAGGTTGATGTGTGTTTGCCAAGAGCATCAGCTGTAGTGTCACACACAGGGACGGATTAAGGGTACTGTATGCCTAAGGCTGTTTACTAGAAAAGGGCGTATAGTTTTGTTAGCTCAGTAAGGTTTATAGCACACTGGAAAATAAGATATATTAATATCATTCTCCGTCTCTCTTTGTTAAATGTAATGTTAAATGAAAGAGTCTTGCAAAAGAAGTGAATTGCTTTAGTGATTGTAATCAGATATTTCGTCAGATTTGATAAATTGTAGCAGATAATTCGGTAATTACTAGTAATAAAAACAATAAATCAAAAAAAGAAAACTGAGAGCCTTCGGCTATAAACTTAGTAGCCTAATACTCAGTCCGGCATTGGTCGCACAATGCGCGCGTATACATCACTGAGCAGACTCACAGTTATTTCCAGTTGACCTTAACTTCCAACACGTTGAACGTACTTGCAGTGTAACATCAGCAGCGCACTAGAAGCTCTACAAGTCTCTTACAACCACGCGGTAGAGCTGAGAGAAATGCAGCTACTGTGCGCGTACGAAATCGGTAGGCTTCGTTCACTTTATCTGTGTGTTGCATCACCTGTTTTCCGTATTTTCACCGGTTGTATTTACTGCAAAGGTTGGTGTTGCATCATGCAGCTGCAGTGGGAACGAGCACTGGAGAATATAATAAAGTATGTATTTTCTTGCTTCTGATCAGAGCACTTGTTCGCTGTTGTATTGAGAATGTGGATGTCTGCGCTAAAAGTAAAATGTGTTGTCCGCGCTCCGTTGCAGTGAACCATACGTTAGTTCGCTGTAAGAGCTGAAACTATCGCACACGACAAGTTTGTTCCGTTAACCGTGTGAACGTCTGAGTCAAATGTTTTTTTTACCGTGCCTGATGCGTAAACATTGTGAAATCGACTTCATATCCAAAAGTTAGATTTATGTTCGGACTTCGTGCATGGAAATGAAAAGAAATAAACTTACGATATTTTAGGTTGGAAACTGAGTCGCGATGCACATGCGCAGTCCATATATTTGTGCGCATGCACAAAAGCCATGCATTGAATGACGAGAAGCATGTGGTGCTTTGGTAAAATATGCGCTCGCTCTAAAACGCCACTTCAAAATCCAGAATCTACAACTTGTTTGAAGCCATAAGGATTACTGAACGTTATTACCCTGTTAATTTTTTACTCAGGCTGAAGAACGAATCGAAATGGGCAGTGTTCTATTACACGTATTTGACCGCCTGTAAGTCTCCTGCTACGAATTTTGTTTTTTACTAACCAGTGCATAGCTAGACTTCATCCATGCAGCATTCCAGATCTAATCCACCAGTAGCACAGCGTTGCTGTACGTGCAGTTCGATTCTTTGTTTTGTTGCGCGACATTGATTCCATGTCACGGCAGGTGTTGCCACACATGAGTCCAGGACTGAAGTTGCTTTTGGAAAATTGGCTATTGCGTCAACACACGGAATGTCACCACGCATTCAACACAAGACTTACCGAGAAAAATTTTGCTGCCGAATTATCAGTCTTGTTTGTATTTGAAGATTCGAAGCAGGCTTAACGTACGCGCGTTATTACTCTTTCTTTGCACGATGTGCCAGTTGCCAGTTGTTCATAGCTGGTATAAAAGCAAAAACTTAAACCCCGTTATAAAATATCGAAACGTATCCACATTTTCTTTCACTGCTGCACGAAGCAGTTATCCAGCGAAAATAATTTCCAAAGCATGTGGCAAGGGTTTATTTGTTGCTTGTTGTTTCGAAACTTGTGTCATAACCACTCGTCATGTGTATGGAAAGCAATGACCTTACTAAACTGTTTGCTTTTGGAGGCAAACAAGTCACTGATCGCCAAGCAGGTGGTTTTCTGGTTGAGCAAGAAGCCAAAAAAGTTGTTTCGTTGTACCAGCCAGAGAGTGCAGACGTGTATAACTGTATGCTGCCGCACCTGTTTTAGGTAGGAGAAAGTGTCGATTCTTTGAATAGCCCTTATTCAACACAGCGCCAAGCTCTTCGTTGCTCAAAGCTTCCTGAGTTCTTTGTCAAAGTATTTTTCCACCTACACACACAGCTTTTCTGCTGTTCAACAACTGCATCATGCTTTCAGTGCTTCATGGAGCAATGCACGATTTCTCTGAATGTGAGGAACTCATGTATCAGGTTCCGGAGACAATGAAGCGAAAGAGCTATCAGCTGGAGATGTACGTTGTGCGAAAAGTATGTCAATATCTCCGTCTTGTTCGGTTACAATTGATAGGTCAACCTCGGTTGCAGTTGTGCACCTCGCAAGGTCGGCTGTGGTAGGGTACTTTTCAGAATTTTACCTTAAGTCCGACAAAAAAGTTCGCAACGTTGGTCTTTATCATGTCCATTTATGGAGTCAACAAGAGTGAAAAATCTCTTAAAAGTTCTTTAAATTTTTTTTGTTTTTGCAGGCCAGAATTTTTCACAAGATCCAGCCTACATACGAACGAGTGATGCTGCTTATCTTTGAACTTATTTATTTGTGGAGAGCCCTTCCCAACTGCGAACCACAAAGTGTTCAAAAAATGCTAAAAGGTACATACATTAATTACTTGGGTCAACACAAGCGAAGTTGTCGGTTTCTGAATAGCATGTTGAGGCGAGAATGTTGAATCATGTGAGCATCAGGTATTTGGAGGTTCACTACTGTCATGAGAATTGAGACTGTCTGAGTTGGTTCGCAATACATTACAAAGTAAGGCTGTATATATCTTTGCGTCGAACAACTCAAGAGGAGACTGTTTTAAACAGAAGGCCGGAGTACGTGCTTTCGACTCCCTCCTTCAAGCGCTCAATTTCCATACTCAATTTTAGCAGAAAGCCATTCTTAGTTTTTAATGTACGTTTCACACCCAGGGTATTGAATTTTTAAAGGAAATTGTTGAGGTCAGACTTCTTTTCGGTTTGATGTGGAAAATCAGTGACGTGTAATCGCAGCTTTGCTCAATATCGTTTCTTAATAGCAAAGAGCAAGTGCATGTGGGTCAGTGTTGCTACGCGCCTAAAAAGCAGAGTGTTACGTCTCAGTTTTTCAGAAATTGTTCTTTGCATCAGAGGGACAATGGCATTTATTTAGTTGAGATCAAGTAATACTAAGCTTGTGCTACTTTGTTCGTGGATTCCCAGATACTTGTTCCACAGCGACTTTCGAAGTTGGTCGACTGATTGTCGTTTGTGGCAGAAGATGCATTCAGTTGCTAGTTCTGAACACGCGACCTTAGAAAAGCCTTTCCATTGTAGACAAAACAAAGACAGTTTATTTGGTAATCACTGTCATTAGGGAACGCGTGGGCACTGGCTGAACGATTGCAAAATGCAAGGTCCACACCGTAGCGAGTTTGTACTGTAAGCGGTCGTAGAAAGTCAGAAATGTTTTTTCTTTGTGGTATGCAGAATGCCAGTCAGTGACCAACCCTTCATTGGCCGGTGCGAAGTATCTTCTCATGGGTGCCATGCACGAACGGCTGAACGATATGGCGAAGGCAGTGTCTTGCTTGGAGGAAGCCATGCGGGTAGGCCCTGTATGCTTCCCGCTTCAAATATTTTAACCTTAGGTTTTCAACTTGAGTAGTGGTCAGTGAGGTCGGATATTCATTCCTGGAACAACACCGACAGACACGTTTTAAAGAGATTACCATAGATCCAGGAGTGCGATAGTGCAGTTGTTTTTGTTGGCGTTCGTTGTTGCGATGCTTTCATTATTTCATATCTGGACTACATAAATCGATTATGCAGATGCCCAAATATGGCAGCGTTAATCAAAACAGATCGAGGTTGACTACAATTCATAGGTTCTCAAAGTGCTCCGTACGGAGCCCCAGGGCTCCGCGAGAGAAACCTCGGGGCTCCACGAGCTGTTCGTTTACTTATGTTTTTATTTTTAGAAATTTATTGTGGGGCTCCGTAAATTATGGTCAATCTCTTCATGGGCTCCATAACACCAAAAGTTTGAGAAACCCTGGATCAGCTACAACGAGCCGAATGTCGGCTGGTTTTTACCCGTTGACTAAGCACAGTTGCTGTACTTTTACAACAGCACCGGATTTATCTGATAGGAATCGGCTTGGCCTTCAGCGATATTTAGCATGTATTCGGAAGGCAAAGTCTCGGTTAATGCTTCCGGACCTATAAGCTTTGCATGGATAACTTTGAAACGCAGATCACCGGATGCTGTGTCGTCGCATGGTCATCGTTTTGGGCTGCGTTGAAACGATTGAAAGAAATAATACCTTTGTTCATCAGAGCGACGTGGTGTATATTCCAAAAATTCACAAACATAATGAACAAAACACACGAGACTCCGTTAATGCTTGAATAATTTTTGTTTGCTTCGCGTCGGCGGTAAGAATTCTGGAACAGGTTGTTTGTTTGATCCCCTTTACCCGATTTTTTCCGTTTCGTCTTAAAAATGCTCTGGATGTTTTTGTTAACTTTTGAATAAATTTGAAGTATCTGAAATCGTCAAGCCGAGGTCAATGGGATCGATCGCGATATCATGTTTAATGTTAAACGCGTTGCTTTTAATGTGAAAGAATTGCACTGTGGTTAGATGCACTGCGCTGGATGTAGGCACATTTTGATCGCTTGCATAAAAAAACACATCTGTTTTTTTTGTTATTTGTTCCGTACAGAGCCAATTTTGTAGTCGTCATAAGGTTTCATATGTTTTGCTCATAGAACGGTTTCAAAACATACAAGACGAAGGAGAACGATAAAGCATGGTGTTTTGACTTTCAAACCATGAAGCAGGTTGTTACTACTGTAATTCACGATCGCTTTTCTTTTATTGGTGGTTATCATATTTTATGGCACGTAGTTGCCTAACAAAGGCAGCGTGTTTCTGGTAAGCATATAATCGTGCCAGTCGCGGGCTGTAGCTAGCAAACACAGGTATAGCAGCTGGCAAATTTTTGGGGATGCGAAGGATTTTTGCCTGAATTTCCCCAAATTTGTCCGTGAAGTTTTTGTATTTTTTTTCCACAGAGATCATAAAGACCTGTTTTTGGTGTGACCTTCAAGAAAAGGTCTTCTTGTCTTTTTCTGCAAACGTTAGGCGCCATTTTTACCTGGAGTTTCAGGAATTTTGCCCAGATTTTCGACAAATCAAAACTTTTGGAGGTGCGCTTGCATTCTCTCTCCTGCACCACTGCCAGCAACAGTGCAAAGGTGCACAACTAGCTCCTGTAGAAACACTGAACCAAATGTTTTTCACACGTAAAATATCAACTTCTTTTTAAATCAGGTTGCTGAACATGACGAGGAAGATGCGCACATCGTTCCTCATGCTTGTTACGAACTTTCTAACATTCTGATCGCTGATTCAAAAAGCAAAGAAAAGGGTGTCGAACTTCTCCGCCGTTGCAAGGTAGACACTCCGTACCTAGTTATGAAAATTGTGAATCCTTAACGTGTTCGAATGGAAGCTACGGTTGAGGTACCTCATAACCATGCAATGATTTGGTATACTTAAGAAACGGTTTCCATTAGCAGCCAAACAAAAAGTGTATATTTTGAGTACGGATTTGACTTTGAAATCTGCCTGTGATGCTAACGTGAAATTATATTTAAGGAACTGATACACTCAGCACGTATTTCTAAGGAAGCTGTTGGAAGAGGGTGGTGTTTCACTCGTAAATCACGTGCATCGGTTCTAAGAAGCTTGTACTAGATTCTATGAACGAAATGCCGAATAAGTGTTAGTTATGCAATGTCCAACGAGGTAGAAAATACGCTGAAATCCGGTAGGAGCACTGGAATTGCTTTCTAAGTAATGGTTTGAAAAGTTGTGATCATTCTGGGAGAGCAGGGAAATAAGCAGGTTGTGAGCATAGAGGGGGCCAAAGAAGCCATGGCCCCTCTTAAATGTTTAGAACATATGGTCATTTTGTGCTTTCAGAGGCGTTTTTCCGAACAAAATAGTGTTATTCGCCTAAAATGAAACATTTTTCCACCCCAAAATTTTCGGGCTAGCTACGCCACTGGTTGTGAGGTCATGCAAAACCTGTGGCACTGTGGCAAAATATGTGCCAAAGCCATTTATAACGCTGGCGGCTACGGATGCGTTCATTCGTGCTCAGTAAGTCACTTACTGCAGAGTCTCGCCATATCAGCTCAAACCATTTTAGCTTTGAGCTAGACAAGAACTTCTCTCTGAAATCAAATAGTCTTCCTACAAAAACGTTCTCAAATCAGTGGTGGGCAAACATCCCGCGGGCCAAATCCACCTCGCCAAATCTTTTCAATACTTCAATCAGTATCGTTAAATAAGAAGAGAAGGAATATGAATATACGAAATTATCAGCTGCATTGTATTTCAAACACAAATATATTGACTTGTCTGCTCAGTTCTACGCAGGGCCGGCGCTGGATGGTTGGGGGCCCCCCACGAACCCGGACGTTGGGGCCTCCAATATACAATACATTGCATTTAACACACAATATTTATGTAAACAAAAACATCGATTTAATTTAACAAATGCTAAAAAAGCATTTTCTACAGGATCAACACAACGTATAAAGCAGACAGACTTAAGCATTTGATGTTTCAAGCTAGGAAAATGACTTTTCCAAGTTTTCAGAAATGCAAATGTTTTTCTCAACTCAAACATATCTGATATTTTAGCAGTTTCACTATCAACAGATATCATTGCAAGATTTGTTAGCCTTTAACCAATCATAGTTGACCAGTGAAACGTTTTGATTAGCCTCAACTTGCTGAAGCTCCGTTCAGCAGTATTGCGTACAGCAGTGATCGGAAAATTTTCATTAGAATGGCCCCAACCCCCCTTTCTATGGGTATCCGCAGTACTTTTTCCAGAGGGGGAATCGTCGACATTTTGCTTGTACTTTTCGGGTTAGTGACGATGCAGTGCACACGGACGTTTACAAAGCGCTTTACCCTTTCTACCCAAAAAGAAATTGCTCCATTGTACGGAAATAGTCAAAAAATTCGCTTCGTTGGCAGTAATAGCCAGGTATATTGCGATAAGTTACAAAATAGACTGTCTGTTGATTTTTCAAGCAGAGTACTTTTTCACAAAGAAGCAAATTGCCATGGTAAAACCACAATTATGTATTTATTTACCGAGCAAGACTTGCCAGCATCACTTAGAAACAGCAACTACAAACGTCTAAGATCTCGCCCAAAACAACCAAACACCCTTTGAATAAATCCTTGCTTGTCTTTACTGACTTTTTCACGATGAACGTTCATCCATATAAACCGGACAAACGTTTAGTGTCACACTAACAATGGATTTTTCAAACTTATCATGCTTCTTTTTACACGGTAGGCTATAAAAGTATGTGGCTATGGTGGGCTTAGCCCCCCAAATCTAAATATGAAACACTGTAAATCATTGGAGATTTTATCAAATTTTCAATATTAAGCCCACCGGCACAAACGTAAAGCCCCCCTAGTGAAGACTTTCTGGCGACGGTTCTGGGCTATATTAGAACTTACTGCCTCCCTGCAGTACTTGCGTTCAACACTTGCATGCGGCAAAACGCAAAGTGAACACGTGAAGATTCGTTGTATGTTATTGTTACGCAATAAAGTCAAACAGTAGAACAGTCTGCAGGAAAGTTTCGCTACTTGCCTCTGCAGACATGAGTGAACTGCAAACTCATCACTGCACAACACCACGGCAGTGAACCTGGTCGTGTGTACTGTGGGTGTCATACAGGAAAATAAACTGTCAATTCAAGAATTAAATCAATTTGATCGGAATTACACTCCTGGGTTCAGATTTACTAGTAATTTTGGTTCTTAGTGTCAATTTCCAAAAAAGGGGCGAATGACCGTTTGGATCCCCTTGCGGACGCCCAAGTCGCAACTAATGGCCCACGCTTTTTTTTGAAGGCCCAATTTCAAACTTATGTTGTATTCAGTTATCTGTAACATAGCAATGCTATATATGTAATAAACCCTATAATGACAACATCAATGCCGTGTTAACGTCAAACAATCAATGTTCTATATAGTCGTTGCAGTAGTCCATGTTTGAGCCCACGCAACCGGCGCAGCAAACACGGCCCACAACAAGTGTTGCGCTGCCCAATAAAAAGTGCTGAGCGGCCCACAATTTGGGGCAGAGTATTATTCGTTAAGTAATTGGATTTATCATTGTTGTAAAGTTTCGAGTTTTCATTGGACAGCTCTGATGTAAGATATTACAAGCGCGGGCTACGAATACGATTTTATATGATTGTATACCGGTTATTCTATACTTGTATATTTAAAGGATACAACACAGGTCTACAATAGTGGTGTGATTGACGGAGGTAGGCCTACAAGGCCATGGGCGTCGGAAAGATTTTTTCTAGAGGGGGCAGTAGTGGATTTTCTCAGGGGTAGCACGAAAAAAATTTCCAGAGGGGAGCGAAAGTGGCGAAATTTCAATTTACCCACTCGAAACTAAGAAAATGACCTTTTCTTGCTAAAAATTTGATAGGAAAATGTCAAATTTCAAAATCCACTTCGGGTTTTAGTACAGTATATAGAAACCCACATCCGGATACACTTTTCAGGGTTTTTATTAAGGAAAATGTTAGGTACCCGGTATGGACCTTTAGGAACCCGATTTCTCTGATTCTAGGGACCCGAATCGGGTCCCTGCACAAAAACCCTGCACTTTTATTTATACACTTTTTTCTGAATGTTGGCGAGGGGGCCCTTACGGTGGCCAGTGGGCCTCTTTCAGCTATACGTTTCCCACCCAATGGCTAAAACCTCTAGTCACGCAACTGGTCTACAACTTAATTTACCTGAATAATTTTTTACTAGTCTATACCAAAAATGCCTGCAATCATCGTGGATTCAACAACGTTATCTGAACAACAGCCAGCTTACCAATGCAAATACTGACAACGAAGCTATTCACAATGCATTTCGCAATGATTGGCTTTAGGAAGTTGCGGGTCGTGTGACGATCAATTTCTTTGACATATTAGGTAAATGTGAATATTGAAAGATGAAATGTGTGAAATCAGTTATTGGTGAATTTAGTTCTGGTGTCTCCATATGCCGTAACAAAGGTACTCAGTCAGATTTGTCAGGGGGCCCCCTTTTTGCCCGAGCTCCCCGCCGGGGGATACGGCGGATCCTTCCTCCGGCTCTGGTTCTACGAGTATCTCTTCCTTTTGGTTATGCACAGCCAGTAGTAGTGTTCTCTCATGACTTGGACAATCTTCTTTTAATACTCATTTGGCCCTTGGTTTGGTAAAAAAAATTAGTTTGTGGCCTCTTGTGTGAAAAGTTTGCCCATCACTGTCATAAATGAAATGAAGTCAAAAGATGTTTTTTGAATGAACCAACAAGATTCATTTGGTTGACCAGGTCCACGAGCATCTGTAGTTTGACATCTCTGTCTCTCAACTCCACAGGTGAGGTTGGTGCTGTAGATAGCTTCACGGAAACGGCAGTCACTGCCGTACTACATGTAATAGGTTAGTAATAAGCGGTATAGTTCAGCTGCCGCTATCAAGTAGACCTACTTGTCTCAGTTGACATATTTTTGCGTCATAACTAATAAAATCTGTGAACGCCGGCAGTTTGTTTGCGAACTTGCATTTTTTAGCAATAATTTGTGGTCTTTTATTACAGGAAAACTTTTCCGGATATAACTTTGAAAATCGTCTTCAGATGAGAATACACGCCACCGAGATGAGGTTGAAAAATGATGAAACCAACTTGTAACCAATTTTTTTCACTGGTGATCGATATTGTTGCTGCCATCACCGTGAATTTGTTTTTATTCGCACTTACACGCTATCTTTGCCTGCGCACTGCGCAAGTTGATATAGATTTTTACAGCTTGTGCGTTGACAATAAGAGTTCGTTTACCACCTGTGGCTTCGTCTTTTGAAATTTTTTATGTATTTTTACCAGAGCAACAAGATAGTCTGTTACTGTGTTGCATCTATTTTTAGGCATCGCTTTCTGGAAGAGCAAGTCTGGTTAAATATTGCCACAGTTTTTTTTCGGCTGTATAGCTTTTCATAAAAAAGCCAAAAAACGTTTACTTAAAATCTTAATTTTTGTTTCTGGTAACTTAGCGGATTCGATCTTAGGAAATTATTTTGCAATCCCAACATTACTGTCTGGTTGCGAAATCCAGGTTTGTAGCTAAAATGTCCAAGCAATCGAAAGTTTTAATCATTCTGGCAAAGCAGTCCGTAATGTTGGATTTAAATAGAATTGGGAAACTTCTGTGTAAGGTAGCTCACGAATATTATGCAGCAAACATGATTTCTTACGAACTACATTAAGGTAAGCAAAACCTATTGTTTTTTTCTCTATCGAAAAGAGAAAACATGTTGACCAAGTCAGTAGAGACCTTTTCCGAAATTTGTGCACTGTATATGGAAACTCTAAACCCAATGCAATCAACCGTTAATGCATGCGATTGGTGTGAATTTGACCGAATACTAAAGTCTTCACCTCACACTAAGGCGTCAGTGCGGCGGTTTGCAGCTGTGTTTTACTAAGATAGCCAGGATAGAGCGAGGAAGACGGTGCGCTTGCATTAGTTTGATGGCGTAGTAACGGCGGTGACTATGCTCGTGAATGCCACAGTCCCGTCGCCACGGGGTCCTTGGTGGGCTTAGTCCCCCCAAATTGAAATATGAAACAGTATCAATCAGTGTAATTTTTGTCAAATTTGAATGTCAAGCTCCACCTGTACAAATGCAACCCC
>Ga0210059_1012033_pt1 | contig 13148 bp, 10 predicted proteins | sample Ectturendosymbi2_FD_188042 | JGI IMG/M metagenome (GOLD analysis project Ga0210059, IMG submission 188042) | Ecteinascidia turbinata endosymbiont from Florida, USA - Sample 2 (SPAdes) (version 2) | ecosystem: Host-associated > Tunicates > Ascidians > Unclassified | place: Key West, Florida...
ATCAGTCAACCCCCATCCGCTGCCTATCCTGGCACCAGTCCCTTCGCAACGGAAGACTTTTGGGGGTTTAGCCCCCCAAACAAAGCTCCAAGCCTCCCCAAATTGAAGTATGAAAAACTATAAATCGGAGTCGGAGTCTTTATCAAATTTCAGAATGCAAAGCACCTCCCAATGAAAACTTTCTGGCGGCGGTTCTGCCTGGTACCCGAACTACCAGCTTTCATCACAGAAGTAAATTTTCGGTTGTTTTGTTTTTTGTTTGTCGTTAGAAGACAAAAGCTTCCTGTTTGATATGAGCGGCATGTCGATTTCAATGCAGCGACTTTACCGACCCGCGCTTCCTTTTGTGACGCTAATCGCCCCGTCGCGTCGGAAGCGAAAAGCAAGTAATGCATACGACTGATCGAATAGCGACGGATGCGGCTCGATACGTAACTTCCGTAAAGGACCGTCACTTTCGCAACAAGGCAACGCGAACCGAACGCGCGCACGACCGCGGCGGCGGGAGCTCACCGAGTGCTTCGTGCAGATACTTCATTCCGACCAGGCGGAGAAAGGCTTCCACCGACTTTGTCCCTATCGTGTTCTCGCGGAAGATGAGACTCTCGTCTTCGACTTTGTCCACTTCGAACATCACCAGTTCGTTCATGTAGTCCTGGAACACAACCGACGCAATCACAGACAAGCGGGCACTGGCTGCCGGCAACTCGCCCCAGGCCTCACGAGATTCTTGCGATTCGAACCCGGTTTCGAGTAAAAATCCGATGCATCGTCAACCAGTAATACGTGTCAGACTGATGGCGATTTCCCTTCTTTGCATTCGAATACATTTGAGAGATTACGCGAGAACATGTGCACGCGGCGTGCAACAATCAAAATGTGCACGCGGCGTGCAACAATCTAAATGTGCACGAGGCGTGCCAACAATCAACAATAGACGATTTATTGTTTTCAAATTTCGTGACTCGCCAGCAAGCAGCAGTGCGCTTCACTTGCGCGCAAGCGAAAAACCCTACAACCAATCAGCGCGCGCACAGTTCCTTCTTTTCGGCGACGCCTCATCAAAGCTGTGGCAAACAAACCGACTGCAGACGCACCTTATACGAACCGGTCGCGTACATCACGTTGACCAGGATCTTGGCGATCTCGTCCTTCTTGGCCACGGGCAGCACATTGCCTAGAGTCTTGCATATGTCCAGGTAGTGATGCGAGACGTGCTCGGCGAAGTCCTTGTACTGTTCGGACGGCAGGACCTTGATCGAGAGGAAACGGGCCTTGATCCGGACCGCCAGCGATTCACCGGCCTTGTTCTTGCTGTTGCCACTCGGGGTGGAGAGCGTGTACCTGGGGGAGGAGGAGGGAAGCAAACGCTCAGCGCAATAATAATAATGATAAGCGCGGCAGGACGCGACCCGCATCCACCAGGAAGGGACAGCGCAGCCTCGTCGCGCGTGGGGCGCGTGCATTCAAATGCGACCGGCTGCTGACCGACGCGTGCTATGAGCCAAGCAGCTGGAAACCATGTGGTTTGAACGCTTTTGAAAGAAAACACTGCAATGGCTCGCCGGCGAAACTCAGGTAGTTTTTCAACGAGGTGCATTGAGTTTTAGACGTAAACGACTAGCTCATCATGTCAAGCCAAAAACGACTATCATCCCAAACCGTACAGATGCAGACAAAAGACGGAAAGCTTTGTGTGTCAACGACGGAGCTCACACGGTAAATATTTAGCGTGTAAGTACAGACACGCATTGTAAACTCTCTCACTCACAGGATCCCGGGCGACACTCACCATTTTTCAAGACACTGCTGATTGACTAGGCTGCGAACGGAAAGGTTAACCAGACCCATGTAGTCCTTGTCCTTTTTCTTTTTCTTGTCGGAGTCTTTATACACGTGAACAGTGATGTCTTCCACTTCCGGAATGGAGCTGAACTCGAACTGCTCGCCCCAGAAAACCGAGCTGAGAAAAATAGGGGGGCGATGGTTTTGCAGCAAACCAGACATCGGAAACAAGTCGCTCATGGTTCACAGCGACAGCATCGTAGCACAAACTAGGAAAGCGACACCCGCTTTTATTACGCGGTATTGAGTTTATGTCATTAACGTGCCATAACCTTGAACGGCTTCCACCTTTTTCCCAATCATTGTTTTTGCTGAAATCACGTCACAAAGCGCATCGCGATCAAGTGCAGCATTTTTTTTCAGGGATGAAGCAAATTTTGTCAAAATCAGCTACAGATTTAAGCTGCAAATTTTTATCAAAATCAGCTCGGTCGCGACAGATTTAAGCTGATAAACAGTAACCTACCGCGGACGCTGACATGCTGCGCTGAAACGATGCGGAAAAGGCTCCAACAAGGCTATTTATTTAAATTGGCTCGTTAAATTTCACTACGAATCACGTGCCGACAACGTAACCTCAACGCAAGTTGCCGCAGAGCAATCGGTGTCACTTGCACCTGCCATAAACTGTTTACGACCGCCTCAACTAGCAGCGTCGATTACCTGTCGTTCTTCAGCTTGGACGTTGTCCGAGCGCACAGCTTTCTGTCCAAGCAGATTTCGCAAAAGTACTTCTTCTTGGCAGCCAGACCTTTGGCCTCTTGCACGAACAATGTCAGCTGGTGCTCTATGCGTCGACAATTGTCCTGCGAAGCGCAATGAGCAGTGAGCAGTGAGCCGCGCTGCGCCGCGTTCGTAAAAAAACAACGGGACACATTGCCCGCAGAAAAGGCGACGCGTGTTTGCCTTAGAAAGCACCACACGAATGGACGTGATAAAGAATCTAATCAATTTTATTCCAGTGGCAAGACCAGGAGAGAGCTGGAAACACAAACACCGCCACACTTTCAATAAATGCACTGCCACTTGGCAATACACGGAGAACTACATCGTCTTTAAAAAGAAACGTGCGGCCCACAGGCGACTACCAGGTATAACTTCGGCTTAGATCTAAAATGCTAAATTTCAACCGAAGATTTAATGACGTTAAAACAAGCAAAGAAAGTAAACGGCGCTAGTGAACCAAGGAGCAACGAATAGCACTTTGATAGCAATCCATTACAGTCTGTCTTCTTTTGCGAACAGCGATGTTAAGGAATCCGGTTATTAACTTTAAAAAAAAAGATTTTCTAACTTCGTTTTATTCCTTCTCGCGTATGAACATAAAGGAGATGCGTGAGTTTGTCCGTTAGCTGCGCGGTCGCGCATGGTGGTCAACCATGGAAGGTAACAAACTGTTCGACACAATATTTATGTCGTGATTTTTATGGTTTAGCTCAGGGGCGCACAACCAGCGGCTGCATGTGGCCTTCGATAAAAATTGATGCGGCACATGTTTATGCACATAATTATGCAATTTAAAATATAGAAGTTATGGTGGCGGTGCATCATTAAAAACTCTTAGTCTGCTGCATGAGTATACAGTACTTAGTAGAAAGAAGGCCAAGCAAACGTGTGGAAGCAGAACAGACGCAATGCAGAATTCGCTGGTGGCCGCAATTCATAAAAGTCAACGTAACGCGGCCGGCAATAGCAAACAGGTTGTGCAGCCCTGATTTAGCTGGTGACGAAGACCACAAGACTCCTTGAATTCATTAACAGAAGATGATTGTCGGTCATGGTCCAGTGCACGTGATATGTCACGTGAATCAGGTCTCAGGATTGCACCGGAAGTCAGTTATCCAGGAACAGTTAGTTAACCCACTTCCGCCTGTTACAGTATTACAGGCGAAAAACGCAGATTTTACGATTTTCCGGTTACGCCACTTCCTGTGTAGAAATTTGTGTCAAAAACAAAGCAGGTGTTGCTTTCGCAACGAGGCTGCCATCATCGGCCGTGGGCACAAAAACGAAAGCTGCGTGTCGTCATCATCACCGTCATCAGCAGCAACACACCGGGCGCTTTTTCTCGGTTCGCACCACTCATCGAAGCAACAACTCAGCGCAACGCCCACGGGTCGCAATGCACTGCATCTCACCAGGTTGGGATTGATCGCGCGGCGCAGCTTCTCGATCCACGCTTCGCGTTCGCCCGCTGAGCTGCAGCCGAAGCACCGGGTTCCTTTCGTGGCCAGGACCTGGAAAAAAGCGGGAAAAACCAATGCGAGAAGATCTGACGCAAAGTCGCGTCAGAGCCCACGCAGTCAACGATGCGGAACAAGCGGCGGCTTTGTTGTTGTTGCTTTTCAGTGTCTCGAACGGACCGCCCCTCAGCAAAAAGATGTGATTTACGCACTTTTCTTTCAAAAAGACTTCCACGAAATTCGAACAGCGCTATAGAATACCACGTATTACTCCTTTAAATGCGTTAAATGAAGGCCTCCTACAGAGAGAGGCTTTGCTTAAACAGTCGGAATTGAGAAATCCAGTTCGTCCGACCACACAAGGCGAGCGTCCCAACGTAGAAAGCGCGGTGTGAGGAAAGCGTGTGTCGTGCCCCGAGGCGCCGCCGCTCGTTAAAACGAAGATAAAGTGCTGTGGAGCGAAAAGAAACCTTGAAAACTTCTTTGACCTGTTACGAAAAACCTTTCAAGAAGTTGCCGGGTTTTCAAAATACTACACGGGGGCATTAAAAAGCGACTTTCACCATTACGCGGCAAACTGTGCGAATAAACATCAAAAGGCACGATCGCGTCATTTCACGCTTTTTAGTGTTTGGAGTCACTCGCAAAGGTGTTTGGTCCAAAGCTGCCAGAGGGGATATGCACCCCCAAAACATCTGGCGCCCTTGCTGCGCGACTTGCCAGCGCAAGCATTCCAATAAAAAGACGTTGTAAAACAAAAACTTTGAACTGTTTCGGAGATTGATGGTTTGCGGGGCTGGTCGAGTGTAAGCAGAGACAACTGTGTGCAGCACTATTGCACTTTCATGGTGACATGCCATTATGGCAGGTGTTCCGCGAAACTGAATGACACAAGTGTAAGTGGAACAGCGCAGCGGGGAACATCAACAACACTCAGGTACAGCTACAAAATTCGTTCTTTGCGTTTTGCAAATTTGATGATTTTCGTAACCCACTTGTTCTTTCAGTTCGACCTGACGACGACAAAACTCCAGAAGAGATCTTATACAGGGGACGAAAGCTGTTACAATCATGACATAAAACAAACGCGCTGTGTTTTCGCACAATAGAAGCAGACGAACGGCGAATGAAAATCTTGCGGCTCGCGGCTAAATCTACTTTTCACGTTGCAACAGCGAAGTTTCCAGTATTCAAAATATTTGCAAGTCGATCTTCAGTTTGTGCAAATTGTTCAATTACTCATCATTTTTAAGCTGAGCTGACCGATAACCATCCTTGAGCGAAAGCAACCAGGCAATGGAAAAGTTAAAAACTCAGAAGGCTGGACTCGAGTTCCAGTGTCGCAAAAACAGTTTTGAAACAACTCCGTTGCGTTACAATAGAGCGGGGGTCTCCAAACTGCGGCCCGCGGGCCAAATCCGGCCTGCGAAGCCGTTTCACCCAGCCCGCGAAGACATTTTGTCAAAAATGAAAAAATAATATATTTACGAGAAACTTGATTTGGTAGAAAAACATATCCCGAAACAATCACACTGCGTAAGATGCACGGTCCTCGAACTGTTGTTTAATGTGTATAAGCATATGTGGCCCACGGATAAAAAAAAAACAGGGCAGGAGACTCATGCAATAGAGTTTTGATGTGATTTTAGAGCTGACGCGAATACCTCGAAGCAGTAATCCCGTCCCAGGATGCTGTGATGCAACGAGCGTACACACGCGTGTTCGAACTCGGATAAGTCGGCGGTCAGATCGATGGCATCTGTCGACTCGATGCTGGGCATGAAGAGGGGGAGGTCGGTGTCAGCGGTCCGCGAACTACTCCCGCCTTGCTGCATCAAGGAACTGTCGTCGAAAGAACAATGCGATCAATCACGACCTGGCCGCTGTTTTCTGAACCCGCTATCGATACGCTGCACAAGTGCGCGACTGGCAGTTAGGACAATTATTGACACACTGATCAAAAAACAATTGGACTACATTTTCCAGCTCTGCTCACGAGCACCAAGCGCCATTCGTTGCTAACAGTGCTAAGTCGGGGTTTGAACTTCGAAGGGTCCCTAGAATCAGAAAAATCGGGTCCCTACAGGTCCATACCAGGTACCGAACATCTTCCTTTAAAAAACCTGCGCTGACCAAAAAACAACTGTACTACATTTTCCAGCTCTGCTCACGCGCCATTCGTTGCTAACAGTGCTGCGTCGAGGTTCTAACTTCGAAGCCCGAGACTTCGTTCACGACAAAGTTTATTCCATTTGTTTTGAAACACATGAATCGAAACACAATGGGCAGTTTTTAACTAATAGTGCCTATGCCATTAAAACGACCGTTTTCCAAGCTGGGATTTAAACGCGGCAATCCATGCGAAACGTCAGATCTAAGTAAGGCATCGCAAGCTTCAAGACAAAAGAATAAGAGACTGAAAGCAGCATCTACCGAGACGAGACCCAAGGCCAGCGCTCGAACGCTGTATGCTAGACACGGGTATTTTGGAACAAAGCTGAATTATCTCTCATCACTGAAAACAACTTTCACTGACAAAGAATAGATTTCAAATGGAATTCTTTCCAAAGTCAACTACAAGGGTTCACGTATTTGACGCGTCCAGGGGATTTATGCGCAGAAGTCCCGCGGAAGGCATTTTTTCTTCCAGAAGCAACATAAAAACGGATAGTAGCTTTTCGGCAACTTACTACTGCAGTAACGTTAGCAAAGCTTAGCTTTTGACTTCTAATGCACCAACTCTCGCGGAATCTTCTATGTTAGATACAAAACCGTTTGAGTTGTCGAAGCGTAAGTATAGTTTTTTCTTTTTCACAAAGGATGGGTTTCCCAATGCAGCCTGGTGGGTGGTCCTCCGCAACTACACGATCGGGCGGTTAGGACGAAGTTAATCAACAACCACTGCGTTCGGTAACGTCGTAAAGTTGCAAACTTCGGGTTCTTTGTCAGTTCTTGCACTGTTGTGGGGCTAAACGCTTTCGACTGCCCACCACAAAGGTCCCCACTCATCAAAACTATCCAGCAATCCACACTACCAACTGCACATGAGCACAGTTACCAAAACAGTTGCAAACTGAGCTGTTGAAGCAACTTACTCGACGCAAGGGATCACCGAGCAGCAAAACAAGCCTCCTTCCAGTAATCTGTGCAGACACAACATTTTTCGCCTGCCGGCTGCACGCACCTGTTTTTTTAAACTGGAAGCCACATCATGCCTGCCTTATTCAACAACACCTACTGACTGCACGGTAGTGCATGGCGTCACGGGATCTGTGGGCAGCAGGTGAAATTTTCAAACCTGTCGAGGACCTGACCTATGCTGTATGAAGTAGTGATCCATTAAACGTTTCCTGGCTCAATGCGCGCTTCATGGCAGGTTGAAATCAACACAAGCCATGCAGGAAGTTATGCAGAGCAACAAGGGGCCCTCAGCAACTGGCAGGCCTTTACTATAAACACGGTGTCAAACGCTTTTACGTCCGCGGCTGCTGGCCGCGCTGCTTGCTAGCGCTACCTGTGCGACACAATGACCGGTGCAGACATATTGAGATGGATCGCTCTTTAAAACTTTGCTATAAAACGGCAACCTGCCTTAGAAGCAATAACTTCTTTTGAAAAAGCAGGCGCCGCAGCAAAGGAAAGAAACTGAATTTGCCAGATGTTAAAAATATCGCACAGGTCAGCTACAAACAGTTTCTCGCGCCACGTGCTTGGGGATTGGGGACAATCGCAAAAAAACACTTCTTCGTTAAAATAATTACAGAAATTGCGCTAACTCTCCTTCGTCCTTTTCGAAACAGCATTCAATAGCTCTTCGTGCGGTAACAAACGTTGACTATCTAAAACTCTTCTCGCGAACCAAGGGTCGTTTGGAAACAGCAACCACGAAAATGTACTCAAAAAAGAAAGCGACTGTCTGGAACGACCACACCAAACTTCGATCTTTAGATTGACTTAAGGTCACCGAAAGCTCCCGGAACCTGTCAAACGCATTTCAGTCGACCAATACGCATGTCTCACTTCATCAACTAGTTGCACTGCGCCAACAACGAATCTGATCCCACACTTGAGCAGTGGCACAACTTGATGCTGGGTCAGTGACGTTCGGGAGATGACCGCAGGCATTAAATACCCTGAGGCAGCGAGGAAGCAAGCAGCAGCTGAATTAGATTAATGACAATTAGCACATCTACTGTAGCTCGTCTTTGAAAATCCAGAGCAAACGACCCAACAATTGCATAAAAAACTCGACCGAATTTGCATTTTTTACTGCTATAAATCTTCTATCGAACTTGAAGAAAAACACTGCTGCTAATTCTATGTTCTCGCCCATGACAACACCCCGAGAGGCTAAAAACTTCGGTTGAAAGCAGTGCGTTTCAAACGCACATCTTGTATACGCTTTTGAGCAAAGTGCTATTTCCTGCAAGATAGGATGTCAATATTTTGATGTCGCTGAATAGCAACTTCCCCAATCATCGGCAACCTTTTGCTAACTGTGCGCTGACTTAAAAAAGGTTTTAAAACATTCAGTGCGCCAACAACATATGTATTTTTGTACATGTCAAGGTCAACGTAACTTCTGTGTGAATCATAACAAAATCGATATGCAAAACGTGGAGCTTCTGCATGCAATTAGAAATTGCTTGGCGTGCCTAGTGTGGCACGCGGGCCTTAGGTTGACGATCTCTGAACTACCCTAACCTGCACAATACAAAACAAATCTGATAAGCAGATATCTGCATCTTGGAACCTGGGTTTATTTTTTCGGTCCACAGACCGCACTTTTTTTTTGTAATGACCCAAAATTCAGCCAATTCAGTCACGATTTCTGAAAACGTGGACAAGTGACTACTGTTACGGCGAGTTTTAATAATACTATGGGACAAATGGCCGAAATGTCTCGGCGAAAAAAGAAACCCAGCTTGGAACATCGAAACAGTGAGTAGTAATCTGCTGCCTTTCACGTTGATCATGCCACCGACGGAATGAAACACCTAGTTTGTTCGCAACAGCATACTCTTGAAATGCGGTCAGTTTGCAAGTTCATTGCCTTTAGGTCCAACAAGAGCTAGCTCGACCAAATTTTCAGCTGCAAAAAGTAAAGATAGAAAAGCGAAGGACGTTTAGCATCAAACGCACTTACACAATGTCCATCATAGGATAGTTCTCCTTGCCGCTGGTGAGCTTGGTGCTCTTGCTCCGGCGAACCGAAGGTTGGATTTTCCTCTGAAGAAAGTTCTGCAACGAACAGAGAGTCAGTCACGCAACACCACTCGCTTTAGTAGTCAACTGGTGCGGTGATATCGCAAACATGCTGCGCTGTTTCTCCAGTAACAAGATTCATGACCTACTTCTGACATTGGTCCAACATTCCATACGTAACAAACGTTGCACACTGCCCCACACTAACGTCAAGTGGTGTACACCGCATGCCCAACATTCTATAAGGTTATACCAGTGCTTCCCAGCCTTTCACCGACAAACAACCTCGCAAGGGTTGGTCGCTTTGTTTCGGTTTTGTGCTGCATACCAAGCGAACATTTTCAAGTAGCAGGTTATTCCATAATAGGTGGTATCGTCTTCTTGCTAGCTACTGTTCTATTAACGCTAATACGATTGTAAAAAATGTTTTCAATCAGTTGTGCAACATACTTGGAAACCACCTAATTACCCACTGTTTAGAACACACTTCAGCAAAACGGTAGAGGTTCCGTTGACGCGCCGTGAATGGTACACACACATTGCACCCTGAAGCTGAGGTAGGTCACGACGAGGGTACTCTACAAAGTGACGAAAACGGTGGGGAGTGCGAGCGCATGATGACAGATCAAGACCCTAAACAACTGGTAGGCACTCAGTAGCGTAGCCATCCTGTAACTTTTTGGGGGCCAAGAACTTTGACTTTAAGCGAGGTACAGCAATTCGTTTGGAACACTGCCTCTCAAAGCACAAAATATGCTAGAAATTTAAGAGGCAGTGCGCGCTCTCCCGGGTACTCATTTCTCTTGCTGTCCAGTGCTGGATAACCTTACAAAGTCTCGTCAGATTACTATCACTGGCATCTCTTTGAGTAACATGTAGGTCAGGGCTACTTACATTTCATCATTGTGAGTTCAACGTTTCCTGAGCTGGCAAACCGTCACACACCTAGTACTATCAAGGGCATACATGGTCAATTTTCACCCGATCCTTGTGACCATCATCGTTTTGGGTTGGCACATAATTTTTGGTAACCGGCAAAGTTGTCCATGAGCCGACAATGTCAACGCAAATAGTCCACTGCCGAGGCTTTATTTATAGTGGAGAAACTAAAAAACAGCACATCGGACGGTTTGCACCGGTGCTGGGATTCAATATACCGTTTGGCAATAACGCTTTGAGTGTAATTTACGCGCACATAATCTCGTTGCAAAATGAACAAAATTGGTTCTACTATGGATCAGAATCACCCACTTCCTTCTGCCACTTTTAACTCTTAGGTAGGTAAAACACTGTTTCTATACCCATGTAAAGCACCGTAGGGTTTGAGGAATCTGCCCGCCATGCAGACTATGGTCTATAGTAAATAATATTTTTAATACAATAGCGCAACCTAGCTGAGTGCAAAACATGACAAGCTACCAACCAGCGCATAATTGCTAGTACCGTACTATCAACTTTGGAGGGTGACTAATACCGGACGTAACATGAGCAATAAAACCAGCACCACAAAAACAGAACTATCATTAAATGCGCTGTTTGTTGGTCGTCTTCGAATAAGTATTTTTTAGCGGAACCAGCGGAGACAACTAAATACAGGTGTCTTGAAATCTGCAGCTTTGAAGCTGAAGATCTCAAAAATATCTGCCTTCTTCCTTCACTATTACGAGCGAAGAGACTCGACAGGTATGCCGCTGATGAGTCACTTTTGCTCATCTTCGAGGTATTGCAATCTTTCGAACACGCCGACTTAACCACATAAAGCCAGGTACAATTTGAAGAAAAGCAGCATTTTGCATACTGCAACATGACAGTTAGCCATGGTAGCAACAACTCCTTTGCAAAGATAGTACAACTTATGCCAAACACCAACACCTTTTGGTGAACGAGCAAATGCTTTTGTTAAGCTCGTACGGTTTTAGACTGCATACGCTTCTGAAGATGCACAGCGCTGGTACGCAGTTAACTAGGACAGAGCAGCAGCCTGTGATGTTCCGTACTTTCGTGGGTTCACGCAATTCGGTCAACACCAGGAGGCTCAACTTTCTCACTTAAAACGAGATAACGTCCAAAAGTGATTTATGAACGTAATTCCAGACTAGTCTGCAGGTTGTGGAGGCTAGCGCGGAACTCAGCAACTACCCACCTTGAGGGAATGGTTTCGTTTCACCTCTGAGCTGCTGCGCGCAATTCCCGGCTGGAAGCCGACGCTCGAGTCTGAAATACAGCGCGGTAGCGAACGCGTGGTGGACCGCCGAAAATCGAAGAACTCGGCGCCGCACTCGCCCGGTTCAAGACTGTCCACCGAGGCAAACGAGTAATTATCCAGCGACCCGCCCACGAGCTGCAAGCCGCTGCTAGCACTCCCGCTCATTCCTGGAGCTTGATGGTGCAAGCGTAAGCTCAATCGCTGATAGTTAGCACGGGAAGCCGACAGGCTTCGCAAGATGGCTTGGCCGTCCTCGGCTTCGAAACTCTTCTTTCGTCCACCTCCATACATCACTGCAGGGCGGTAGCTTCGCGGTGGAAGAGGATGACTTTTCCGCCAAGACTCCGCATCCATTGTTGGGTCACAAAGCGGAACAGGCGAATGTCATTACAAACGAACAGCACAATCAGTCCTCCTTGAGGTGCTTTCTGTCTGACTTGAAGTCGGCTTTGACTACAGTGACGCCGTGCGCTTTCGAAGTCGCACAAACAAACTTCCAATCCACACACCAACTCTCGATCTACTGCCTTCCCTATGAAAAGTGAAGCACTGTTTAAGTTACTGAGCGCGCAACGCAATCTACAGCAAAATGCATCGGAACGTTTACTTACACTGGCCCGCGAGAACAAAAAGTAGGCGTTGATCACAAGAACGCTCGACTAGTCCAAGCGCCTGCATAAAACTTTAGCTGCTACCTATCAACGCACGGCACGACTTCGTGACGCGGGCCGCGAACGTCATAGTTTGTTACAACAGTTTCCTTTAAAACAGCTTCGGTATGCAAAACCTTGAGTGCACCACACAAACCATGGCCCCTACGTTGCTGAACAAGCCGTTTCTTCAACGTCAGGCGAACCTGCAGGATTCAGCAGCAAAACCACGTCGGTGCTGGTCTAAACACCCTTCGTCGCGCGCAATCGTAAGCAGCAACGGCTGGCATTGTCGCGAGCACTCTCTGCCTGTCTCCTTCGCCGCGCATCGAGCTTAAACGGAAGCATTTGCTAGGTGGTGATCGGTTCCTAAGCGACGTGCCGACGGTTTGCGGCCGCCGAACGTGCACGAGCAGCGGTGAAACATGAAACCGCTCTTCTGCCTTTGCACAGCGCGATGCCGATGATGCTGCGACGCCGCCGCTAGAAACGAAGCTAACGCCTGACATGAATGCTCAGTTATCGTGTCGTAAACAAAAGTCACGATCGATCAACGCAGGCATCAGCAGATTGCCCAAGGCGAAGCCGCGCGCGACTACATATGCGGAATTAATCGCGTAGACGATCGGCGCTGGTGCGGGAGCAATAAAGATGTCAGACGCAGTCCTTTAAATCAAAGACGAAGGAGCCGGTGCCGGTGCCGTTGCCGACGTGGGCAGCGCATGTAAGACTAAGGGTTGGATCACTGAGTGTCCCCAGGATGTTGCAACGTTCCTGCCAACCGCGTCGACCATCGGACGACTGGCTTCGTGAAAGTGGACAATCTGTACATGCAACGCCACCCCGACGAAAATCCAGACAATCGCTCATAGAAATTTAAGGGTTTTGTTAACTGGCATCGAATCTACCCTTCACTTACAGGAGTTTTTTTGTAAAGTTAGCCAAATAGTTGTGGAGCAATCGAGACAGCTGACGTGCTGTTACTGTGACCTATTAGTTAAAGAGGAACTTTCGTCAACGGAAAAGGACGTGTTCACCGCTTCAGTGCCAAAACTTGAA
>Ga0210059_1012035_pt1 | contig 13146 bp, 6 predicted proteins | sample Ectturendosymbi2_FD_188042 | JGI IMG/M metagenome (GOLD analysis project Ga0210059, IMG submission 188042) | Ecteinascidia turbinata endosymbiont from Florida, USA - Sample 2 (SPAdes) (version 2) | ecosystem: Host-associated > Tunicates > Ascidians > Unclassified | place: Key West, Florida...
GGTTCAAGAGTCAGTCGGTCGGAGTCCGAGCAAATCTCTGCGACGAAGGAGCCAAGGAGCATGTACTCTAGGACTCTTCTTGACATATTATTTCTGATTTGAGGACAAACAGTTGCAGATTATAAAATGTTATCTTTTCACCTTTCAATAAATGTAATCATCATTGTGGTATCATTTAAAATCCTGGATTTGTGCCCAATCGCTTTGTTTCAACAATTGTGAAACACCCTGTATTTTAGCTGAAGAAGGATCTTTGCAGTTCGTGAAAGCAAAAAAGCGCGTTTTCGCGAACTTCTCTTACCTCATGATGGCGTTGATTGCAAAGAACGACAAATGGGCATGCTACTGTTCCAGACGTTTTCGCCAGATATGCGAGGTTGTTTTCCAGAAAATATTACGATAGTGAACCGTGTGCGATCCGGTCGTGTTCACACACCTTCAATGTGGGTTTGAAACCAGAAACCTCGATGGCACTAACTTGGACAATTATTGGTGCCTTCAGCGCGCCAGCCGTTTCGGCCAAAAGAAGCTCTCACTTCCATGTGCACGGAAGTCACTTTTAAGTGTCGCTTGCTTGGTCTTTTACTTCTCCTTGCTCTTGGGCGACTTTTGCCAGGGTGACTGCTACAACAGTCATTAAAATCGTACAAGCTTCAGCACTTGCGAGTTGATTTTAGTCACTGTTACTTAAGTTTTGCTTGTTTAATGTCACACATGGTATAAGCAATGCGCAAGCATCAAGCATAACTGAATTGAATTTCACGAGTGTGTAGCTAAAGCTTATAAAGCAGTGGTCCTTGAAGTTTTAACGCCTTTAAACCCCTAAGGCAAATTTTCGTCAATCTGGAAATCTGAAACCCATTTTCAACAAAGTTTGCTAACAAAGTTAACAGGTATCAAGTCAAAGTCAATTTATATGGAAGCAAGACCAGGTTCTTAGAGAATGAAGACTTGAGTGCGGAATTGGACTTTACTTCCCAACACTGTTGAATACCCCCAGCATCTAATCTTAATACACCTTGGGGTATTAGGGCACCACTTTAAGAACCCCTGGTATAAAGAAATGGTTAAGTTTGTTATGCTGTAAAATCATTACTACCGGTTGGTTGCTGAAACGCGAGGTCTCTGATCAAAATTCCTCTATTATCTCTGATCTCAGAGTAGCCAACTACGCAGTAATATGTTCTGATGATAAAACAACTTCGTTGTCAACGAAATTAGAGGATCTGAAGACAGCCTGCGTCTGGAAATCATAGCCGTACGAGACAAAGCGACAGCGAGTGCGGTGGCCCCCCAAGTTTGCAGAGATTTCGGAAAACACTCATCTTTTGGGCAAAGAAGTCAAGCACTTTAGATCTGCCAGTTTAAGATTTGCTGCGAAATTGAGTAGTTTTGGGCCAATGTCAGCAATCGATTTTTTTCAGACCAATGCAAGCAGTTACACAATCCTATTTTTTAGAATATATGAATGGGATCCGGTTCTCTAGACCAGGGGTCACCAACCTTTCACTTCTGAAATAGAAATTGCTCAATTTACCTTCAATTATTTTAGTATAGATATTCGTAAATGTGAAGAAATTGATCATGCTAATGTTATTTTTAGAACAGGAGAGCGGGCGACCTACATGGTCCTTGCGGGCGACCTGGAGCCCGCGGGCACCGAGTTGGTGACCCCTGCTCTAGACAATCTCCTATACACATTGTTAGCAGGTACGCTATATTTCCTCCGAATCTGGCTGTGTCACAAAATTTTGTTTTGGCAAAAAGCGCATTTTTTGGAAATATTTGGAAAAAATACTTGTTGCATAGTTTGTTTATTTGTTTCCACCAGCAAAGATATTTCTGTTTTGACAATTATGCTGGAATTAAGGTGGAGAATCAAACGTTTTAACCAATTTTATTTTAGGTCATCGTCTATGAATGGTTTCAAATGTTGTTTGGCTCAACCTTTCGCATTTTGGATCAAGTCACATCACTTCCTATCACACACGGGTGGGAGAACAAAACCATAGCTCGCATAAGCAAGGATTATAATTCACCTGCGCTTCAGTTCCCTTTCGAAGCGGATATTGTTCGCCGAGTTCGCTATAAAAGTAACATCTAAGTAACACCTACACGATGAATCGGCTCGAAGAGTGGCAATAGGAACGCCAAATTGGAAGTAAGCTTCAATGTGGCTTTTCTGGAAATAATAGTCGAACCGTCTTTGGAAGCAAATTCAATCAGAATGGTTATTTCGGACGGAGACCAGTTAAACGTACCATACCGGTCTGCGTGGGACATTAAGGTAAGAAACTACGATTGCATTTCTATCAAACTTCATTTTCTCAGCGTGCAAAGACATCAAAAACAGTGATGACAAGCCGTTTTTGCCGTGCAGAAGTACCAAACGACATGTATTTCGAAACAAATGGTTTCAAGTTCTTTTTTCAGCGACTCTGTTTTTGTACGAAACGAGCAACGGTATGGTCGACATATGAAGCGTTAGATTGTATTTAGCAGAAAAAAATTCTACGTTTTGCAAGACATTCATTAAAAGAAACTATTTGAACGCAAAAATAAAATGAAAGTCAGAAACATCCTACGTATATTTCTAATAGACCTGATCGTTCCGTTGGTTCAACAGCATAAATTCCCAACATTAGTGCATTATTGCTACTACCCTGTCTAAATCTTCTGCCGTCAGATAACTTGTAGCTGCGACAGATTAAAGTGAGAGTCTCAAACACGCAGGCTGCATGTCACCCTCGAGGGCGTTTTGTGCGGGCCGCAATGCTACTTGAGAATTTTCAAGTGGCCTAGTTAACATTCACGTCATTTAGTTTGTTCACCGGTGTTAAAGTACTCGGCTAGAAATTATTTGCCTAAGTCACGATGCCTTTCGCAGGAAATAAGATATAAAAACTGTTTCTAGCAGGGCTACGGAGATGGAGCTGGGCAATTTTCCTGGAGCCGAAAAGCTCAAATAGAAAATCAGAAGCCGGAGTTCAGTTAACAATTAGGACCGGAGCTGGAGCTATGGGCATTTGAGAGGTAGCTCCGGCTCCGAGTCCCTTCCTAGATACTAACGGTTTTGCCAAATAGACTTACTTTACCTGAAACAGTGCTCTTTAGTTTATGATTATCACTGCTTATTATGAGTGCAAAAGATAAGAAATCTAAAGTTTTCAGTTATTTTTAAAAAGTCAAATGTGAATTTCTTGCCAGAAGCCATGCTATTTCTTCGAACATAGGGCTTTTAAATACATCTTGGCATTTGTGTTAATGCAAATGTATGCATGTTAAAAAGAACACATGAGAGAGGTAATCGACTATGTGTTTTGCGCTCTCTTTGCATAGTTTTCCCGGGCAGATTCAGTGGCGTGCAGAGGTCTAGTGATGCCCGGGGCGACTGCTTGATTGGATGCCCCCCTACCAAATTCTAGTATTGAACAGTAGCGTAGGCCTATGGTGGTCATTGTTACTGGGTATAACGCTGTTTGTGACGTCACAACATGACGTCATATTCACGTTTGCAAACCAATGTTTTGGCGAAGTTTGTTGACACAACTTGCATATTCAGGGACACCGGAACAGCGGTAGGGCAGGGGGAGCAGTAAAAATGTTGAGGGCAATGGAAACTTACAAAAAAAAATCGTTACCAATTATGTTTTTTTCTGTTCATCAACAATGTTGACCTTAAAAATAATAACAGAAATTATAAAAAATCATTCTGAAATTTCTGGGTGTCGGAATAGCTGCAATAAATTTATTTCAAGTCGATCTTGATAAACCATGAAATTACCTATGATACTGTTACGAAAAGAACCTCCGCCCCCGTTACACCCCTTTTGAAAGGGCAGAGGGGCCAATGCTCCCGCCATGCCTCCATTCTCCGGCGTCCCTGTGCATATTATTCTACACGCACTATTTTTCCTCGTTGTAGGATACAATGTGTCACTGTAATGAACATAAATTATCAGCGGTCTCTTGAGACAGAACAGTTCGTAACTACAAAATATCCCGCAACGCGTTAAAACAGGAAGTATAACGCATTCAGTGCTACGTCAGCGCAGTTCACAACTGCAAAAACGCAAGACTGCGCGAATGTCTCGACGAAAAGCAGTCGATCGAAATGTGTGCGGCGGGGATGGGGACTCCCAGGATTGACAGTTTAAAATTTGCCAAGTACACAATAATTGAGAATGCGCACATAGTATGCAAGAAACTTCTCGTTTTTTATGTGGCTGTTATATGTACAACTACTGGGGAACAGAACAAATACGGGCTTTTGTGTGCCGTTGTGATCAATCCGCCTGAACTGCCAACGAATCTCGAAACGAAGCACATACTGCAAGCACATGTGTGCGACGATATTAGCACAAAAAACCAAACGGGTAACCAGTGACACGTCATGAAATCAGCTAAACCAAGCACGTTGAATAAGAAAAGTTTTGAAATTTGACTCAAATCAATTAAAGGTCCATAGTTATCTTCAGGGTTGATGTAATTGGGCGCAACCAAAAAAAACACCCGGGTATTTAAAAAAAAGGCCACTTAATACAAACCAAAATCCACTATATATCCTACTCTTTTCTTTAAAAGTAAAATAAGCAGCACACTTGTACTGTAACTGTAATTTTTTTCAATGAAACAAAACGAACAACAACGAAATTTGAAGGACTTGAAAAAAGGAGAAGAAATATGCCAACAGTTTGAGTAAGTTCTGCTGGTTATCTTCTTCAGCTCTGAAATCGGTACATTTTAACCAATTTTTCTGCATCCAAACTGTTTCTGATGTTGGACCATACCAAACCATATGTTGCAAAAATAGACTATATACTGTAGATGCTGAACTAGCAGAGCACGTAGGCTACATAAACTTGACGTGAAACGGCAGAGTTTGTGTGGGAGTGGCTTTTCTGTTTGTTGTATGCATGCTTGCCAAACCTTACCACTTTGGAGTGACTTGACCAACAACTCTGCGAAAACAAAGATGTGATACATTTCTTTACCCTCCGATTTGAATGCCATAATAGATATAACAAGTTATTATTGTGTGATTCCCAAAATGGTGATATTGCATGATGCAATAAAAACAATTCAGAATGGGGTTTTTGTGTTTTTTTCTAGAAAAATAACAAAAACCTGAATATTTTCAAAAAAAACGAAGAAAAACAGATTGAAAAAAAACTTAAAAACCCATGTGAATTGTTTTTTTTTCAAAAAACGTTTTTTCAACCCTGATTATTTAAATCCTTTTTTGTGATTTTCCCCTGATCGCACGATATGGAACAATTGTCACGTCACTATCAGTTTGATTGGGTCTGCGCCCCATACCTAAAGTATAAGACCCTGGCATTGAAAAATCTGAGAATCACTTGCATTAGAATACGTAAAAATTAGTGTTGACAACAAAACAAGTTTCGTAAAATCAAATCCATGCAGCATGTATTAGTAGACTTACAATAGGAAATATCATCCAGTTACAGCATTTCAATTTTTGTAATTTCACTCTTTGGATGCCCCCCTGACTTTGGATGCCCAGGGCCGGCAGTGCTGTTAGCCAGAATCGCCAAGACTGCAACAGGCAAAGCATGCAACGAGTGCAAAACACGTGGTCAGTTGGGACTGATGCTTAAATGCTCGGACACAAACGTAGTTTTCCAAATAGACATTTTCTTGATTCCGATCGTAAGAAATAACGAAGGTCGTCAGGCATTGACGGCAAAATCAGCGACTGCCTTTCCAGAATTTGTTTATATTACCGTTATCTAGAGTTACGTTTCTGCGAGTAACTCTTCTCTGAATCGTCTGAACCTGTGATTGTTGTTTTTTCGCTGATTTCCTGATGGTAAAAGCGCTGATTGTACAAAACTACCAGATCAAATTAAAAAGTTTGATATATTCTCTTTATTTTGTGTACTTGATATTATTCATTTTCCATTCAACTTGAGGCACACCAAGACAATTGAAAATATTAATGTGTAAAAACGAACAGAAACCGGAGTCTTGCTATGTAAAGAGAGCTCCGGAGCTGTAGCCGCAGTCAAGTTCATGAAAAGAGCTCCGGAGCTGTGTCAGTTTTACGACGGCTCCGCAGCCCTGGTTTCTAGTAAGGTTCGTGTACCGCCATTGTTGCGTCAGCGTCATAATGCGGCCCTCGGGTTACTTTATAAGTCCTCATTTGACCCTCGGAGCAATTTGAGTTTGACCACCCAGGATTGAAGCTTTCAGATTTTGCTTTCAGCGACAGGCGAAGCTTACTATCTTTCGCGTACTATAACATTTTGAACCATAAAAATTGGCTTCTAATGCAACCCTTTTCGCACGCGTAGTTTGCTTGATTCCGCACTAGCCAGTTTCACAAGTGACATTCACCTACTATCTCGATATTGAACTGGATCTCGGCACTAAATTTCATAAGGAACAATATTGAATTTGAAAATATCTCATCGTCTATCGACTCCGCAACCCTGGCAGAAGCCAAATACTTACGATTAAAAAAGTTCGAAAGTTTGATTTGAGTCTTTTTTGGGTGGCGTCACAATGGAGGTAGGTTTTCGGGCTAGGCCATTTTGACCCATCCTGCACGCCACTGACATCACGCTGTCACAGGGATATTTGTAATAATAATAATAATAGTAGTTTATTGTGGACTCGTGGTCCATATCACAGACGCAGACACAAGAGCACAAAAATGGTTAGTCACACAGTAGCGCATTACAGAATCGGCGTTTGCACATGACCAACATTGAGAGGGGCAAAACACTTTAACAGCACCACAACTGTATCGTCATTCCGAAGAGCACAAAAATAGTTAGCCATACAGTAGCGCATTTTAAAATCGGTGTTTGCACTTGACCAAGGGCGTAACGATGGGGGCAAGAGGGCACAAGTGCCCGGGCTACAAATCGCTACAGTGTCGCCGAAAAATTCCAACAATGTCACAAATACTTCCTTCAACAAAGTACATTTGCTTCCGAAAAAACTCAGGTTCGAACGTGGGGGCGCCAAATTTGCTTCATGCCCCGGGCGCCATTTTCCCTCGTTACGCACCTGCACATGACCAACATTGAGAAGAGCAAAACACTTTAACAGCACTTTTCACTTTTTCTATGCTTGGTGTGTACACATTGCATACATTTTTTTACCACACAAATGAGACGCGAACACTGAAACAATTCACCAACAATTTGAGGCTGGAGAATAATATTTTTGAAATCGTTACTCTTGACAAAGGTTTACCTATTTCCACGACATCATTGAGCTTTTCTGAAACGAAATGCGATTATTTCTTCAAACTGATCAAAATAGCATCCACAACAAAATCAAAATAGCATCCGCCGATCAAAATAGCATCCACAACAAAGCAAATCAAAATAGCATCCACAACAAAGTATTTCATGACAACTCTTATTCCTGGCAGAAGTGATTACTTTTCCAGCAATTTAATCAAGGTTTCATTTACTCGAGCAAAAGATTTGAAGAAAAAAGGTGAATATTAAGCTAAGCAATTGGACTTTCATGTACATCCCTTTCTAGGGTTCAGATTTTTTTTGCAACCGGAGGAAGTATCCAGGGAGAAACTACAACTCTGTTCAATTGCTTCACGTAAGGTTGCTCAACTTTTCAAAACACATCTTCGATGACACTACAAATGTGGAAGAAACTGTGACTTTGTTTTTGCCTAGTCTGCTTCGATTGTGCTTGATGCTCAAAGTCATTTGATTTGCCCTTAAGACTATTTAAGGAATTTTGTGCTGTAAATTCCTGGGCGTAGTGTTATGTACGTGGAAGTGATTCAGTTGAGATGTTATTTAGATCAACGTCTCGAATACTGGATCAAGTTACATCACTTTGCTTGTCAAGAGGCAGGGAAAACAAACACGCAGCTGAAATAGCCAAGGACTAAAATTCAGTTACACTTTAGTCCCTTTCGAAGCTGATTCATTGTTCACGGAGTTTGCTTTAAAAGTAACAACTAAATACGATGAACAGGCTCGAAGAGCGGCAGAGAACGACAAAATCGAAAGGAAGCAATGGTTTAGGAAGCCTTCAAGGAGATTTACTCGAAATAATAGTCTTTGGAAACAAATTCAATCAGAATGGTTATTTTAGACGCGGACCAATCAAACATATCAAATCTTAGTGGAGCAACTGTAAGAAACTTGCAAAGACTCTTTAACTACGTTTTCTTAATGATCAAGAAAACACGAGACGCGACGATCAAAAGCAGTACATACTGTGCGGAAGTACAAACGACATGACTTATGTCACAAAATTAGGTTATGCAGTATCTACTGTTGTAGCATTGAAAAACAACTAGGAGTTCGTGCAGCAAGGTGTGCAGAAAAATTTTCCGCAAGGAAGGTCTATCAACGTTTCTTTACTATTTTTGAAGAACTTGGATTATTTTAGAACAAAGCTGATAATGGGTAAGAGAAATGACAACGGGCAGTTGATAGCAGATAAGCTTGTCATTAAACTTTCTCTGAATGCCTGTGCAATGGAAGATATTTGACCATACTACAGAATAACACGCTAGTTGTAAAATATGAAAATATGTCCGACCTGACCTGGGTTAATGGACAAAATCGCCAACAATTATTTTTTGCAAATACATCTACCTAGTGTAGGTAAACTTGAGACGTTTGCGTTGCAGTCGTTTGAAGTTGTCTGTTTTTTTATGAAAATGACAGGCAAAATCAACTTATTAACTTGCATGTGTTGACATTTTGAGAATTTGTGTTTGTTATCCCGCATGTTGTATTTCACGTAAAGCCCGTGACTTAATGAAACTTCTTTTTAAGATGAACATGAGGTTTGGTCGGTTCCACACACACCGGTTTCCCAAGATATATTGTCCTACCAGTTGGACGAAGAAATCAATCTCGGTTGTAAATTTTACAAAGAAACAACTCTGAAACTGAAAATTGCCCATCGTCTGTCACTTAGTCTACGATGGAGCGACACCATAATGGACTGGATAACTGACCACTGCAAAGTTAGATTTTGTTTTCTTGCGAAACATCACTGTTTCATTCACAGACTCATATTTTCTCCTTTTGTTGTTTACCGCTTTTCGAAATTTCCACATCGTAAAATAAACGTTAATGTGTTTTAAGGCCATCCAGTTCAACAACTCATTTTGTGATTGTAATCTGTTCTAAAAACACTGTTGCAGGGGGACAGTGTTTTTACTGTCTGATCAGACAAACTGCCTTTTGACTGTCCTACAGACAAGTTTTGGATACGCTCCACTAACTAACGTATCCTACAAACGTTTGCTTTTTTCACATTATTAAGCTTTTCTGAAACGAAATGCGATTATTTCTTCAAACTAACTTGGTATTTCGTGTGTTCAAATAGATACACCACAAACCGCAGACATTGCTTGATAAAATAAACACACTTTTAAAAATATGTATTTGAAAAATGAGAAGAGTACTACTGAAGGAAAACATTTTAGGCAAATGAAAGCACAAACGTTTTTTTCCTAGCATCTAACATGCATCAGATTTGAAAGTTTCACTTTTCGAGTATGAAATTAACAAAAAATCAGGTGTGAATGAGCAAATCATTTCATTTGTTTCAACTAACATTTGCAAGCTTGTTCATGTTGCGTGAAGACTTGAAAAGCCTGTGGTCACTGGTCAACGCTCAGATATCCTTACGGCTATTACTAGCATTTAATCTTGACTTTGGTGGGTGCAGGACATAAGAAGAAAGCTATTCATTGTGAAATCTTTCGCTGTCAGTGATTTTGAAAACGTCCAAGTGACAAACAGTCATCTTGAATCGATTACGATGTCATACATTCTGACTATCTCTCATCTCATGCAAATCGATGTGGCCAAGATTTGTGAGTCTTAGAAATGCAAACGATTTTGCAACTGTGATTGCGGTGCTTGCGTAAGACGAATATTGTTGATCTACTTGCAATCAAGCACCTCTCGTAGTTATTTATAAATTCTATTTCAGTACAGAAAACATGCTCAATCAATCATATTGGCGAGCAAATACGGCAGAAGACCAAACCAGATATTAACGTTACAGGTTTTCGACGCTGTTCAAAACAGCATCCACTACAAAGTATATCATGACAACTCTTATTCCTGGCAGAAGTGATTACTTTTCCAGCAATTTAATCAAGGTTTCATTCACTGGAGTAAAAGATCAAGAAAAAGGTAAATATTAACCTTAGCAATTCGACTTTCATGTACATCCCTTTATAGGGTTCCGATTTTTTGCAGCCGGACCAAGCATGCAGGGAGAAACTACAACTCTGTTCAATTGCTTCACGCAAGGTTGCTCAACTTTTCAAAATACATCTTCGATGACACTACAAATGTGGAAGAAACTGTGACTTTGTTCTAGCCTGGTCTGCTTCGATTGTGCTTGATGCTCCAAGTCATTTGATTGTTTATCGAAAATTTCTCAAAAGTTGCCCTTAAACTATTTAAGGAATTTTGTGCTGTAAATTCCTCGGCGTAGTATTATGTACGTGGAAGTGAAGCAATTGTGCGATATAAATGTATTGTTCGCGCGCAGAGCTTTGAGCTTCTTTACTTCAACCGGGTGACCGCGCTCATACCTTCGTATTGAGTCGCAATGACTGTGGGCACTTGTGTCATTATGCTTGAGTTATATTTTTTGCAGGTGTTGACTTTGGTAGTAATGGGTAACAAATCAACCTTTTTCACCAAATCTACTGCAGGTTGTCGTTCACAATTGGTTCGAGACGTTGTTTGGACCAACGTCTCGAATACTGGATCCAGTCATATCACTTTCTATGTCAAAAGGCTGGAAAACAACCAAGCAGCTGAAACAGCCAAGGACTACAATATATTTACACTTTAGTCCCTTTCGAAGCTGATTCATTGTTCACGGAGTTTGCTTTGAAAGCAACAACTTATTACGATGAAACGGCTCGAAGAGTAGCAGTGGGAGAGAACGACAAAATCGAAGGGAAGCAATGCTTTTGGAAGCCTTCAAAATAATAGTCGAACCGACTTTGGAAGCAATTCAATCAGAATGGTTATTTCAGACGCGCACCAATCACACGTATCACCAGGCTCGTCGCCAGGATTTAGTAGCAGGGGGGCCCAAACGTGAAATGGGGGGATACCGATTTCAAATGGGGGGGCCGGGCACCACTGGCCCCCCCGCTGGCAACCACCCTGCATATCACACTTGAGTCGAGCTAAGGTAAGAAACTCGCAATGACCCTTAACTACGTTTTCTTAACGATCAACACGAGACGCGATGATCGGAAGCAGTAAATATTGTGCGGAAGTACAAACGACATGACTTTCAAAATTAATCATTTCAACTTGTTTTGGACTGACGCTACCAACCTGTGTGCCCTCATACCGGGAACAGGTAACTGTATGGCCCATATGGTACAAAATTAGGTTATGCAGAATGGACTGCAGCAGCAGTGAGAAACAACTAGGAATTCGTGCAGCAAGATGTGCAGAAAAATTTTCCGCAAGGAAAGTCTGTCAAAGTTTCTTTATAATTTTGAAGAACTTGGATTATTTTAGAACAAAGCTGATAATGGGTAAGAGAAATGACAACTGGCAGTTGATAGCAGATAAGCTTGTCATTAAACTTTCTCTGAATGCCTGTGCAATGGAAGATATTTGACCATACTACAGAATAACACCCTAGTTGCAAAATATGTAAATATGTCCGACCTGACCTGGGTTAATGGACAAAATCGCCAACAATTATTTTTTGCAAATACATCTACCTAGTGTTGGTAAACTTGAGACGTTTGAAGTTGTCTGCTTTTTATGTAAATGACAGGCAAAAACAACTTATTAACTTGCATGTGTCGACATTTTGAGAATTTGTTTTTTTCCCGCATGTTGTATTTCAGGAAAAGCCCGTGACTTAATGAACTTCTTTATCTTAAGATGAACATGTGGTTTGGTCTGTTCCACACAAGCCGGTTTCCCAAGATTGAAATCAATCTCGGTTGTAAATTTTACAAAGGAACAACTCTGAAACTGAAAATTGCCCATCGTCTGTCACTTCGTCTACGATGGAGTGACTTCATAATGGATTGGATAACTGACCACTGCAAAGTTAGATTTTTCTTTCTTGCGAAACATCACTGTTTTGTTCATAGACTGATGTTTTCTCTTTTCATTGTTTACCGCTTTTCGAAATTTTCACATCGTAAAATAAACGTTAATGTGTTTTGAGGCCATCCAGTTCAAGAACTTCTTAAGTGATTGTTGTCTGTTTTTACTGTTGCAGCGCAAGAGTGTTTTCACTGTCTGATCGGACAAACTGCCTTTTGACTGTCCTACAGACAAGTTTTGGATACGTTCCACAAACGTATCCTATAAGGGTTTGCCTATTTTCACGACATTATTAAGCTTTTCTGAAACGAAATGCGATTATTTCTTCAAACTAACTTGGAATTTCGTGTGTTTAAACAGATACACCACAAACCTCAGACATTGCTTGATAAAATAAATACACTTTACAAAATATGCATTTGAAAAACGAGGGAGTACTACTGAAGGAAAACATTTCAGACAAATAAAAGCACAAACGGGTTTTCGTAGCATCTAACATGCATCAGATTTGAAGGTTTCACTTTTCGAGTATGAAATGAGCAAATCATTTCATTTGTTTAAACTAACGTTTGCAAGCTTGTTCATGTTGCGTGAAGACTTGAAAAGCCTGTGGTCAACGCGCTAAGATCCTTACGGCTATTACTAGCATTTTAATTAATCTTGATTTTGATGGGTGCAGGACATAAAAGAGCTATTCATTGTGAAATCTTTCGCTGTCAGTGATTTTGAAAACGTCCAAGTGACAAACAGTTATCTTGAATCGACGATGACGTCATACATTCTGACTATCTCTCATCTCATGCAAATCGATGTGGCCAAGCTTTGTGAGTCTCAGAAATGTAAATGATTTTATAACTGTGACTGCGGTGCTTGCATTAGACGAATATTATTGATCTACTTGCAATCAAGCACCTCTCGTACTTATTTAAAAATTATATTTCAGTTGTACAAGAAAACATGCTCAATTATATTGGCGAGCAAATACTGCAGAAGTCCAAACAAGATTTTAACGTTACAGGTTTCTGACGCCGATGAAAGTAGCATTCACAACAAAGTATCTCATGACAACTCT